>Ga0315339_1000913_pt1 | contig 30414 bp, 33 predicted proteins | sample ASW17metaG_FD_204514 | JGI IMG/M metagenome (GOLD analysis project Ga0315339, IMG submission 204514) | Ammonia-oxidizing marine archaeal communities from Pacific Ocean, United States - ASW #17 | ecosystem: Environmental > Aquatic > Marine > Oceanic | place: USA: California | collected 2016-12-05 | reverse complement strand
ACAGGGCACTAGTGCTACGGCTTGTCGACATCGAAGCGCTCGAGAACCTCGCTTCCCCGCCGATATGCCGCTCTCGCCGCACTGCTGGAGCTCGGGCCGTCGATTGCCAGTAGATCGCGTATGGCAGCCTCCGCCAGCTCGAGGCGTTCGTGCAGTTCGCCGATCTCGGTGATGGCCGCCATTGCGGCAGCCAGCCGCTCGTACTTTTCCTCTGTCGTGTGCCCGTCCCAGCTCGCTTCGTAATGCGGCAGATCATCAAAGTACCGTGCTTGATCTCCCTGAAAGTGCCACGATGCCTGCCCGGTGGGCAGATCGATGTAGACGCAGCCATGCCATTCACCATCGACATCGCCGATCTCGGTGCGCTGCACACCGGAAGGGAACAGCCTGGCGAGCGCCGCGACGAGACGGCTGCGCTCGTCATAGGCAACAGCCTTGGCGGCGCGGAGACGCTCGACTTCGGCCCGCAGGCGCTGTGACCGAAGTCCTCTGTTGTCGTTGACTCTGTGATCAGCCACGACCGGATCAGCTAGCCTCCCTCGCCGATACTGCAGCCACGTTCCCTATGGCAGTCTTTTGAGCTTTGCTGCGCGCCATGCGGCGACCTAGGATTCAAGGACTGTCTACGGAGAATCGCATGGCACAAGAGAGTCCACTGCCTCCATCGATCGAAGCAGCGGCGACAACCGACAGGACGATAGGGACCGACCCGGTTCTGCTCCGACTACACGCAGCGCTGAAAGGGCTCGACGACGCCATCTACGAGACGCGGCGTGCGCTCGACGTAGCGCTCGGCCGTTCTCCTTCGAGCGCACCGCCGGAAGGTCTACGGTATCGCGAGCTCGGTCGACTCAAGGACCACCTCCAGGTGGTGACGGAGGCTCCTGCCCAGGCAACGCCTCGGTCACTCGCCAACATGGCGCTCGACCGGGATCCCGCCGACGGCGAGAGCGAGGATTCGGAACCGGCATCAGACTCAGACGTCTCCTGACCGGCACCAGGCCGGCGGCTGGCCTACTCAGGCGGCCGATCCGGCGGCATGGGAGGCGGCGGCATCTCATCGCCTGCTTCAGTTGGCTCGACCATCTCAGGGGTCGAGCTCTCCATACCTCGACCCCAGGTCATGAGCTGCTTGCCGAAGGCTTGCAGTCGCGCTTGCACACGGGCGTTGATCGAGTCGGGGGTCCAGTTGCCCTCCTTGTCGCGCTCCCCCGCCGGCACCCCGGTCAGAATGCTGATTCCCTGATCGACGTGATCGACCGCCCAGACGTTGAACTTGCCCGCGGCAACCGCCTCCACAACGTCCCGGCGGAGCATCAAGTGCTGCACGTTGGAGCTCGGGATCATCACGCCCTGCGTGCCGGTCAAACCGCGCGCCGCGCACACGTCGAAGAAGCCTTCTATCTTGTAGTTGGCACCGCCAATCGCCTGTACTTGCCCACGCTGGTTGACCGATCCGGTCACCGCGATTCCCTGCTTGACCGGCACGTCGGCCAGCGCCGATAGCAATACGTAAAGCTCGGTGCTCGACGCCGAGTCACCGGCGATCTCCGAATACGACTGTTCGAACGTCAGCGCGGCCGAAAGTGTGAACGGCTGATCCTGGGCAAAGCGATCGCCCAGGAATCCCGTCATGATCAGCACGCCCTTGTCATGGGTAGAGTGGGACATGCGCACGCGGCGCTCGATATTGACCACACCACCGCGACCGAGATGAACGGACGCCGTAATTCGCGATGGCCGTCCGAAAAGGTAATCGCCCAGCATGTGCACGGCCAGGCCATTGATCTGTCCCACCACCTCGCCGTCGGTATCAACAAGGATGATCTCGCGCTGGATGAACTCCTGTACCCGCTCCTTGCTGAGCGATGCACGAAATTCCGACTCCTTCACGGCACGCTCGACATGCCGGCCCATGACCAGGCCCGAGTCATCCTGACAAGCCCAGTAGGCGGCCTCGCGGATGAGATCGTTAAGCTCGCCAAGCCGCAGCGACACCTTCTGCTGGTCCTCCACGTTCCGTGAGCTCTCGTCGACGACCGCGGCTACGGCGCCGCGATGAAAGTGGGGTAGATCCTCGCGCTCGATAAGCTTGCCTATGAAGGGTCCAAACTTCGACAAGGCCTCTGCGTTGCGCTCTGCCTGATAGTCGAAGTCAGCCTTGACCTTGAAAATCTCCCGGAATACCTCGTCATAGGCGAACAACAGGTGGTAGTAACGCGGATGTCCGATAAGGCAGACCTTCACGTCGAGCGGGATTGGCGCCGGTCGAAGCGTCGACGCCGAGAACAGGCCGTAGCGCTCCGCTACGTCTTCCACTCGCACTTCCTTGTTCACCAACGCACGCTTTAGTGCCTCGTAGACGAACGGGTTGCGCAGCACGTCTTCGATGTCGAGCACCAGGTAGCCGCCATTGGCCTTGGCTAGCGAACCGGCACGAATCATCGTGAAATCGGTGATCAGAGCGCCGAACTGGGCTCGGCGCTCGATGCGGCCGACCAGGTTCGCGTACGTGGGGTTGTTCTCGACGACCACGGGCGCTCCGTCGGCGGCCCCATTATCGACGATGAGGTTAACCTCATAGCGCGCCAGATCAGGCTCCTGTCGCGGCATGCGCAAGCCCGGAATCGGTAGCTGTGGCTCGTCGCTCGGACGAAATTGCTCGATGTTCTCGAGCACATCCTGTTCCATCCTCCGGAGGTGCTCGAGGACGGCGTCGAGCGACTTGTAGCGCGGCTTCAGATCGCTCATCAGCGTGCCCAGCACGTTGATTGCGACCTGGCGGTTCAGGTCCCGCAGCTCCTCTTTGAGCGCGTGGTCGACGTCCTTGATCTCGGACATGACCGCGCGGATCTTCTCCTGCAAGCCTTCCATGCGGGAATCGAGCTCTTTGCGCTCGTCTTCCGGCATGTCCTGGTACTCCTCCTGCGTGAGCGGCTGCTCCTCGCGAACGGGGATCGTCCGGAAGCCCATCGGGGTGCTCTTGATCTCAAACCCCAGCTCCGCTGCCTCGCCTTCGAGCTTGTCCAAGAGCGCTTGCTTCTGCGACTGGAAACGCTCACTGCTGGCGCGCTGCTGCTCCTCGTAGGCCTTTCCCTCGAACGCTTTCGGAACCCGTTCCTTGAGCTCCTCGACCAGCTCGCTCTGGTCGTTGCGCAATCGCGCACCCATACCGGCCGGCAGCAGCAGCACGCTGGGAGAATCGGCATCGCCGAAGTTGTGGACGTAGGCGACGTCGGGCGGGGCGGAACGCCCCTCGCAGCAGCGCGACAGGATGCGCCGCAAGATCGTCTTACGTCCGGTTCCGGGAGACCCGGCCAGAAAGAGATTGAATCCGGAGCTGGATATATCCAGGCCGAACTCGATCGCCCGCACCGCGCGATCCTGACCGATAATCGAGTTCAGGGGTTCTACGTCGGCGGTGGTCTCGAACGGAAAGACCGCAGGGTCGCAGGTATTACGCAGCTGATCGGGCTTCAGACGGAACGGATCTGCTCCCACGGTAAGCTAGAGACCGAGCACGGTGCTTCCAACAGCGATCATCGCCAGCAAGATCACAATCCCCACGATCGTCTTGACGGCCCAGCCAAGGCCGCCGCCCGAGACCATGCGATCGTACCGAGCGGCAAAGTCGTCGGGCTCACCGTTTACCCCCACTCCTGTTTGTTCGTCGTTCATCAGCTCCCGCTCCTGTTACGTACCGCGGTATGCGGCTCGCCTTGCTCCTGCCCCGACGGACCGGCCGGCCTCAGCCAGGTCAGGCAATGATCCTGCAACCGCTGGTTGGTGGCCAGACTACCGACGAACGCTGCGGTTCGCGTAACGCTACCGCGTTGGCGCCGGCGACGCGCGAACACGCAAAGGTGCTCGGCTTCGAGGACGCAGGCCGCACCCAACGCTCCTACGCCGGCCATCAACTCCTCGGCGATCTGCTCGCCCAATCGCTCCTGCATTTGCAGTCGGCACGCCAGACAGCGAACCAATTCCTCGATCCGAGAGAGCCCGGTGAGGCGTTCGTCCGGCAGATAGGCGACGTGTGCCCGCCCGAAGAAGGGCAGGAGGTGGTGGGCACAGACCGAGACGAACGGAATACTGGTAACCGTGATGATGTCGCCCGAGCGCTCCGGCCAGGTGGGCTCGAGCACCGACCCGGAGTCGATGGTGTAGCCGCTCAACAGGTCGTTGATCCAGGCGTCGGCAGTATTGCCCGGCGCATCGCCAGCGGCGTCCTCCGGAAGACCGGCGGCGGCGAGGAAGTCTGCCACAGCGGCGCGCATGCCTTCTCGATCGAAGGTTGAGGCCACGTCAACGGGATCCGGACGCGCCGGGGAATCAGTGGGCATCGGCCCTCGAGCGGCTGGCGAACGCGGCTGGGAAGTCAGTGCGAGCAGGGTACGGGCGTTCCTGGGTCATTGTAATCCACCTCCGACAATACCAACCTCAGCTGCATCAAGAGCCCGTGAGACTGCGGCATGGGCGCGATCACGGAGCTCGTTACGGTCGCCGAAAACAAGTCCGTCGGTCGGTATCGGGGAAAGAAACTCTATCTCAGCGACCCCCGGCGTGATCGCCAGCCTCCCCTTGGGCTGGATCCTGTGGGTACCGCGAATAACCACGGGCACCACCGGCACCTGCGCCTTGATCGCCATCACGAACGGTCCTTTCTTGAAGGTCTGCAGGCGACCGTCTTTGCTACGTGTGCCCTCGGCAAAGACCAGAAAGTCGTGTCCCTTCCGCAGCCCTTCGGCCGCCATATCGATTGCCCGTATGCCACGCTCGCGGTCGTCACGATGCACCGGCGGAAACTGCGCCGCGCGTAGCACAGCACCGAACACCGGCAACTTGAAGACCGCTGCTTTGGCGAGCGCGCGGATACTCCGACCGATCGCCACGAATGCCAGCGGCGGGTCGACGTTGCTGGCATGATTCGCCACGAAGACATAAGTGGTTTCGGGATCCAGTCGATCTCGCCCGATTACCCGGAGTCGGATCCCGGCGACCCAGACCAACCCGCGCGCAATCGGAAACGCGAAGACGTACAGCATCCGCGGCGAACCGGTGATCCATGCAGCCAATAGGCCGACCGCCCCAGCGATCGGAATGGTCAGCGCCATGGCGACGCAGGTAATCAAGCTGCGCAGCAAGACGCGGAAGCCCGTCGCGGAACTCTCATCGGTCTGCCCGGGCTAGTGGCCTGTAACAGATGATCGTTGCATATCGTGGTGGCGAAATGGGGCCGGATGCCAGGCGCAACGACGAGACGATTTTTGCCCATCTTCCAGGAGGAGCAACGCCGCAGACGGGCCGATTTCGCCGCCATCCTTTGGACAGATGGGCAGTTAACGATCATCTGTTACAGGCCACTAGTGCAGCCTGTAGGTCACCGTAAAAACAGCGATCACCGGGACCGGAACACCGTCCTTCATTCCCGGCCTGAAGACCCATCGCTGGATCGCCTCCATGGCGCGGGCATTGAGCTCTTCGTCGGGCAGCCCGCGGAGCAGGCGCGGCTCGACAACTGAACCGTCGACATCGACAATCGCCTCGATCCAGACCTCGCCTTGAATCCCCTTGCGGGTGGCCTCCGCCGTGTACTCGGGATCCACCTGGCGCATTACCTGTGGCGAGAGAATCCCACCGTCACCAGCCCGGAACGCCTGTCCCCTCAATCCCCCAGCACCCGGCGCTGATATCGGTTCCCCGATGGCGAACACGTCATCGAAGTCACCCATATCGACATCCGACGCCTCGGGCTCGATGGGCTCCGGATCGTCCGGCGTCGGATCGGGAATCGGCACCACCGCAGCCGACTTCTTCCGTTTGGTCTTCTTCGCTTTGGCGGGGGGCGCTGGTGGCGTATAGCGCTTCACGATCGTTGCCGCGGTGCGCTCGATCTCTACAGCTTCGGGCATAGAAGCAGGTATCACCATCAAGAACGCAAAGAAGTGGGCGACGATCGCGAAGACGCCCGACTTCTTCAAGCAGACGGTGCGATCCTCAGCGCTGTCCTCGAGATACTCACGAAACACCGCCACGCCAGAGCCGGCCGGCTTCGAAGGCGCGAGACGGGCCTCCAGACGCATCTTCGCCCACCGCTTCGACTTCTCGTCGCGAAGGTGAAGTTTCTGGTACCGATCGCCGCCGAGATTCATGGTTCCGATTCGCTCATTAGACCGTTCGACCACCCACAACCGATTATAGGTGGTTCCTCAGATTGAGGTCTATGACCAGGTTCCCGAGAGAGGTTTGAGTGTGGCCGGCTGGGACTGTATTCTCCTTTGCCAGGTAGAAAACGATGGTTTCATCGGCGCGACCGATGGTCGCCGTTGCAGGAGACGAAGCGAAGGATGGCTAGCGGCGTCAAGAAGAAGCGCCCGAAGAAACGCTCGGCGACGATCGCCATCGTACGTCGCGATGACTGCACGGGATGCGAGGCCTGCATCATCTTCTGCCCAGTTGACTGCATCGATCTCGTCCAGGCCGACGACAACCCGGCCGAGAAGTACGTGCTCATCGACAAGGAAACCTGCATCGGCTGTGTGCTGTGCGCACGCTATTGCCCGTGGGATTCGATCGACATGATCAATCGCGAGCCGTTCGAGCAGACCGGCGAGCTGGTCTTCATGTAGACGACGGCTCCGCGGTGGCACGAGAGCCCGGCCGCCATACCTCCACCTCGCAAGACCCTCTCGCCAGGCCCACCACACTCTCACCACGGCGTGCTAAGAAAGCCCCTCCACGACGCACTCCCCACCGCCCATGAGCAAGTGGTCCCGGGCACTGTCATCGTCGTCGCGCTGGTGATACGCCTCCGCCAGGGCGCAGTGAGCCGCGGGAAGCAAGTAGGTCGATGTGCCTCGCAGCTCGTCAACGAGCTGCAGGGTGTTGATCGCTCGATCGAGGTCGCCGCGCTCGAGATACTGGCGTCCGAGCCGAAGATATAGATCGGGTATCGGTGGCCGTTTCAACGCCGCCGCAACGTACGACTGAAACGCCGCGTCGCCGCGACCTTGCTCCTCGTACATGGCGCCGAGGTGATAGTAGGGTGTGCCCACATCCGGATGAACGCCCAGGGCCTGCTGGTAGTAGCCCTCGGCATTCTCGAAGCGGCGTGCCGACCCGGCGGCCTGGCCTTCGCGCACCAGCATCATCGCGTACAGCTCCTTGATCCGCAGGTTATCGGGCTGCTCCTCGTACAGTAGCGCCAGGCTCTCGACAATGGGAGCACGATCGCCACCGCGGAACGCCCAAACTTCACCGAGCAACAGCGTGTACTCCAGCCGCGCCTCGAAATCGTCGGCGGACTGCTCGAGATGACGTTGGTACAGACCGATTGCTCGCGCCTGGTCGCGATCGTCGGCCGCTTCTCGGGCCAGCTCCAGCGCCGAGCGATCGTCCACGCACGCAACCATCAGCGTGGCCGCCAGTAGCGCGCCCGGCAGAGCCAAGCTCGAGCGGTCAGGGCTCCACGATCGCCGTGCCTCAGGGCTGTACGATGCGGCTCTCCGACGACTCACGGTCCTCCTCCTGACGAACGATTTGATAGGCAGCCAGTACGCCTCGCTGGATCAGGGCGCGGGCGAAGGGGTGATCAGAATACAGATCGCCGACATCTGTGAAGCTCTGCGCCGCAACGAGGGCGAGCTCCGCCTGGCGCTCGTGCTTCGTGGCCCGTAAAACCTCCGCCATCTGCTCCAATCGCTGCCTATAGCGCACCCGAGTAGCGCTGTCGAAGATTTCGGCGACACCGCTAATCTCGCGATCTACCTGTTGCTTGCGCTGCTCCTCGTCAACTACCAGGGTGCTCGTTTCGGCGCGGCGAACCCCGGCCGCGGCGCTTTCGACACGCTCACCGAGGACGGCCCAGTTGGCGAAGTAGGGCTCGCCGAGCAGATCGGCGGACTGCGCCAGCAATTCGCGCTGTTCGACGACCACCGGGTCAGCAGGGCTGGCCGGGTCGGCGGCGCCGGCGGCATCAAGCTTGGCGTTGCTGCCCTGCGGATCGTCGGCCGGCACGGCGAACAACTCGGCCGCCAGATCGTCGCGCCATGTCTGGTACTCGGATGACAGCGCCTCGCCGGCGGCGGCAGTCAACGCCTCACCGTCGCGCAAGATCGCCACCGCTTGCGGCAACTCGAGCTGCGCGATGAGCAGCGACGGATTGGCTCGAAGCCGTGCTATGTGCGCACGGAATCCCTTCAGCGCTACCGAAATCACCTCCGACTTGCGCAGCCCCTGCTGATCGTCGACAACCGCCTCCAGCAAGCGGTAGCCACCCTGCCTGGAGGGTGCCATTACCCACAGAATGCGCCCACCAGACCCGTCGATACCGGTGGCGAAGGCGCGCGACTCCCGTTGCATGTCCGGCGTGATTTGCAGCGAGAATCCTCCTTGATCCGATGCTGGCCCTATCACGTCGACGCCGGCGGCTCGCAATTGATGGAGCCCTCGCTTGGCAGCTTTCTGCAACTTCCGATCCTCGCCCGCGGCCAGCCGCTGTAGTGCCGGTACCGCCGCTTGTGTGCCGGAGGCTCCGAGACGCTCGACGATGATGGCATCCATCCGGGGCTCGAGTCCCAGCACCGACTCGAGGAGGCCGGCGTCCGAGCATGGGCGCGCCAACCAGGCGTTCAATACCGGTTCCTTCCACGCATCCGGCAACGCCAGCACGGAGTCCAAGCCGTCGGCATCGGGAGATTCCACGAACTCACGCGCCTGCCGCAGGGTGTCCTCGACCTGCGGCGGTATCTCGACACCGACGTCGCGCAGGAGGCCGATCGCCTCCCCCTTGGCCTCGAGCGACACTGGGCGACGCAAGGCCAGCGACGCGATCTCGTTGGCCAGCACTCCGGCGCACGTCAACCGCACGAGGCGAATCGTCGCAGCAAGGCGCTCCGGCGGGCCGCTGCTCACTGCGTCGCGCAGCCCCTCCTCCACACCGGCTTCGAACACCAAGACCGCCTTGATCTCGCGTTCGGGTGTCTCACCGTCAAGCCCACACCTGTCAATGCGGCGGACGGCACGTCGGATCGCTTTGACGAGCTCTTTCGGAGGCTTCACTGACGACTCGCGTAGCGGGCGTGAATGATGTTCAGGCCCTCGAGGGTAAGCAACAGGTCGATATGCTCGATGCGCTCACAGGCCTCTCCGACAGTAGCCGCCCAGCCGCCCGTGGCGACGACGATCGGCTCGCTACCCAGCTCCAGGCTGATGCGACGGAGCAGACCGTCTACGAGGTCGGCGTAACCGTAGAACAACCCGGACCGCACGCTGTCGACGGTCGATCGACCGATGACTTGCTGTGGCCGTGCAACATCGACCCTCGGGAGACGTGCCGCACGGGCAAAAAGCGCATCAGCAGATACTCCGACGCCGGTCGCGATCACACCCCCGAGGTAAGCGCCTTGGTCGTTGATGACGTCGAACGTCGTGGCCGTACCGAAATCCACCACAACCGCAGGGACACCGTACTTTTGTCGCGCCGCGAACGCGTTGACGATACGGTCTGCGCCCACATCGCCGGGAGGATCGTAGAGCACCGGGAGATCATCGACCAGATCAGCGCTCACCAGCAGCGGCTCGACGCCGAAATAGCGTTGTGCCATGCACTCGAGCGCCCCCGTCAACGGTGGGACGACGCTGGCCACGACGATGCCGGAAATATCCTCGGCGGTAATCTGCTCGCGCTCCAGCAGCGACAGCAACAGCAGCCCCATCTCGTCGGGGGTGTCGTTGCCGTGCGTCACCAGGCGCCAATCCGCCCGCAACGCAGTGTCGTCGAACACGCCGACCTGCGTGTTCGTGTTGCCCACGTCAATTGCCAAAAGCACGCGCGCCTCGTCAGATGTCGTCGAACCGTGTCAGGGCTTGGAATTCGCCGTACCGTGAAGCGATCTGCTCGCTGCCGAGCCCTTGTATGCCGTCGAGGCTGAAACTCTCGACGCAAAACGAGGCCAGAACGCTGCCGGCTACGATCGCCCGACGCAAGCCCTCCATGGAATGATCGCCAGTGCTCGCGAGATGGCCCATGAAGCCCCCGGCGAACGTATCGCCAGCGCCAGTTGGATCGGCGAGCTGGCGCAGCGGAAATCCTGGCACAGTGAAGACGCCGTACTTCAGGAAGGCCGTTGCGCCGTGCTCGCCACGCTTGATGATGACGCTGGCCGGCCCCAGCACCCGAATGGCCTCTGCGGCTTCGACGAGATTGTAGGCACCGCTCAGCTCGCGCGCCTCTTCATCGTTGATGATCAAGATGTCGACTTGCCGCAGGGTTGTTTTCAGCGCATCGAGCGAGCCCTCGATCCAGTAGTTCATCGTATCGAGTGCCACCAGCTCGGGCTTCTCCACCTGCTCCAGCACCGATTGCTGCAACTGCGGCGCGATGTTGGCCAGGAACACGTAGGGTGTGTTCCGAAACTCCGCCGGCAACACTGGCGCGAACGTCTCGAAGACGTTGAGCTCCGTGAACAGCGTTTTGCGCTCATTCAAGTTCCGGGAGTACTCCCCACCCCAGCGGAATGTCCGGCCCGGTACTCTCTCGATGCCGCTGGTATCCACACCACGAGTCAACAGCACGGCCTCGTGCTCCGCACCGAAATCATCGCCGACAACAGCCACCACCTTTACCGGACAGAAGTATGAGGCTGCCACCGCGAAGTAGGTCGCCGCGCCACCAAGCGCTTCGTCAACACGGCCGTACGGCGTAATCACCGTGTCGAACGCAACCGAACCGACGACTACGATGCTCAATTTTTCTCTCCGACGTCCGCATCGAGCAGCAACGCCAACCGACGTCGCACACCCGCAGGAAAATTGTCTGGGGATGTCATTACGGCATTGGCGATAGCACCCCCACACGACGAAGGGGCGTCCGTTGGGAGGTTGCCGATCGCCTCACGAAGCACGCGCTGCGCGTTTCCGACACTCATTCGCAGGTTGGCGATCGCTATTTCAGCGGTAACGTCTGCGTGCCCGTCGTGCCAGCAGTCGTAGTCACACACCATGGCCAGTGTGGCATAGCCGAGTCCGGCCTCACGGGCCAGCTTCGCCTCGGTCACATTGGTCATGCCGATTACATCCATCCCCCACGAACGATACAGATTACTCTCGGCGCGCGTCGAGAACTGGGGCCCCTCGATACATATGTACGTGCCTCCGCGATGCACCGCGACGCCGATCGTCTCCGCCGCCGTGACCAGCAGATCGGTCAGCCGCGCGCACACCGGATCACCGAGCGCGACATGCGCTACAACGCCCTCGTCGAAGAAGGTCGCCGGCCGATTGCGGGTCCGATCGACAAACTGATCGGGCACCACGAACTGCAGCGGCTCGATGGATTCGCGTAGGCTCCCCACGGCGCTCACGGAGAACAAATTGCGCACGCCGAGCAACCGGAACCCGTAGACGTTGGCTCGATAGGGCACATTCGAGGGGTTGAACCTGTGGCCGCGGCCGTGCCGTGACAAGAATGCCACGGGCCGTTGGTCGATCTCACCGATCAGGAACGCGTCGGAAGGGTCGCCGAACGGCGTTTCCAGACGAATCTCGTCGAGGACGGTCAGCCCGTCCATCTCGTACAGACCGCTGCCGCCGATCACACCGATTCGTTTTTCCATCCGGTCCTCGACTTGAGCATCGTGGTGGTCGCACTCGACCGCGGGAACGTTAGCAGGCCGGCTGACCTAGCAGGTCGCGGGCATGCTCGCGCACGCCACGGGATTCGCCAATCCCGCCTAGCATGCGTGCCAGCTCATCGACGCGCTGCTCGACGTCGAGCGGCGCCGCGGCCACACACATGCGCCCGTCGCGCTCCGCCTTGCGAACCTGATAGTGCGTCGTCGCCCGGGCGGCAATCTGCGGCAAGTGTGTGATTACCAGTACCTGATGTCTGGTTCCAAGCTCCGCGAGCCGCGCCGCCAGCCGGTCGGCGACCCGGCCGCCGCCGACGCCCGAGTCGATCTCGTCGAATACCAGCGTCTGCGGCCGCGCCTCGCGTGTTTCGGTCAACTTGAGCGCCAACATGACACGCGAGAGCTCCCCGCCCGACGCCGTCCGCGCCAGCTCGCGAGACGTATCACCGGGGTTAGCCGCCAGGCGGAACTCGACGGCCTCATAGCCGCGCCGACTGGCACCGGGCGGGAACCCGCTCTCGTCGCTGGCGCCACCCGGCTTCAAGCAAACCTCGAAACGTGCTCCCTCCATGCCGAGCTCCTGCAACTCCGAGGTAATGTGCCGGGATAGTCGCGGCGCCACGTCGGCCCTCCGCGTACTGAGGATCGCCGCAGCCTCGTCAAAGGCCCGCACCGCTTGCCTTACTTGGCTGGCAAGCTCGGCGATCTCCTGATCTCGATTCTCCAGCGAGGCGAGCTCACGTTCGGCGTCCTCCGCCACTCGCACGATATCCTCGACTCGATCACCGTACTTGCGGCGCAACCCATCGACGGTCGCCAGACGCGCCTCGACAGCGTCGAGGCGCGCCGGGTCCACCTGCACGAGATCGAGATAGGCCTGTAGCGAACGGGTGATCTCCTCGATCGCGTAACCAGCCTCGGCAAGCTCGCCGCTGCTGGCCGGTGCCCCCGCATCGAGCCGAGCGATTCGCTCTACAGCGCGCTGCGCCCGTCGAACTAGCGCCGCCGCAGATTCCTCGCGCTCATAGAGCACCTCAAGCGCCTCCGTGGTCGCCGCCGAGAGATCCTCCGCATTGCGCAGCCGCTGGCGCTCGGCAATCAGCGTCGCCTCTTCATCGACGTCGAGACCAGCGGCCCCGATCTCCTGTGCTCGGTAGCGTAGGTAGTCAGCGCGCTGGGCGCGATCACGGTCATCGGTCTCCAGCGCCTGCAGCCGCCGCTGCAGCTCCAGTGCTCCATCCCAGGCGTTCGCAACCATCGAGCGTTGTGCAAGAAGGTCGCCAAAGCGATCGAGCAACTCAAGCTGCGTCGCCGCGGCCAGCAGGAATTGGCTCTCATGTTGCCCGGCGATGTCGACAAGTCGAACGCCGATCTTGTGAACAAGGCCAACGGTGACCAGCCGGTCGTTGACGTAGGCGCGACTGGAACGGCTGCCGATGACGCGGCGGACGAGAACCTCTGGGGAGCTCGTCGCCAGCTCCTCGCGCTCCAGTAGCTCGACGATATCAGGCCGATCGGTGATGTCGAACAGCGCTTCAACAGTGGCTGATTCCGCCCCGGTGCGTACCTGATCGAGCGCCGCCCGGTGGCCGACGGCCAGCGACAATCCGTCCAGGATGATCGACTTGCCGGCGCCAGTCTCCCCAGTGAAGGCCACCAGGCCCACCGGCGGCTCGATAGCAACATCCTCGATCAGCGCGAGGTCGCGGATTCGCAAGTAGCTGAGCATGATTCGAACCTACCGGGATGAGATGGTTGCGGCAAATATAGCGGAAGAGCCGAGAGCGGATCCCATGGCAGGCTGCCGAGCGTCGGGCTGCTCGCGGAACATCGTCGGTACCAGGCGAATCGCCGCCGAACCCGACCTCAGAAAGCCTCTTTCTTGGGGCACCGACCTACGAGGTAGGGCCCCATTCGATGGGGTTCTGTATTGATGACAGCGATGGGCCATCGTGGTAGCTTGAACGGGGCCGGGCGCGGCTGGGGGGCTCGACGAACGGACATCTTTCCTGACCTCGGAACGCTGAGAGTACAGCCTTGTTCTTGTTGCAAGCTGACTTCATGTCCGACGGCGTCATTGGTATCACTCGCAACCTGGGCCCCTTCGCCCTTACGGTGCTGGCAGTCCTGGCGTTCTTCTCGATCGTCTCCTGGGCTGTGATCGCGGATCGTATCCTGCTCTATCGAAAGGCGGAGAAACAGACCACCAAGTTTCTCGAGGTGTTTCGCGCCAGCTCGAAGTTCTCGCAGGTACGCGTCGCCGCCAAGGAAATGGAGACGACACCGCTGGCTGGCGTCTTCGAGGCTGGATATGGTGAAATCTCCTTACAGCTCGAGGGCGCAGCGCAATCCGGCCGACCTCCTGGAAGCTCGCGCATTGACATGGAGGCGCTCGAGCGCTCGCTGACTCGTGCCGCCCACGAGCAGCGTCGACGGCTGGTACGTGGGATGTTGTTCCTCGCCACGACCAGTTCCGCCGCCCCGTTTATCGGCCTGTTCGGCACGGTATGGGGCATCATGAACGCCTTCCAGAGCATTGGCAGGTTCGGAAACGCCAATCTGGCCGTCGTGGCGCCCGGCATCAGCGCCGCGCTGATTACCACCGCCGCCGGCCTAGCGGCCGCTATTCCTGCATTGATCGCATACAACCATCTGCTATCTCGGGTCCGCGACCTAAGCGGTGACGTGGAGGATTTCGGGCTCGAGTTCCTCAATGTGGTGCAGAAATCCTGGCAGGCGGAGCCAGGCCAATGAAGGAACGTTGGTTCAAGGAAGACGACCGAATCCTTTCGGAGATCAACGTCACGCCGTTGGTCGACGTCGCGCTCGTACTGCTGATCGTCTTCATGATCACCGCCCCGATGATGATCCAGGGAGCGGAGGTGCGCCTGCCGCAAACCCAGGTAATGGACAGCCTTCCGCAGGAGCAAATCTTCATCTCGGTCACCGATCAAGGTCAGATCTTGGTGAACGGCGATGCCGTACCGCTCGAGGAGCTAGAGGCTCGTCTGTCGCCCCGTATCACCCCGGGTCGCACGATCCTGCTGTATGGGGATCGAGCCGGCGAGTATGGGCGCGTGGTCGCCGTCATCGAGGTTCTCTGGAGCCTTGGAGCCGACATCGGCCTGGTCACCGAGCCCGTTCCGCGGGGCTAGCTGACCGAGGTGCATTCCGAGCGGCAACCCCCAACCGCTTGCTAAGCTGAAAGCATGAGCTACGCTGAGCAGCAGACCGTCTTGAGCGAACAGGTAATCGAGCAGCGCTTTCGCGCTGCGGTGATTAGTTCGGTGGCGGCGCACCTGGCGTTCTTCCTGGCGCTGATATTCGGACCGCTGCTGATCCCGATACCGCGCTACGACCTGAGCTTCACGCCGGTGCGACTCGTACAGTTGCCCCCGCCAGCTCCCGCGCCGGCGGCTCCCGCCGAAGCCCCACAGGAGGAGGCCGAGCCGGCGCCCCCACAGCCAGTGGTCAGCGAGCCCGAACCCGTGCCACGTAGCCTCGCCGAGCTACAGCGTGAGCGCGAGGCCGAGGAGCAACTGCGCCGTGAGGAGGCCGAAAAGCAGCGCCAGACAGAGCTCGATCGCCAGCGTCGCGCCGAGGAGGAACAGCGCCGACGCGAGGACGAAGCCCGTCGACAACCGCAAACTGCCGGCCGGCGCCCGCCACCTCAGAGCCAGAGCGCTCAGCGTATGGGAATCGACGTTACCCAAAGCGGCGACAGCAGCTACACCGTCGAGGAGTTTCCGTTCGCCGACTACCTCTACAGGATTCGCGACCTGATCGCTGCCCAGTGGTCACCGCCACCGACCGGGCCCTACGGGCTCAAGCGCCGCGCCGAGATGTTCTTCAGGCTCGGCAGGAACGGCCGCCTGGTTGTGCAGCCGCGCGTGGACGGAGGATCCGGCGACACCGCGTTCGATCGAGCAGCCAGGCGAGCCATCGCGGCCGCTGCCCCGTTCCCCCCCCTGCCCCGAGAGTACGACGGGCAATCACTCGGAGTTGGGCTTGCGTTCGTTACAGAGTAGGACCTCAGTTTGGCCGCTGATCGTGTCCCTGGTCGTCGTCACTGCGGCATCAGCACAAGACCAGGACGTACAGCTAGAGATTCGGCAACGCGGCGCACCAGCGATCAGCGTTGCTGTGCCGGCATTAGTAGCGGCGAGCGGCGCCGCACAGCATGCTCAGCGCATCCACGCTGTCCTGTTAGACGACCTGCAGAACTCCATGGTGTTCACCCTCGTCGATCCGCGCGTCTATCCGAACGTGGCCCCCGGCGAGCCGATTCCGTGGCAGGCGTGGAAGAGCAGCGGTGCGCGCGGGCTGATCCAGGGATCGGTAAGCGTGCAGGGCACGCTGGTGGTGGCAGACTTTCGACTCTTCGACGTTGATACCGGCCGGCAGATCAGCGGCAAGCGCTATTCGCAATCCACCGAGGGACTCTCCGCTCCCGACGCGGAGTACCGAGTTCGGCGTATCGCGCACACGTTCAACGACGAGACCGCGCTCAATTACACCGGGGTGCCCGGCGTAGCCAACTCCAACATCGCTTTCGTCTCCGATCGCGACGCGCCGCTAGGCACGCCGCAGAAAGAGATATTCCTGATGGATTACGACGGCGAACGACAACGGCGGATCTCCTACAATTCCTCGATCTCGCTATCGCCGTCGTTCTCGCCACAATCGGACCGCATCGCGTTTCAGACCTACGTGATGCGCGACCGATTCCCGAACGCCGAGATCCAAATCATTCTCAAGACCGGCGGTCGACCGCGGTCACTCATAACCTGTCGAGGAACCAACACGGGCCCGGCGTTCTCTCCGGACGGTACGCTGATCGCGTATTCCTCCAGTTGCGGGGGGAACTCCGAGCTCCACGTAATCAGACCCGACGGCGCCGGCATGCAACAGATCACGCGCAACCCGGCCAGCGACATATCCCCCGCCTGGTCGCCCAACGGCCGCCAGTTGGTGTTCGTCTCCGACCGCAGTGGCGCCCAGCAGCTATACGTAATCGATTCCAGCGGGCTGAACACGCGACGGCTCTCGGCGCCGGGGGGACAAAAAGACGATCCGGCGTGGCAACCGGTTCGCGGCGAACTTATCGCCTTCACCGCCTCGACTGGTGGTAACAATTTCGATATTTTCGTGTACGATCTCACGATCGACCGTGTCCATCAGCTGACACGCGGTCGCGGCCGTAAGGAGGCACCGGCATGGTCGCCCGATGGGCGCCAGCTAAGCTTCGAATGGGCCCAGGGTCCGAGCACGCAGATTTGGGCCATGGGCTTTGACGGTTCGCGGCAGCGTATACTGACGAACGCAGGTAACAATCTGACCCCCGCTTGGGGACCCCGCCCTTAAATGGTCCGCCCCTAATGAAACGCGGCCATCGCATGGAGGAAACCACGATGCCCAGCCCCGCGAAGCGATTCGCCTTGATCGCGCTCGCGGCCGTGGTCGTTGCACTGCCCGCTTGCAGCAAAGACGCCCCGCCCGCGCCAATGCCCGAACCAACCCCGGAAGCCCCAGCTCCAGCGCCGACTCCTCCGCCAGAGCCAGCCCAGACCGGTGATTGGGAAGAGGCCGATGTGCCTGAGCAGACGTTCCTATCGGCCGAAGAGATCAACCAACGGCGACTGCTCAAGCCAATCTACTTCGACTTTGACAAAGCTGACATCCGCGGCGATCAGCGTTCGACGCTCCAGGCTAACGCCGATTGGTTGCGTGAACATACGGACGTCGCCATCCTGATCGAAGGTCACTGCGACGAGCGCGGCACGCGCCAGTACAACCTGGCGCTCGGCGACCGTCGCGCTTCGGCAACACGGGACTACCTGGTGGCGCTCGGGATCGGCGCCAACCGCGTCGAGATCGTTTCGTACGGCGAGGAGCGCCCCGCTATCATGGGCGAGGGTGAGCAGAACTGGTCGCAGAACCGCCGCGGTGAGTTCGTGGCCACGTCGGCAGGCCAAACGAACGAGTAACGAGGTTCGACAACGGCGGGCGGGTGCGACAAGCCCCGTCCGCCGTTTTTGTTCTGCCTAATCGTGGCCGCTGGAGATACAGGCGCACCTCGCCGTAATCAGACCTACGACGCTCCTACCGCGGTATGCTTGTTCCCGACAAGGGGAACGATCGGGTGATGATGGAACGACTGAGCTTGCTGGCCTCCTCGCTTACCGTGCTCGCCTTTGCCGCCGCTTGTGCGCCAAGCGAGCAGCGCCTGGTAAGCATCGAATCGCGTCAGGCGGCTACCGAGGCGCAGGTCGCTGACCTGCAGACTGCGCAGCAGAACATCATCGCCAGGCTGGTGCAGGTACGGCAGGAACTCGATAACTCGCTGCAACCGCTTCGTACGCAGTCCGCTGACCGCGGCGAGAATCTGCGTTCGATGGAGCGCGAGATCACCGCCCTCGAAGCCGAGATGGTAGAGATAGACACACGCATCGTGCGCCTCACCGAACAATACGCCGCCGGTGGCGGACCCGCTTCCGAAACGGCGAGTACCGGCACAGCGATGCCTCCCCCGCGGGGAGCCCGAGCGCCCTCTGCCCTGGCACCGAGCGGCGCGCAGCAGAGCGCCGCCACCACCCTTTACAACAGCGCCTATAATGACTATCTGCGGGAGAACTGGGAGCTGTGCGTGCAGGGGTTTGAGGAATATGCGCGGCGTTACCAATCGTCGGACCGCGCCGACAACGCCCGCTACTGGATCGGTATGTGCGAACGCGAGCGCGGCCAGCTCTCTGCAGCTCATACAGCGTTCCAGTCGGTAGTCCGCGACCACCCGAACAGCGACCTTATTCCGGACGCCATGCTCAACGACGGGCTGATCCTCAAGGAAGAAGGCCGCGAACGTGCCGCCGCCGAGTCGTTCAGACGCCTGATCCAGGCATACGCCGACAGCGACGCGGCATTCCTGGCCTGTGGCCAGCTACGCGAGCTCGGGCTACAGCGACCCGGTACATGCGAGCAATGATCACCGCGCGCCCTGACGGGAAGCATCTCGCTGTGAAGCGATTGCTGATTCCTGCCCTGGCGACGGCGGTCCTCATCGCGGCGCCGGCATCGGCGGCATGGGCCGTCCGTATTTTCGGCGCCACGAATCCCGGAAATCAGCTGGGGACGGCTCAAGGCCTTCTCGACCTGGGCAACGATATCGCTGGCAACGACATCGGCGACACTCTCCACTTCGAACTGGAAGAGGCCGGCCCCGTCGTCTTCATTTTCAGCGCCGAGTGCGCTGTCGATGGTAACGCGCAGCAGTGGGTGAGCATCGAGCTGCTTGCCAACGGTACGGCATTGGGCCAAAGCGACGGCGACCAGGACACCTTCTGTTCAGGAGACAGTTTCGCTGGGTTCAACGACAGTTGGGTGATGGCCAGCATGACGGTCCCGGTCGAGCTCAACGCCGGCGTCTACGATCTACAGGTGCAGGTGACGGCGGCGGGAGGCAGCATCGGCTGGTGGATCGGCGACACGGGGCTGACGGTCATAGTCCAGAAGCGCTGACCGGGCGCCGACCTGCGAACGACCACCCTTACGACCGCCGGCTTGCGTCGGCTGGCACAAAGGTCGAGACTTGCGCACTGGAAACTGGCGCTGGCCGGCCGTCTCATCAAGCACGACGTCTGAAGGCGGCTACTCGGAGGGGCGAAAATGATCAACAAAGTCATCTTGGTGGGGAACGTGGGCAGAGACCCCGAGCTGCGCTATACGGCCAGCGGGACCGCCGTCGCCAACTTCTCGCTCGCCACGAGTCGTCGGTACAAGGACCGCGACGGCAACCAACAGGAACAAACCGAGTGGCACCGGTGCGTTGCCTGGGCACGCACCGCCGAGATCGTCAATCAGTACGCCAACAAGGGGAAGCAGCTGTACATCGAGGGTCGCCTACAGACGCGCCAGTGGGAGGATCGCGACGGCAATACGCGCTACACCACTGAGGTTGTTGCCGACAACATCCAACTACTCGGCCGCGCTGGTGGCGGCGGTAGTGGCGGCGGTGACTACGGCGATCCCGGCCCGGCGGGGGGTCCCGGTGACGATAGGGGTGAGAGTGGCGACGCTGGTGGCGACGCTGGTGGCGGGGGCAGCGCGCCCGTCAACGATGACGACATCCCCTTCTAGTAGCCTAAGTCAGGACACTAACGCGACGCATCACGTCTCCCCGCCTGCAGGCAGAGACCCTGGGCCGTTCCCTCCGAAGGGGTGAAACGGCCCCATCCAGCATGCGCTGACCATGTGGCGTGCTGTAGACGCGTGGCGCGATGTAACCCAAACAAGTTGTGCAGCATTGCGCCAACAACTGGGCGACCAAGCCACGGCGGCAAGGTCGACCCGGACTCTGACGAAACAAGCATTCGCAGGAAAAGTAACCCGCGAGGCGAGTAAGCGGGATTCTGTTCACCCGGCCATAACCGGGCTGGGAACCATGAATCTGGGACGCCGGTCTCCCGACGCCTCATGCGGCCTACCCGGAAGCAGGGGCCGGGCCAGCCCATCGCTTCCCTATTTGGCCTTGCTCCACGCGGGGTTTACCTAGCTGTCGGGGTCGCCCCCGACACTGGTGGGCTCTTACCCCACCGTTTCACCCTTACCGACGGCCCGAGGGCCGCAGGCGGTCTGTTCTCTGTGGCACTTTCCCGGGGTTTCCCCCCCTGGGGGTTACCCAGCGCGCCGCCCTATGGAGTCCCGACTTTCCTCTGCCGATGTGCTCGACAGCGGTTCCCCTGCCTCGCGGGTCAAGCCCGCGCTCTGTCTGCGAGGCTGGCGCCTCGCGATCCCTCCCGCGGTCCGAACGCGCCGTTGTTGGAAGACAATGGCCTGTAACAGTTGATTAGTGCTCCTGATCATGAATCACGGAGATGTTTGCAGGAGCGCTAGTCAGTCCTGAGTGTCAGCGCCAACGCTCGAGTTCACCAGCGCCAGGAACTCGGTAGTAACGATCGTGGTGTTGGCGAAGTACAGCACGCCCTGCGCACGCGACGAGTCGAAGATTACGTCATAGTTATTCTCGGCGGCGAACCGCTCGACGAGTGGTCCGAGCTGCTCGTTGACATCGAGCGTGATCTGCTGCTCCATGCGCTCGAGCTCACGACGGGCATCGTCGTTCGTGCGCTGCGCTTGCACCTGCTTCTCCTCGATGTCCTGGTTGAGCCGCGCCATGGCACTTTCATTGAGGGTCAGCGCCTGATCTTGGCGCTGGCGCTGCAGCCCCTCGAGCTCCGTCGTCATCGTGCTGAGGCTTTCCTGCCAACGCGCCGCCTCGGCCTCGAGCCGCTCACGGGCGACGCGCCCAATCTCTGATCCGGTCAAGACCGAGTCACCGTCGATGAAGACGATCCGCGTACTCGCAGTCTGCGGCGTGGCGAAAACTGCCGACGCGAACATTGCCGCGCCGATCAACAAGCTGGTGGTCGTCCGCATCGGATCCATACTCCTGGCAAGTCCGGTATCTAGGGAGGGTAGAGTCTGCAACGCAACGTCGCCGACCGCTATCCAATCGTAGCAAGCGCATTCCTGGGCGGCAATTTACATTTCTCTCGCCCCGACGACGCGAAAAGGGGCTGTGTGGGTGGGCCGACGCACATCGGGCTCGGAGCGAACTTGGTACGCCCCGAGCCCTGCGTGATCTTGTGGCCGTGGAAAAGGGTCAGCAGGCTAGAAGCCCATCCCGCCGCCTCCGCCCATGCCGCCCATGCCGCCCGGCATCTCGGGGGCGGCCGCTTCTTCTTCAGGGATCTCGACCACCATCGCCTCGGTGGTGAGCAGCAAGCCTGCCACCGACGCCGCATTCTGCAACGCAGTGCGGGTCACCTTCGCCGGATCGATCACACCATCCTCGACCAGGTCAGCGAAGCTCATGGTGGCCGCGTTGAAACCGATCGCCGCCTTCTTGCTACGCAGCTGCTCCACAATCACCGAGCCCTCGAGTCCGGCATTGTTGACGATCTGACGCAGCGGCTCCTCAAGCGCGCGACGAACGATCTGCGTACCAAGCACCTCATCGGCCGAGCCGCCGAGCTTGTCGAGCGCCTTTTGGGCGCGCAGCAAGGCGACGCCGCCGCCAGGAACGATACCTTCCTCGACGGCCGCCTTGGTGGCATGCATGGCGTCCTCGACGCGAGCCTTCTTCTCCTTCATCTCGGTCTCGGTCGCCGCGCCGACGTGGATCACGGCAACGCCGCCGACCAGCTTGGCAAGCCGCTCCTGGAGCTTCTCGCGATCATAGTCGGACGATGTGTTGTCGATCTGGATACGGATCTGATCGACGCGCGCTTTGATGTCGCTCGCCTTTCCAGAACCCTCGACAATCGTCGTGTTGTCCTTGTCGATGACGATCTTGCGGGCCCGTCCGAGGTCTTCCAGTTGGATGTTCTCGAGCTTGATGCCGAGATCCTCCGAGACACACCGACCACCGGTGAGGATCGCGATGTCTTCGAGCATCGCCTTGCGACGCTCGCCAAAGCCCGGGGCCTTCACCGCGGCCACGTTGAGCGTTCCGCGGATCTTGTTGACCACCAGGGTAGCCAGGGCTTCCCCCTCGACATCCTCGGCCAGGATCAGCAGCGGGTGACCCGCACGCGAAACCTGCTCGAGCAACGGCAGCAGGTCTTTCATGTTGGAGATCTTCTTCTCGTGGATGAGCACCTGCACATCCTCGAGAACGGTCTCCATGCGCTCCGGATCGGTGACGAAGTAGGGCGACAGGTACCCGCGATCGAACTGCATGCCCTCGACGACCTCGAGCGTTGTCTCGAGCCCGCGAGCCTCCTCGACCGTGATGACGCCGTCCTTACCGACCTTAGCCATCGACTCGGCGATGATCTCGCCGATTTCCGCGTCGTTATTCGCCGAGATCGTGCCGACCTGGGCAATCATCGCCCCTTTGACTGGCTTGGCGAGCTTTTCGACGTAGCGTACCGCCGCCACGACTGCGTTGTCGATGCCGCGCTTGAGCCCCATCGGGTCGGCACCGGCCGTAACGTTCCGGGCGCCCTCGAGGAAAATCGCTTGCGCCAAGACCGTCGCCGTCGTGGTGCCATCACCGGCGACGTCGGAAGTCTTGCTGGCGACCTCCTTGACGAGCTGTACGCCCATGTTCTCGGCCGGCTCGCTGACCTCGAGCTCCTTGGCCACCGTCACCCCATCCTTGGTGATCGTAGGCGACCCGAACTTCTTCTCCAACAAGACGTTGCGGCCCTTCGGCCCCAACGTCACCTTGACGGCGTTAGCGAGCTTGTTGACGCCGCGGCGAATCTCCTGCCGCGTCTGCTCGCCAAAGATTACCTGCTTGGCCATTGTGTCCTCTCCTGTAGTGAGTTCGGTGCCAGCGCTAGCCGACTACGCCGAGAATCTCGTCCTCGCGAACGATGAGGTGTTCCTCACCGGCGAGCTTGATCTCCGTTCCGCCATACTTGCCGACGAGTACGGTATCGCCGACCGAAACCAACATCTCGGCAAACGATCCATCGTCGAGCCGCTTGCCCGGACCGACGGCAACGACCTCGGCCTCCAGCGGCTTCTCCTTGGCACTATCGGGGATGATGATGCCGCCGCTAACCTCCTCGGCCGCGTCCGAACGACGGAGCAGAACCCGGTCGTACAGAGGACGCACGCCAATAGCCTTCTTCTTAGCCATGGACTGTAAGCTCCTTGTGAAATGGTGAGTGCAGACGCCGTTCAGTACGAATGGTCTGCTGGCCGCGGGTCCGAGCACGACTAGCGCTCTGAGGTGGACTCCGCTAGCACTCTTCTGAGATGAGTGCTAACTCTAGCACTGTGATCCGGCGCGTCAAGTCAATCTGGCGACCATTTCGGACCGCGCCGCCAAGCCGATCCGAGGTGCCCTGAGCCTTCAGAGAAGGTCGTGCTGGCGGAGCTTGCGCCGCAAGGTATTGCGATGCACGTCGAGCGTTGCCGCTGCCCGACTCTGGTTGCCGTCGCAGACCGAAAGCACTTCGCTGAGGAACTGACGCTCCAACTGTTCGTGGGCTTCCTGGAGGCGGATTCCTTTCCGCACCATGTCGCCAACCAGCTCCTGCAAGCGTACCTTCAGCGTGGCCTTCCGACTCATTGGCTGACGCTCAGGAAAAATCAGGCAGCGGTGTTCCGGTAAGCACCTCGTATGCCTCATGATACTTGGCCGACGTTCGCTGAACGATATCGTCAGGCAGCACGGGGCCGGGGGCAGTCTTGTTCCAGTCCAGATGCGAGAGGTAATCGCGTACGAATTCCTTGTCGTAGGACGGCGGGTTGGTGCCGGGCCGATACTCGGCCGCCGGCCAGAAGCGCGAAGAGTCTGGGGTAAGCGCCTCGTCGATGAGAATCAGCTCGCCCCCGACCAGCCCGAACTCGAACTTCGTGTCGGCGATGATGATGCCGCGCGACTCGGCGTACTCGGCTGCTTCGGAATACAGCTGCAAGGAGACTTCAGCCAACCGCGCGGTCAATTCCGGCCCGATCATCTCCGCCATCTGCGCCACCGAGACGTTCTCGTCGTGGCCCGAGTCTGCCTTCGTGGAGGGTGTGAAGATGGGCTCGGGCAATCGATCCGCCTGCTGAAGGTCGGGGGGCAGCTCGATTCCGCAGACCTCACCGGTGCGTTGGTAGTCGCGCCATCCCGATCCGATGAGATACCCACGCACGACGCACTCGACATCGAATCGCTCGGCGCGACGCGCATACATGCTGCGCCCCGCGAGCTGATCTGCAAACGGGCGCAGCACCGCCGGGAACTCGTCCACATCGGCGCTGATCAAGTGGTTGCTGACCACATGCTGCAGGCGGTCGAACCAGAAGCAGGACAGCTGGGTAAGCACCGTTCCCTTCGACGGCACTCCGCCGGGAAGTACGACATCGAAGGCGGAGACCCGGTCGGTAGCCACCAGTAGTAGCTCGTCGCCGACCTGGTACACGTCGCGCACTTTGCCGCGGTGGATCAGGTCTACATCGGGCAGCTCGGTCGCCAGCAGCGGCTCCGTAGTGGGAACGGTCGTCATGTTTCGTAACTCCGTACGTTGATCGCTCGGCTCAACCTTGGAGCGGCGCCAACAACGCGTCGGCGGCGGTGGCGTCCGAGACCTTGAAGACACCTATCGCGCGCCCGTCGTCCGGCGAGACCGAGGCGTAGAAATACTCGATGTTGATCTTGTTGTCCGAGAGCAGGCGGGCGATTTCCGCCAGCTCGCCGGGGTTACTGCCCAGCGTGGCCGTCAGCACCTCGATGCTGGTGTGCGCCACACCTCTCTCATGGAAAACCTCGCGTGCCTGCTCGACATCGTCAACAAGCAGCCGCACGGCACCGTACTCGCCAGCTTCGGCGGTGGCAAGCGCGAGGATATTCACCTTTGCCGTCGCCAGCGCCTCGCAGAAGTTGGCCAGCTCGCCGGGGCGGTTCTGCCAGCCGACGGTCAGTTGTCGTGCAACGCCCATACGCGCCCCCGGTGGATGTGCTGCGAATACCAGTGGTGATGGGCGGTAGATACAGCGCCGCTCCCCGTCGGTCAAGCGAAAGCGCACAACTAGTGGCCTGTAACAGATGATCGTTGCATATCGCAGACGGGCCAGGGCAAGGATCGACGACGAGGCGATGCTGGGGCCATCGTCGAGAGGCAGAGACGCCGATATCGCCCGCAACTGCCCATCTGTCCGGAGGATGGCGGCGAAATCGCCCCGTCTGCGGCGTTGCTCCTCCTGGAAGATGGGCAACCATCGTCTCGTCGTAGCGCCTGGCATCCGGAACCATTTCGCCACCACGATACGCAACGATCATCGATACGCAACGATCATCTGTTACAGGCCACTAGCGCCTACTGAGACGAAACAATATCGACCCGGCCCGACCGTCACACCAAACCGTCGCACCAACCTGACGAACATGGCCTCTCCTTTCTGGTAGTGTCCCGTGCCCCGCCGCGCCACCCATCTCCTCCCCCACATGCTGACTGACGTCTATGTCCCTCACCCGTGATCTCGAACTCGCGGAGACCATCGCCCTCGAGGCGTCCGAGATCTTGATGCGCTACTTCCGAGGCGACTACAGCGTCGATACCAAGGCCGACGAGGAGCCGGTAACCGAAGCCGACCGTGCCGCCAACGAGCACATTGTGGCGCGGCTGCAGGAGCTCTTTCCGGACGACGGGATTCTTGCCGAGGAGTCTGCCGACCCCGCAGCAATTGTCGGCAAGCAACGCGTGTGGATGGTGGATCCGATGGATGGAACCAAGGAGTTCACCAAACACCTGTCTGAGTTCGCCGTAATGATCGGGCTGGTGGTCGAAGGCACGCCGGTGCTCGGCGTCGTCGCCCAACCGGCCGAGGAGACCCTCTACCGCGGCATCGTGGGCGAGGGGGCTGAACGCGTACAGCCGAGCGGCGTCGATACGATGCGGGTCGGGACAACCACCGAGCTCGCCGAGCTGACGTTGATCTGCAGTCGCTCACACCTGCCCGAGATCGTCGAGCGCATGAAACACGAGCTCGGCATCTCACGCATGGTGCAGTCCGGAAGCGTCGGCTTGAAGATCGGCAAGATCGGCACCGGAGTATGCGACCTGTACTTGCAGCCGGCGTCCGGGACCAAGCTTTGGGACGCCTGCGCACCAGAGGCGATCCTGCACGCCGCCGGTGGCCGCCTCACCGACTTCGACGGCCGCCCGATCGACTACGACCCCAGCGACATCGTCAACCGACGCGGACTGCTGGGCAGCAACGGGACCCGACACGACGACCTTGTACGGCGGCTGCACGGATATTTCTGAGCCAGCGCACCGCTGCTCGGCATCACAAGGCAGCGGTGGCACGGGAGGCGCAGCGGAGCATGCCGTAGTAATCCGGCAGCATCTACCAGAATCGAACTTGCGCTCAGCTCCGATTGGGTTACGATCAGGACCCAATCAGTACCCTTCCCCTTGTCTCGCGCCGCCGTTGCCGATGCCCGATCGCGTAAGCATCAAGATTCCCCGGCCCCTCTACAACCGGCTACAGCGGGTCATCGATGGATCGGGCTTCAGCTCGGCCACCGACTTCATCGTCTTCGTGCTGCGCGACCTGGTCGGAAGCCTGGAACCGGAGGCGTCGTCCTCCGATCTCAGCCCGGACGAGCTCGTGGCAATCCGCAAGAAGCTCGAAAACCTCGGATACCTCTAATGATCAAGGCCCACGGCGGGCGCCTCGTCGACCGCTTCGCATCCGCAACTGAACGTACCCAGTGGCTCGACCAAGCCGACACGCTGCCTGTCGTCACCATGAACCGTAGAGAAACCTCCGACCTGGAGATGATCGCCACCGGAGCCATGAGCCCACTCGAAGGCTTCATGGGACGCGAAGACTACGAGCACGTTTGTGCGCATGGACGCTTTCCCGGCGGCCTGCCGTGGACGATACCCATCACGTTGGCGGTCGATTCTGCCAACGCCGACGACCTCGAGATCGGCAGTCCGGTTGCGCTGAAGGGACCCGACGGCACGTTGCACGGCGTGCTCGAGTTGGCCGAGATCTACCGACCCGACAAGGAGCGCGAAGCCCTCCAGGTGTTACGGACGACCGACGACGCACACCCGGGCGTAGCGTACCTGCGGTCGAGCGGCGACACCTACCTGGGCGGGCGGATCACGCTGCTCGAGCGCCCGCACCACGCGCGCTTCGAGAGCTCGCGGCTCGATCCGCGCGAAACCCGTGTGCTGTTCAAGGCGAAGGGTTGGGACAGCGTCGCCGCTTTTCAGACCCGCAACCCCATCCATCGTGCCCACGAATACCTGCAGAAGTGCGCTCTCGAGCTCGTCGACGCCTTGCTGATTCACCCGATCATGGGCGAAACGAAGTCGGACGATATCCCGGCTGAGGTACGCCTCGAGTGCTACCAGACTCTACTGCGCAACTACTATCCGACCGCACGCGTGGCGATGTCTATCCTGCCTGCAGCAATGCGCTACGCCGGACCACGCGAGGCCGTCTTCCACGCTCTGGTGCGCAAGAACTACGGCTGCACGCACTTCATCGTCGGCCGCGACCACGCTGGTGTGGGCGGCTACTACGGCACCTACGACGCCCACACGATCTTCCAGGAGTTCGAGGCGCTGGAGATCGGCATCACCCCACTGTTCTTCGACCACGCGTTCTACTGCCACTCGTGCCAGAACATGGCGTCGCAGAAGACGTGTCCGCACGACAAAGAGCAACACGTATTCCTCAGCGGCACCAAGATCCGCGACATGTTGGCGCGCGGCGAGGAGCTCCCTGCGGAGTTTACCCGGCCGGAGGTGGCGGAGATCCTGCGCCGTCACTATCAAGAGTCCACCGCCGACACCATCGCCTAACCTGTGGATCAGGACGCAAGCGGGACGGATCGCCAAGCCGGCGGCTACCGCAGCACCACAAGGAGTTGTTTCAGATGAAGGGGTTCACGCTCTGGTTTACAGGGCTCTCGGGCTCGGGTAAATCGACGTTGGCAACGGCGCTCGAAGGTGTCCTCCTCGACCGTGGATTGCAGGTCGAGATCCTCGACGGAGACGAGGTGCGAACGAACCTGTCCAAGGGGCTCGGCTTCTCGAAAGAGGACCGCGATACCAACATCCGCCGCATCGGCTACGTCTGTAATATGCTGAGCCGCAATGGCGTGACCGCGATCTCGGCGGCCATCTCGCCCTATCGTGCTATTCGCGATGAGGTACGGGGTTCGATCGAGAACTTCGTCGAGGTCTACACACGCTGCAGCATCGAGGAGCTGGCGCGACGGGATCCCAAGGGGCTCTACAAGCGCGCCCTGGCAGGCGAGATCCCCAACTTCACCGGCGTTTCCGATCCGTACGAGGAGCCGGTGAATCCGGAGATCGTCTGCGACACGGAAAAGGACACGCTCGAGCAGAGCCTCGAGCGTGTCGTGCGAAGCCTCGAGCTCATGGGGTACATTCCGCCGGGCGAAGACGACCACACCAGTCCGGAGCAAGAACAGGCCATCCGCGCGCGCTTGGAGTCGCTCGGGTACCTCTGATCGCCTCGGGGAGCGCCGATGCCGCAAAGCAAGCGACTCTGCCTGATCGGGCTCGACGGAGTACCAGAAGGGCTGCTGCGAGGCCTCGCCAGCGACGGCGTCATGCCACGCGTGGCGGAGCGCATTGCCGGCGGTCACCTGCGTACCATGCGCGCCTCACTGCCAGAAATTTCGTCGGTGAGCTGGTCGAGCTTCATGACCGGGACGGGCCCGGGCGAGCATGGGATCTATGGCTTCACGGATATCGAGCCTCAGAGCTACGAGCTGACGTTCCCGAACTTTGCCGACGTTCGCGTTCCCACCTTGTGGGACCGGCTCGGGAGTCGCGGCGTGACCTCCGTAGTGGTAAATCAGCCGGCAACCTACCCGGCTCGATCGATACCCGGCGTCATGGTCTCGGGCTTCGTTGCGCTCGATCTCAGCCGCTCGGTCAAGCCACTACGTTGGCTGGGGCCGCTGCGGCGCCTGAACTATCGCATCGACATCGACACTGCCCGCAGTCGCCAGGACCACGACTGGCTCATGCGCGACCTGCGGCAGACGCTTCGTACACGGCGCGAAGCGGTGATGCAGCTCTGGGACCAAGTAGACTGGCGCTTTCTCCAGGTAGTTGTCACCGGCACCGACCGCCTCTACCACTACCTGTGGGACGCAGTGGAGGACGTCGGTCATCCACGACACCAGCAGGCGCTCGACTATCACCACGATGTGGACACCTTCGTCGGTGACATATGGGACCGCTTCGCTGCCGAAGAGACCGCTCCGGAGTCGTGTTTCTGGATGCTGTCGGACCATGGTTTCTGCGCCATACGTCAGGAGGTGCAGCTGAACGCAGCGCTAAAGGAGCTCGGCTATCTGACCCTGGGTGCGGAGGCGCCGACGGATCTGACCTCGATCGACCCGACGAGCCGCGCCTTCGCGCTCGACCCCGGGCGTATATATCTGAATCGAACCGGGCGGTTCGGGCGTGGTTGCGTGATCGATGCCGAGGTGCCGGCGCTGAAGTCGGAGATCACCGACGCGCTCAAACAGCTGCGGTATGATGGGCAACCAGTCGTCCGCGAGGTGTTCGACGCTGCGAACATCTACGGACAGGGCCCCTGTACGGAACGCGGTCCCGACCTTGTCGCTCTTGCTATCCCCGGGTTCGACCTCAAGGCGTCTCCAGCGACGAGTGAGGTATTCGGACGCACCGACCTCGTAGGCATGCACACGTACGACGACGCTTTCTTGCTGGCGCCCCGCCCGATCGAGGGCGACCTATGGATCGGCGATATCGCCACGCATCTCGAGCGGGAGTACGACGAGTGAGCACGCGATTCTGGTTCGCATCACGCCTCGCGCTGGCTACATTTGCCCTACTCGCGTACCCGCACGCGGCCGAGGCGTACGTCGGCCCCGGGGCCGGCTTCGCGTTCATCAGCAGCTTCCTGGTGTTGTTTTCCACCATTTTGGCGATCTTCGCCTCGCTGCTGATCTGGCCATTCCGCACCCTTTGGCGGGCGGTCACTCGCCGCACCAAGGTAGCGCCAAAGATCCGCCGCTTCATCGTCATCGGATTCGACGGCCAGGACCCGCAACTGACCGACCGCTTCATCGCCGAAGGCAAGCTGCCGAACTTCAAGAAGCTCGCCGACATGGGTTGCTACAAGCCACTGAAGACGACGTTCCCGTCGATCTCACCGGTCGCCTGGTCGTCGTTCTCTACCGGCACCCACCCGGCGCGCCACAATATCTATGACTTTCTCGACCGCGACCGGCGGACCTACCTGCCGGTGTTGTCAT
>Ga0315339_1000912_pt1 | contig 30468 bp, 27 predicted proteins | sample ASW17metaG_FD_204514 | JGI IMG/M metagenome (GOLD analysis project Ga0315339, IMG submission 204514) | Ammonia-oxidizing marine archaeal communities from Pacific Ocean, United States - ASW #17 | ecosystem: Environmental > Aquatic > Marine > Oceanic | place: USA: California | collected 2016-12-05 | reverse complement strand
GGAAAAAAATGGAATAGAAAAAACATTGCAAACTTTAACCAACAGGTGGTTTACTGATGAATTTATTAAAAAAAATCCTGATTTAGTTGAGAAAAGATTAAAACAAGTTGTAGATACTGACCCTGAAGTCTTTCTTAATGTTTTTAAAATATATGCAAAAACAGAGATGTTTCCATGGTTAAAGAATATTTCTAAACCATGTTTGCTTTTGACAGGAGAATATGATGGAGGTTGTAGTCCAAAGCACAATGAAATTATGGCTAATGAAATAAAAGATTCTAAATTAATAATTTTACCGAAATACAAACATTCTTTTTTAATTGAGGCACCGGACGAAGTAGCAGAAAGTTTAATTGAGTTCATTAATGAATAAAAATCTTTTAATTCTTACATTAAGTCAAATTTTTAGTTTTACTGCAGCTCCAGTAACTGTATTTTTAAGTGGAATCATTGGTTCGCAAATTAGCCCATTGAAATCACTCTCTACCTTGCCAATGTCGATATCCGTAGTTGGTATAGCAATAGGCGCAATCTTTGCAACTAAAGTCATGAGTTTAATAGGAAGAAAAGCTGGATTTATTTTAGCATCAATAGGAAATTTTTTAGTTTCTATATTGGCAGCTTATTCGATAATGGATCAGAACTTTATTTTATTTTGTTTTGCAAATTTTTTCCTTGGCGTTGGTATGGCCTTTACACATCAATATCGTTTTGCTGCAGCTGAAAGTGTTGAAAAAAATAAAGTGCCAAAAGCAATTTCAATAATATTATTAGGTGGAATTGTTTCAGCTTTTTTAGGGCCAGGTATTGCAAACTATGCAAAAGATATTGTTAGCGAACATTTGTATGTTGGATCTTATTTGTCACTTGCTATTTTAACTATTGTACCAACGATTTTCTTTTTATTTTATGAAAATATATCAAAATTAGAATCTAATATAAAATATTCAGGACGAAGTGTTTTGGAATTAATTTCACAACCTAGGTTTTTACAAGCAATTGTTGCAGCAGCATTTGGATATGCAGTCATGACATTTTTGATGACAGCAACTCCATTAAGTATGCATGTAATGGAAAAAATGAGTCTAAGCAAAACTAGTATTGTTATACAATTTCATGTTGTTTCAATGTTTTTGCCATCCTTAGCAACTGGTTATTTGGTAAAAAAATTTGGTCATAGTAATATAATGTACGTTGGCGTATTACTTTATTGCATTACTATAATAGTAAGTTTTTTTGATCAAACTTTTCTTAACTATATGTTTGCATTAATTTTTCTTGGTTTAGGTTGGAATTTTTTATTTATATCTGGAACAAGTTTACTAGTTTTAACTTATAAAGAAGAGGAAAAATTTAAAGCACAGGGTCTAAACGACTTTATTGTATATTCTATCCATGCTATGGGCAGCTTATCAGCTGGAATTTTAATTGTACTTACCAATTGGAAAATGATGAATTTAATATGTATACCATTCTTAGCTTTAATTGTAATTTCTACTATACGAGCAGATTTAGCAAGTAAGAAATAATATTTAGGTATAAAAAAAAACCCCAGCAGTTTTTATAGCTGGGGTTTTAAAATTAAGATATTTAACTATCTTTGCTTTTTAGTTTTAAATTTTCCTCCTTTGACTTCTTTTTCTAAGAAAGATCCAAAAGCTTCACCAACATCTGTAAAATTAACACCAGTTGCACCTTCGTAGTCAACCGCTTTACCTTTTGCTAGTAAATCTAAACCTTTTTTCAGTTCACCTGGATATATTTTTTTACCAGGTCCATTAGCTACTGCCATTACATTTTTAGCAATTGAAGCTCTGTCTGCTGAATTACCAGCTTGCATTGCTAAAACAATTAAAGCTGCAGCATCATAAGATTCACCTGTATAAGGTCCTGAAGAGTCAATACCAGCTGCTTTTGCAACTTTAGTAAATACTCCAGCACCTTTGCCTGTTGAGCCAGGTAATGAACCAAAAGATTTATTCAAACTTTTTCCAAAAGCATCAGTTAAAGAATCTCCAATCATACCATCTGACAAAATAAATCTATCAAATGCACCAGAGTCTAAAGAACCTTGAATAATTCCTTTACCACCTTGGTCTAAATAACCAATTACCGCAACTGCATCTCCACCAGCAGAAGCAAGCACAGAAACTTCTGCACTATAATCTGCTTTACCATCTTCATGGGCAGCTACAGTTGTTACATCAATACCATGAGCCTTCACTGCAGCAGCATATACATCTGCTAAACCTTTTCCATAGTCGTTGTTAGTATAAGTAATAGCAACACTTTTGATTTTTCTGTCTTTAGTAATATTAGCTAAAATTTGTCCACCTCTAGCATCAGAAGGAGCCGTTCTAAAAAAGAATCCTTTGTCATCTAAAGTTGTTAAACCAGGAGATGTTGCCGAAGGTGAGATCATAACTACACCATTTGGTACAGCAACGTTTGATGCTATAGCACCAGTTACACCTGAACAGTCAGCCCCCATAATAGCGGCCACACCTTGTGAAATAACACCTTCAGCTGCAGAAGTTGCTGCTGCTGAATCAACACAAGTTGAGTCTGCTCTTACTACTGAAATAGTTTCTCCACCTAATAATGAACCTGAATCAGAAGCTTCTTTAAATGCAAGCTCTGCAGATGCAGCCATAGCTGGTGTTAGAGATTCAATAGGACCAGTAAATCCCAATATAATTCCCATCTTAACTTCTGCAAATGTATTTGTTGTAAAAGTAGAAGCAAATATAAACGCAGCAATAAATAGTTTTTTCATTTTTCCCTCTTTGATTATTAACAATTTATAAAAAGCTAATTAAATTATGATTAATCTAATATTTCAATGGTTAAATTATCTTATTTTTTGAAGAAAAAAGACCGAACTAATCACAATTATACTTCCAACCAGGAACAGTACAGTAGGAATTTCCCCAAATATTAAAAAAGTTAAGATAATTCCAAAAATGGGAAATAATGAATAAAAAGGAAAAATTTGTCCAACAGTGTAAAATTTATATAAATAAAACATCGACATATGTGCACATAAGGAAACTATAACTGCCTGGTAAGAAATAAGTAACCATGAATATAAATTAATAAATTTGATATTTTTTACAATATCCCCTTCAATGAAATAAGAAATAATCATTAGAATAAAAAAACCGATCAAACCAGTGCTTGCATTAATCAAACTAAGATCTAAATTTCTTAATTGTCTAGAATATACTTGAGCTAAGGCAAAAAATAAAGCCATCAAACTAGCAAAAAGCAAACCTAAAAAGTTATTACCTAACTTGGGATCAAAAAAAATTATTATGATTCCAATAAAAGCAGCAAATATAAGCAACCATTTGTTTAAACTAATGTTTTCTCCAAGAATTATTGCGCTTGCAAAAATTCCAAAAGGTATTGCTAATTGTGAGCCTATAATTATAGGAGATATAATTGATGAATAATGAAGAGATAAATTCATAAATACATAAACCATTACACCCATTGAAATTGAGAAAGCTAACAAAGAAGGAAGGTATTTTTTTTTAGGAATTTTAAACTTCCAAAAAGGAATTAAACAAACCAGCACCATGCCCATTCTTAACGACGCCATAAGAATAGGAGGTACAGAATTATTTAGTGCTAATTTGGCTATCGGAAAAGCACTTCCATGTGTAGCCATTATAAAAAGTAAAACTAATGAATGTTTTAGAGGCATTATCTCATTGAAAAAGGATCAAGAGTTGGTTCATCGGATGTATAAAACCAAGTTGTCTTTACTCTCGTATAATCTTTAATTGATTCAATTCCAGCTTCTTTTCCATAGCCACTATCCTTTATTCCTCCAAATGGTGCTGAAGGTGAAATTAATCTATAAGTATTCACAAAAGTTATACCTGCACGTATTGCTTTTGAAACTCTCATACCTCTAGCAAGATCACTTGTATAAACTCCTGAAGATAATCCATATTGATTATCATTCATTTTTTTTATAATTTCATCTTCAGTATCAAATTTCATTACTGATAATACTGGACCAAATAATTCGTTTTCCGCGGTTGGGAGATTATGATTTTTACATTCAATAATTGTTGGAGGAAAATAATATCCTTTATTTGAAAAAGAGTGTCTTTTACCACCACATTTTATTTTTCCTCCTTGTTCAACTGTTAGTTTTATATTTTTTTCAATAATTTCTAATTGTTTAAAATTACTTAAAGGACCCATCTCTGTACCAGGATCCATAGGTGTACCAATTTTAATTTTTTCAGCTCGTTTAGTTAGTTTGTCTAGAAATTCACTATAAATATTTTTTTGAATGTATAGTCTAGAGCCAGCAATACAACTTTGTCCTGTAGCACCAAAAATTCCTGCAGTTATTCCATTAATAGCATTTTCTTGATTTGCATCATCAAACACTGCCACTGGACTTTTTCCACCAAGCTCTAAACTAACTTCTGATAAATTTTCTGCTGAGTTTCTAATTATATGTCTTGCAGTTTCTGGTCCACCAGTAAATGCAATTTTTTCGACAAGATTATGAGAGGTTAAAGCTTTACCACAAGGTTCACCAAAACCTGTAATTACATTTACAACACCTTTTGGAATTCCAGTTTTTTCAATTAATTTTGCAAAATCAAACATTACAGCTGGCGCTAATTCTGATGATTTAAGTACAATGGTGTTACCCATTGCAAGTGCTGGTGCAAGTTTTGTTGCAGTTAATAACATTTGGGAATTCCAAGGAACAATAGCAGCAATAACTCCTATCGGTATTCTGGTTGTGATAGCTTGAATATTTGGTTTGTCAATTGGTAAAACTGTACCTTCAACTTTATCAGCTAAGCCAGCGTAATAATCATAGTATTCTGCAATATAATTTGCTTGTTTTTTTGTTTCTCTAAATAATTTTCCAGTATCTTTAGTTTCAATTTCACCAAGCATTTCTGCATTTTCTCTTAATTGATTTCCAATAGCTTTTAAAAAATTTCCTCTTTCTCTCGGTAATAATTTAGGCCAATCTCCTTCAAAAGCTTTTTGTGCAGCTTTCACTGCTTTATCGACGTCCTTAGCACTCGCCTCAGGAACAATTGCCCATGGCTCATTATTTTCTGGATTAAATGTTTTAAATTTTTTTTTATTTTCTGAATTAATCCATTCACCATTAATAAACATTTTATATTCTTTTAGTTTAGTCATTATCTTTAATAAAATTTTTGATAATCATATTTACCTCATCAGCACATTCAATACCACAAAGATGTTTACCATTTTTAATCACTTTAAGCTGACTGTTTTCGATTACATTGCTCAACTTTCTTGACATTTTTACTGTTGATCCAATATCATTTTCACCAGTCATGATTAAAGTATTTACTTTGATATTTTTAAAGTTTTCATCATTTTTGTGAAAAACAAATAATTTATAAACTTTTAGAAAATTTTCTATATTATTACCTTCCAAAATAGAGCTAATTTTTTCATAAGTATTAGGATTTTTTTCTAAATATTTATCAGTAAACCATCTTTTTAAAGCTTGTTTTGAAAGAGTATGATTTCTTTTAGCAAGATTAAATCTATCGGTTATAATTTTTTGTTCTTCTTCACTTCTTTTATATACTGAGCCTAATAAAATTAAAGATTGTAATCTATCATTATGCTTTGTTGCAAAGTTTCTTGCAATTAAGGACCCTATTGAAAAACCAACAAGATGAATCTTTTTAAAATTTAATTTATTAATTAGTTTAATTAATTGTTCTGAAAAATCATCAAAACTGATATTTGTTTTTTTTAAAGGTGTTTTGCCATGACCAAGTATATCATAGGAAAGTGTAGTATAATCTTTAAAATAATCTATCTGAGGTTTCCAAATTTCATGAGTTAAACCAACGCCATGTATAAACACTAATGGTATTTTTTGATCTTTTTTATTTAATAAGTAAAAAGTTTCTGATGAATCTGCATTGTTGATCATCAAGTTTTATTTTGCCTTTATGCCCATTTCTTTCATGTCTTGATATCTGTCGCCTGTCCTTGCATGAGCTCTTCCACTAGAAGCACCACCAATTGCTATTACAATTTCATCATCAAAAGGTGCATCATGAATTGTAAATTCATGAGTTAAATAATATGGCCTCAATCCTGAATCTGTTTTATGCATCATAGGTATTGAAATTTTAGATCCAGCTGGCCCTCTTATATTGGTAAAGCTTAAATATGAAGTTCCTCCAACAGCATCTCTAAACTTGTTTCCAAATCTTAATGTATGAATAAAAGCAGAAGCATGTTCAATCTCACCATTTAGACCAACAGTTCCTGCTTTTCCGTAAGCTAAAATTTTTTCTGAAGATCCGATTTCTTTTATTAATTCTGGTACAAGAATATCTCCTAATTTTGGAGCTAAATCTAAAATCACTGGTTTTAAGTTTTCCACAAAACCTTTTCCACTCCATGGATTTTTAAATACAGCAGCAACAGAAACTAACAAAACTGGTACTTTTGCTTGTTTGCCTCCCTCAATAAAAGTCTTGTCTACAAATTTTGTAAATTTTCTTAATTTTAATTTCATTATTTTATTTTATGTTTAAAACTATCTCGTCTAAAACTGTATAGCGCTTTTGGATCGACATCAACATCTATGACCGCAGGTTTATTACATTTTAGTGCAGCTTTTACAGCTTCATTTACTTCTGAAATTTTATTTACTTTAAATCCTTTAGCTCCATAAAGTTCAGCAACTTTGTCAAATTGAGGACTACTAATGTCAGTTCCTAGATATCTTTTTCCAAAGAAATCTTTTTGATAAGCTTTTTCTGCACCCCAACTTTTATTATTCATAACAATAGTTATGGTATTTATTCCATAATCTACTGCAGTACTGAGTTCAGAAATAGTCATTCCAAAACCACCATCTCCCATAAGACTAATTACATTTTTTTTTGGTTTTGCAACTTTGACTCCTAAACCACAAGCAAAAGAAAAGCCAACTAAACCAAAATCTAATGGAGTGAATAAAGATGGTGGATCGTAATATTCAAGAGCATCCGTAGATTGTAAGCACAATGTTCCAGCATCTAAAGTTATTACAGAATTTTTTGGAATTACACTTCTTAATTGTTTGAACAATCCTTGGGGCTGAATAGGAAATTGTTTTAATGGATTAATCTTATCTCTATCAAGTAAGAATTTTGCTCTTTTTTTTAAATATGAATTTGTCCAATTTTTTACATCTAAAATAGTTTTTTGTTTTTTTATTCTATTATAAATTTGATTGGCAACAGTTGCAGCGTCAGCATGAATACCAATAGAAATTGGAAAATATCTCCCAAGCATTTTCTTCTCTAATTCAACTTGGATAATTTTAGCTCTTTTATTTATATTATCATATGAATAAAAAGTTGAATTAAATCCAAGCCTAGTCCCAAGTGCAACAATAACATCTGCTTCTTTAACAAGTTTTGATGCAATTGGGTTTCCTCGTGGACCCATTTGTCCAGCATGCAGTTTATGATTAAACGGAATAGCATCACCATGGCCTGCTGCTGTTACAATTGGTATATTTAATAATTCTGCTAACTTTATTACGTCTTTATGCTTACTTGTATACTTAATTCCGCCTCCAGCAATGATCACAGTTTTTTTAGAATTATTAATGATTTTTACTGCTTTTTTTATAAAATGTATTTTACCTTTAATTGAGCTTTGATCTTCATAAGATTTTTTATTTTGATTAATATTAAATTTTGATGAAGCGGCTAAAATGTTTCTTGGTAGATTTATACATACTGGACCTCTTCTAGGAGACATAGCAAGCTTAAAAGCATTACTAAAAGTACTGGGTATTTTTTTAACATTGGTAACTGTCCAAGTTTTTTTTGTAATAGGCTCAAATAAAGATTGCTGGTCAAGACCTTGAAAGGCATCTTCCACTTTATCTTTTGTTGAATACGATCCTGCTATTGAAACAACAGGTGAGAATGCAGCTTTAGCTTGAGCAATTCCTGTAACTAAGTTCGTAGCACCAGGTCCATTTTGTCCTGCAAGAATTATACCAGGTTTATTGGAAGCCCTAGCATAGCCATCAGCCATATGAGTTCCAGTTCTTTCATCTCTAACGCCAATAAATTTTATTGTTTTTTCATGGTAAAGAGCGTCAAACATTTCCATGGTAGCAGAACCAATTAACCCAAACACATGTTTAACTTTTTCTTTTTTTAATGATTTTATAGCTGCTTGACCACCGGTTAGAATCTTTTTAGATTCGCTCACGAAACTTTTTTGACTTCAGTATCCATATCATTTTTAAAGTGTGGCATTACTTTTTCTGTAAACATTTTAATGCTTTTCATGCAGTCTTGATGTTTAACACCTGGAAAATTCGACCAGACTTGTAAGTTTTGTAAATTTAATTCTGATTTAAGTTCTTTTATTTTATCAATTACATATTCTGGAGTTCCAAAGAGCATGTTACGTTTATGAAGGAAATCGTAACTTAATAAATCCAATTTACCTTTAGTTACTGGCAGCTCTTCTCCTGGGTCCATATGATTTCCCAAACCTCTCCAATGACACACCCATTTCATATAGTTTACCATATGTTGACCAGCCTTTTCTTTAGCTTCCTCCATAGTATCGGCTACAAACATATCTCTTACTAAAGAAATACCTTCACCCATCGGTACGTTTCTTTTTTCAGATTTTGATCTTGAATTTTTATAGGCTTCAAACTTAATTTTCAATGCCTTAACAGTTGGTATCCACATTATAATATTTATTCCTTGTTGAGCTGCCCATTCTATTGATCTAATTCCATCAACAACTTGATGAATAGGTGGGTAAGGTGTTTGGTAAGGTTTTGGAATTACACTAAATTTTTCCATAACATTTGTTTCCATATTTAAAAATTCTTTACTTGGTGGACTCATATCGTGTTGCCAAACATAATTAGGTGTTGGGTAAGTATAAAATTCACCTTTATGATTGAAAAATTTTTCTTTCCAAGATTTTTTTAGTATTGTAAGAGTTTCTTCAAATAGTCTAAAATTTTTTGCTTGGTCTTTCATGTCAGCTTCAATATTTAAATTTATAGCTTCTCTCCCATAAATTCCTCTGCCGATACCAACTTCAACCCTTCCTTTAGACAGCTGATCCAATAAAGCAATATCTTCAGCCATCTTAATAGGATTATGAAAAGTAATAACATTGCACGCTTGTCCAATTCTAATTTTTCTAGTTCTTGCAGCAGCGTCCACACCCATCATTAAAGGATTAGTACAAGCCTCCATTCCTTCATGATTAAAATGATGCTCCGTATACCAAATAGAGTTCCAACTATTTTGATCACAATAAGTTGTTATATCTCTAGCTTCATCAAGCAGTTTATCATATGGTTTATGGTTCCAATTTGTAGTATTACAAAAATATCCAAACTTCATTAATCCTCCTTAAACATAAAATTTAAAGGACCGATCCCACTTTCGTATGAAATAACGACGAGTTATGTATCGCTTTTAGAAATTTATAACATATAAATTCACTTTATAAAATAAATTTTGATTATGAAAAAATTATGGATACCTCCAAAAAACTTAAAAATTAAGTCAAATTTATTCAAATTTGAAAAATTTGTATCAAAAAGATATAGAGTCAATTTTAATCTTAATTATCAAAAAATATTAAAATGGAGTATTAAAAATTCACCATATTTTTGGGATGCAGTTTGGGACTTTTGTAAAGTTAAAGGAACTAAAGGTAAAAAAAAGATTATTAAATCTAAAATTTTTTATAGAAATAACTTTCTTCCAAATTATAAATTAAATTTTACTGAAAATATTCTTTCAAAAAACAATACCTCAAAAGCAATTACATTTATAAGTGAAAATGGATTTAAAGAAATTAAAACTTGGAGAAATTTGAATGATGATATTAGCAAATTAATTCAACTATTTAAAAAATTAAAGCTTAAAAACAAAGATAGAGTTGCAGGCTATATGTCAAATACCATTGAAACTATTGAAGGCTTTTTAGCTACAAGTGCAGTAGGTGCAATATGGTCTTCTTGTTCCCCAGACTTTGGAGTAAATGGTGTTATTGAAAGATTTTCTCAAATTAATCCAAAAATCTTATTAGTAACAGATAGATATTATTACAATGGTAAAGAAATAAATATACTTGAAAGAATTCCTGAATTATTAAAAAAAGTTAAGAGTATTAAGTATGTAATAATATGTAATTATCCAGGAAAAAAATATTTAAAAAATAATTTAGATATTAAAAAAGTTAAATTCATAAAATGGCAAGAAATAAACAAATTTTCAATAGAAAAAATTAAATATAAAAAATTTAACTTTAACCAGGAATTAGCAATACTTTATTCAAGTGGCACAACAGGAAAACCAAAATGCATATGCCACAGAAGTGGTGGTACATTAATTCAGCATTTAAAAGAACACCAATTGCACTGTGATATTAAAGAGAATGATAATGTTTTCTACTTTACAACATGTGGGTGGATGATGTGGAATTGGTTGGTTAGTGTTTTGGCGTCAAAAGCTTCAATTGTATTATTTGATGGCTTTCCAATGTATAAGAAAAAACACTTACTATTTAAAATAACAAAACAAGAAAAAATTACATTATTAGGTGTAAGTGCTAAGCTTATTGATACTTTTAAAAAGAACAAACTTTCAATAATAAAAAAATATAAATTAGAAAATTTAAAAACTATTTGTTCTACGGGTTCACCATTATCTAAGGATGGTTTTGAGTACATATATAAATATGTAAAAAAAAATGTTCATTTAGCATCTATTTCTGGTGGAACAGATATCATATCATGTTTTGTTTTAGGAAATGTTTATGAACCAGTTATATCAGGAGAAATTCAAAATAAAGGTTTAGGAATGGATGTGTCAGTTTTAAATAATAAAGGTATTTCAGTAACAAGAAGCAAGGGAGAATTGATTTGTAAAAACTCTTTTCCAAGTATGCCATTAAAATTTTGGAATGATAAAAATGATATTAAATACAATAAAGCTTATTTTCAAAAATATAAAAATTTATGGCATCATGGAGATTATGCTGAAGTTACAAAAAATGGTGGTTTTGTAATTTATGGAAGATCTGATGCTACATTAAACCCTGGAGGTGTAAGACTTGGAACTTCTGAAATTTATTCGGTTATAGAAAAATTTGATGAAATAAATGAATCAATTGTTGTTGGTCAACAGTGGAATAACGACATAAGAATAGTATTGTTTGTTGTATTAAAATCAAACAATAAATTAACAGAAAGCTTAAAAGTTAAATTAAAAAAAAAAATAAGACAAGAAGCATCTCCAAGACATGTTCCAGCAAAAATTATAAGTGTGTTAGATGTTCCAAGAACTAAAAATGGAAAAATTGTTGAGTTGGCTGTTAAAAATTTAATAGATGGAAATACAATAAATAACAAAGAAGCTCTAGCTAATCCTGGAGCTTTAGAGCAGTTTAAAAATTTAAAAGAATTAAATTATTAAATTTTATCTTTGATATTCAATAAATTTTTTTAGTGAATTGTTTAAGAATTTTTCAAAAACTATGCCATTATTTTTGTTTATTGGTGAGCTATTTAAAAACGATTTGCTCATTATAAAATCATAAGAAGGTTCAAAAAAGAAAGGAATAGACATTCTTTTAGTTTTATTCCAAAGCACTCTATGGTTAGTTGCTTTAAATTTTCCTTTGCTTAAAAATTGCAAAGCTAAACCTGTATTTACAATTAAAGCATTTTTATTAAAAGAAATATCGTACCATTTTTTGTTTTTTCTATTTTGTACTTGTAAACCTCCTTTTTTATCTTGGTATAAAATAGTGAAAATTCCACTATCAACATGAGTTTCACAACCTAAAGCTATACCATCTTGTTTAGATATTTCTATTGGTTTTGTTTGATTTGGGTAACAATTAAATCTTAAAGTACTCAAAGTTTTAAGTCTTGAAAATGCCAATTTTGAATTTTGAATATCTTTTTTATAAAGTTTAATAATACTTTTAAATAAAGTTTCACCTAATAAAAATATTTGATCAAAATAATTTTCTATTACTTTTATAGATTTTTTATCTATAGCTTTTTTAAGTTCTAAGTGTTCGATATATTGATTTTTTAATTTTGCAGCATAACTTTTAGTCACTTTTACATCACCGATATCCAAACCTTCTTTACCATTAACATTATTAGGAAAATAACCTCTATAAATATTTTTATTTTTATTATTCCATTTTTTTGGAGCTAGTTTCATTTTATTTTTATTTGGTGAGTTAAAAAATTTATTTCCAATTTTAACAATATTATTGATATCTTTTTTACTTATACCGTGACCAGTGACTTGAAAAAAACCAATATTAATACAAGCCTTTTTAATTTTATTAATAGTTTCAATTGATTTAACTGAATTAAAATTTTGATTAATTATTGAGGAAATATTAATAGTAGGAATTAAATTTTTAGTCATTTATCTAAGAGGTTTATCTGTAGCGATTGATTGATCTTGTACTTTTTCACGTATGAAAATATAAATACCACTAGATACAATTATTAATATCCCAATGAGTGTGTTTAAAGTTGGTATCTCCTCAAAATATACCCAACCTATTAAGAGTGACCATAATAATATAGAATACTCAAAAGGTGAAACTACTGAAGGTGACGCTATTCTATAAGCCGTAAATAAAAGAAGAAAAGCAACAGTAGCTGTTACTCCTGTTGTAACCATAAATAAAATGTTGGATTCTAAATCTACAAACCACTCTCTAAAGATAAATTGAGAAGCTGGATGGTTCGAGGTGTTATATTGACCATCTCCAATTATAAAATAAAAAATTAAACTAAAAATTATTGCACCAAAATAAAAAGTAAATGTTTGAGTATAAACACTGTCTTTATCAGATGTTTTTTTAATTATTATCATTGATAATGAGTAACAAAATGCACAAAAAATAGGCAACAAACTTAAATAGTTAAAATTACCAAAATCAGGGTTTAATGTTATATATACTCCAATAAAGCCCACAACTACTGCAGACCATCTTCTTGGTCCAATTTCTTCTTTTAAAAAAAAATGTGCAAATATTGTAACTAAAAAAGGAGTAACAAAGAATAATGCGGTAGCGAACCCTAAAGGCAATACAGTTAAAGAAATATAAAAAGAACTAAATCCAAAAAAGAAAAATATTACACGACAAAAAGTTAATAGTGGATATTGAGTTTTAAATACAATTGGCTTTTTTGTTAATTTTAAAAAAAATATAATAAGAGTAAAGCTTACTACAGTTCTTATTAAATAAACTTCATAAAGTGACACAAAACTAAAGATGTGCTTCATAATCCCGTCTTGCACTGAAAAAACTATCATTGCCAACAATATGAGAATTATTCCTCTAGGATTATTATTTTTTCTAGACATTCGCCCGTATATCATAGAATTTTTCTTCTTTATATTTTTATTAATTGTGTAATATTAAATCCATGATTTCAGATGAAGATAAAATAATGATGGAGACCCTATACTGGTGGGGGATTCCCACATTGTTTAGATGTAAAAATGACCCAGATCCAAAAAATTGTGATATTGCTTTAGTAGGAGTTCCTCACAGCACAGGAAATGGAACAACTGAAAGAGATCAGCACTTAGGCCCGAGAGCTGTTCGAAATATTTCAGCAATGTTAAGAAGGTCTCATCTTCAATATGGTATTGATCCTTGGAAACTTAATAAAATTCATGACTTGGGTGACGTTCCCTTTCCAGAAGCAAACGATAATGAAAAATGCATTGAAAGAATTTCAAGTTTTTATGATCATATTGAAAAAGCAGAAAAACCAGTAGTATCAATTGGTGGTGACCATTCAGTAACGGGAGGAATAGTACAAAGTTTAGCAAAAAAAAACTCTAAGTTAACTAAAGGAAAAAAAATAACCCTAGTTCACTTTGATGCTCATACTGATTGTTATGAAAAACTAGATCATTTTTTAGGTGCAAAAAAATCAGCAGCACATTGGGCTTCATATTTAGTTAAACAAGGAAACGTTGACCCAAGTACCAGTACTCAAATTGGAATAAGAGGAAATCCTAGAACTCTTGACTGGTTACAGGCAAGCTATGATATTGGATACCAAGTTATAACTATGGATGAGTATAAAGAATTAGGACATGAAAAATGTTCTAAAATGATTTTAGATAGATTGGGAGACAATCCAATTTATATTACTTTTGATCTTGATTGCTTGGATGTAACAGTTGCGCCTGGCACAGCAAATCTTGAGCCTGCATTTAGAGGTTTTAATATGGACGAAGCAAGAAACCTTATTCAAAGCCTTAAAGGTAAAAATGTAATAGGTGGAGATGTTGCCTGTCTAATGCCAACAAAAGATAGTCCAAACAATATTACTTCAATGGTGGCATCTTCTATAATGTTTGAAATTATTTGCCTTATAAGCTTAAATTTACAAAGAAAATAAGCTCTATAAAGTTAAAAGTATTTAACTTATACTTTTATAAATAACAAAGAGGGGAAAGCTATGAAAATTAAAAGATTAATGAGGATGCTGTTATCCTTAGTATTAGTTTTTGGTTTTTCTTCAGCGTGGGCAGCAAATACAATTAAATGGTCAATGAAAGGCGACAGCTTAACTCTTGATCCGCATGCTCAAAATGAAGGACCAACTACTATGGTATCAAGACAAGTTTATGAAGCACTTGTCACTAGAGGTCTAGACATGTCAATTGGACCACAACTTGCAACTAAATGGAAAGCTATAGATCCAACTACTTGGTATTTCTATTTAAGGGAAGATGTAAAATTCTCTAATGGTACACCTATGACATCTGAAGATGTTGTATTTAGTATATTAAGAGCTAAACAACCTACTTCTGATTTTAAAGAATATATTAGTTCGATTTCATCAGTTAAAGCAATTAATAAATATACAATTCAGATTAAAACAACTGAACCAAATCCAATTCTTTTGAATCAACTATCAAATATATTTGTAATGTCAAAAGTATGGGCCAAGGAAAATTTTTCAATTGCACCACAAAATTGGAATGCTTCACAAGAAACTTATGCATCAACTAATGCAATGGGAACAGGTCCATTTAAAATAACTTTAAGAGAGCCAAATACAAAAACTGTTTTTAAAAAAAATGGTAATTGGTGGGGAAATGTTGAGCATAATCTTGCTTCAATAGAATTGCTTCCTATAGCTAATGCAGCAACTAGAGTTGCGGCATTATTATCTGGAGAAATTGATATTGTAACAGATGCGCCAGTACAAGATTTAGGACGTATTGGAAGTTCAGCAGGTCATAGTGTTGAAAGCACTCCACAGATGCGTACAATTTTTCTTGGAATGGATCAAGGAGCAGATCAACTTAGATCTGGTAATACAGGTGACAATCCTTTTAAAAAAAAAGAAGTTAGACAAGCTCTTTATCAAGCAATTGATATAGAGGCTATTAAGAAAAAAGTTATGAGAGGATTGAGTGAGCCAGCTGGAATAATTACATTTCCAGGAGTTACTGGTTATACAAAAGCACTTGATAAACGGTTACCATATGATCCAGAAGCTGCAAAAAAACTGTTAGCTGATGCAGGCTACCCAGATGGTTTTGATGTTGAACTGAGATGCCCAAATGACAGATATGTTAATGATGAAGCAATTTGTACAGCTGTTGTTGGTATGTTTGGTAAAATTGGTGTTAACGTTTCTCTAAATGCTCAAACTAAAAGTAAACACTTTAAAGAGCTAAAAAATAAAAAAGGTGATTTTTATATGCTTGGATGGGGTGTGCCTACTTTAGATAGTCATTATGTATTTCATTACTTATATGACTCTGGCGCAAGTTGGAATAGAGTTAACTTTAGTGACACTAGAGTTGATGAGTTAATTAAAGTTATGGAAGGTGAAGTTGATTTAGAAAAAAGAAATGCTGCAATTGCAGAAGCTTGGAAAATTGTGAAAGATGATATTTCTTATCTTCCTTTACACCACCAGGTAATTTCTTGGGCATCCGCAAAGAATGTAAATGTTCCAATCAGACCTAATAACGAACCTTTGTTCAGATTTTCGAGCAAAAATTAGTAAATATTTAATATAAGCCCTTTTTAAATTAAAAGGGCTTATATTTAAATTAACACTTCATACCTTGATAAAGTATTTTTTTAAAAGATTATTTCAATCTATACTAGTTATGCTAGTCGTAGCCTTTGTTTCATTCTCACTTTTTACCTTTGTGGGTGATCCAGTTCATAACATGGTAGGTGAAGAAACATCTGATCAAGAGAGAGCAGAAATAAGAGAAACTTTAGGTTTAAATGACCCAATTCATATTCAATTTACGAGGTTTGTAGAAAAAGCATCAAAAGGTAATTTTGGAATTTCTTATCAACTAAGAAGACCTGTTTCAGAACTAATTTCAGAAAGACTTCCTGCTACTTTAGAGTTAGTTTTTGTTTCAGCTTTAATTGCTTTAGTTTCTGGAACATTATTAGGAGTATATACAGGAATAAATCGCAAAAGTTTTTTAAGTGATGTAATTTTATCTGTTTCGTTACTCGGAGTTTCATTACCCACTTTTGTAATAGGCATACTTTTTATATATTTATTTGCAGTGATTTTGGGGATACTACCATCTTTTGGAAGAGGGACAGTTGTTGATCTTGGATTTTGGACAACAGGTTTATTAACATTATCAGGTCTTAAGGCTATCATTTTACCATCAGTAACTTTGAGTCTTTTTCAGATGACTTATATTATAAGACTAGTTCGAGCAGAGATGATGGAAATATTACAAACTGATTATATTAAATTTGCTAGAGCAAGAGGAATAAGTGAAAGAAGCATTCATTATAAGCATGCATTAAAAAATGGTTTAATACCAGTAATTACAATAGCAGGTATTAATATAGGAACATTAGTTGCTTTTTCAATAATAACAGAAACAGTATTTCAATGGCCTGGGATGGGATTTCTTTTTATTCAGGCAGTTAAGTTTGTAGATATTCCTATTATGTCAGCTTATTTAGTATTTATTGCATTTGTTTTTGTGATGATAAATTTCATAGTTGATATTCTATATTATTTTATAGACCCTAGAATTAGAGTTAAGTCAGAGGCAGCAAATGGATAATAAAAATTTGTCAATGTTAAGTAAAATCAAGGATAGTGATATATATTTTAGTTTTATAAAATCTCCTGCAGCTATTGTATCAAGTGTAATTCTAATTATCATTTTCTTTTGTTCATTTTTTGTTGAGTTTGTGACTCCATTTAATCCGTTTGATCCATCTAGCTTATCTTTAATGGAAGCGTTTACACCTCCATCATGGTCTGAAAATGGAATCTCTAAATTTTTATTAGGTACAGATGGTCAAGGTCGAGATATGTTGTCGACAATACTTTATGGTTCAAGAATTTCATTAATAGTTGGTTTTTCTGCCATCATTTTTAGTTTGTTGCTAGGTGTTTTTTTAGGATTAACAGCAGGATATTTTGGTGGAAAATATGAAATGATAGTAATGAGATTAACAGATATTCAATTAACGGTACCAAGTATTTTGATGGCATTACTAGTTGATGGAATAGCAAGAGGAATTATTTCAAAAGAATTACACAATGAAATGGCAATATATGTTTTAATTTTTGCAATAGGTATTTCTGAATGGCCTCAGTTTGCAAGAGTATCGAGAGCAGCAACATTAGTTGAAAAAAATAAGGACTATGTTTCTGCATCAACAATTATTGGTGTTTCAAATATTGTAATAATGTTTAAACATATTTTGCCAAATATATTAAGACCTATACTTGTAATAGGCACTATTGGGCTTGCACTTGCAATTATTGCTGAATCAACATTAAGTTTTTTAGGGGTCGGTGTTCCACCAACAACTCCATCTTTAGGAACTTTAATTAGAATTGGAAATGATTTTTTGTTTTCAGGTGAATGGTGGATAACTTTTTTTCCTGCAATATTTTTAGTTATATTGGCATTTTCAATTAACCTTTTAGGAGATTGGATGAGAGATACTTTAAATCCAAAATTAAACTAATGAGTTTTTTAAAAATTGATAATTTAAGTGTAGATTATGAAATGAGAAGAGAAACAATTTATGCTGTAAAAAATATTAATATAGATGTTTCTAAAGGAGAAATACTAGGATTAGTTGGGGAATCTGGATCTGGTAAAAGTACGATTGGTAACGCTATAATCAACCTTATTGATGAACCTGGAAAAATTTCAAATGGTTCTGTATTTTTAGATAGTATTAATATTCATGAAACAGAAGAAAGCATTCTAAAGTATAGAGGTAAAAAGATTGGGTTAATTTTTCAAGATCCTCAAACTTCATTGAATCCTATACTGTCAATAGGAGAACAGTTAATTGAGACAATACAAACTCATCTAAATTTAAGTGAAAAAGAAGCAAGAGATAAGGCGATTAATTTATTAAAAGAAGTTGGGATTAAAGATGCTGATAATAGATTTGATAACTACCCACATCAATTTTCTGGTGGCATGAGACAGAGAGTAGTTATATCTCTTGCTCTTTGTTGTGAGCCAGAATTACTTATAGCTGATGAGCCAACAACTGCTTTGGATGTGTCTATACAATCTCAAATTTTAGAATTGATAAAAAAACTTACTAAAGAGAGAAATCTTGCAGTAATATTAATTACCCACGATATGGGAGTAATAGCAGAGACAGCAGATAGAGTTGCGGTTATGAAAAGTGGCGATTTAGTAGAAATTGGTATTACAAAAGAAATACTAACTAATCCAAAAGAAATTTATACTAAGAGCTTGTTGAGTTCAGTTCCACCCACAAATAAAAAAATATCAAGATTTAAAATAATTGAAAAAAAGAATATCAATCAAAATCAAACAAATATAAAAATATTAAATAGATGGAATAGAAAAGAAATTATTTCCCAGGATTTAATTCAAGTTAAAAATTTAAAAAAAACTTTTGATGATGGATTTTTTACAGAAAAATTTAAAAATTCAGTAATGGCAGTTGATGATGTATCTTTTAATATTAAAGAAGGAGAGTCATTTGGATTGGTAGGTGAGAGTGGGAGTGGTAAATCAACTATTGCAAAAATGATTGTTAATTTATTTAAACCAACATCTGGAGATATTAATTTTGATAATGTCTGCATTACCAAAATAAAAAAACATAAAGAAATGATGAAGTTTAGAAAGCAAATTCAAATGATATTTCAAGATCCATATTCTTCATTAAATGGTAGATTAAAAGTTAAAGATATAATTTCTGAACCTATAAAACTTCATAATCCTTCAATAAATTCAAAAGATTTAGATAATTACATATACGACTTATTAGAATCTGTAGAACTAACACAGCAATCAGCTGAGCGTTATCCCCATGAATTTTCTGGAGGCCAAAGACAAAGAATTTCTATAGCAAGAGCTCTTGCAACCCAACCAAGACTTCTTGTGTGTGATGAACCAACTTCTGCACTAGACGTAAGTATTCAAGCACAAATATTAAATTTATTAAAGGATTTACAAGAACAATTAAATTTGACAATCTTATTCATTAGTCATGATTTACCAGTAGTAAGACAAATGTGTGATCGAATAGCAGTATTAAAAAATGGTAAGCTTTGTGAGGTATCAATGACAGAAGAATTATTTAAAAATCCAAATCATGAATATACAAAAGAATTGTTAACATTAATGCCAAAAATCGATTCAATTTATAATTAACTATTTAAAATTAAGTCAGAAGCTTTTTCAGCAATCATCAAAGTAGGAGCATTTAAATTTGCACTTGGAATTTCTGGCATAACTGAAGCATCAACAACTCTTAGATTTTGTATTCCTTTAACTTTTAAATTTTCATCAACAACTGCCATTTTATCTACACCCATTTTGCAAGTACCACATGGATGATAAGCTGTTTCCGCATTAGATTTAATATATTCGTTTAACTCATCATCACTTTGTTTATTAGAACCTGGTCCAACTTCATTCCCAGAATGTTTTGATAAAGAAGGTTGGGATAATATCTTTCTTGCAACATGAATACTCTCTCTTGTTTGTTTTAAATCATCTTCATGTTCTAAATAATTAAACAATATTTTTGGATAATCATATGGATCAGATGAGTTAAGGGTAATTAGCCCTCTACTCTTTGGATGATTTGGACTAGCATGTAATTGATAACCATGGGAACTTGGATTTACTAAACCATGGTTAATAACAAACGAAGGAAAAAAATGAAATTGCACATTTGCTATTTCTTGTTCAGGAGAGGACTTTGCAAATCCACCTGCTTCTAAATATGACTGAGAACAAGGGCCAGATTTAGATAAAAACCATTGAATTCCAGCTAATACTTTTGGAATTAACTTAGTATAAGTGTAGAGAGTATCCGAAGTTTTACATTCTTGCATAATGTATGTTTCTAAATGATCTTGAAGATTTTTTCCAACTCCTTTTAAATCATGAATAATTTTAATTCCTTTTTCTTTTAAATGAGTAGCATCTCCAATTCCCGAAAGCATCAATAATTGTGGAGAGTTAATTGAACCCCCACTTAAAATTAATTCTTTTCCAGCATAAAATTTTTCAACTTTATTTTTAATTTTTACCTCAATGCCAATGGCTTTTTTTCCGTCAAAAATAATTTTTTCTACGAATGAATTTGAAAAAATACTTAAATTTTTTCTATTTCTTACAGGATTTAAATAATACTTTGATACACTTGCTCTTTCGCCATTATGAATAGTGGTATCAAACATTCCAAATCCCTCTTGATATTTACCATTCATATCTGGATTAATTTTATGCCCTGCTTCTGAGGCTGCGTCTATAAAAGCTTTAAATAGTGGATTATTGTTTTTTGATTGATCGACAGGAAGTAGGCCAAGCGAACCTCTGTATTGATTTTCTCCACCTGACCAAGTTTCAATTTTTTTAAAGTAGGGAAGAATTTTTTCGTATGACCAAGAATTTAAACCAAAATTTTTCCACCTTTCATAATCATTTTTATTTCCTCTTACAAAAACCATTCCATTATGGGCTGAACATCCCCCAATCATTTTTCCTCTTGGACAAAACAATTTTCTATTATTTAAATATGGTTCTGGTTCAGAATAATATTTCCAATTATATTTTGGGTCGTGCATTGTATACAGTAAGGCAAGTGGCATTTTAACTTTCCAAATATCGCTTGGGTTGCCAGCTTCAATAACTGCAACCTTATTGTTTTGATTTTCAGAAAGTCGATTTGAAAGAACACAACCAGCAGAACCTGCTCCAATAATTATATAGTCAAACTTCATAATAAATGAGAACTTAGTAAGTTTTTATAATCATTAATGGTTTTTATTTTTATATTTGTTTTTTTAGCTGCTTCATCAAATTTTCTAAGTTTTATTGAATTTTTGAAAAAATTTTTTTTTTCAAATTCTTTACTTTCTTTTTTACTAAGCAGACCTCCTTGCAATTTTAAACTTATTTTTGATGCATCGGACAATAAATTAAAATATTTTTTTTCTCTAGCAAGATATCTTTTAGCTACAACATGATTTTTAATAGGTAAAACTACTTCTTTTTTAAAAAACTTATTTAAGTACTCGTATCCAATATCTTCATGTTTTCCATTAATTTTTTTTCTTACTAATTTATCCGGGTCTTCTAAAATGAAATGTCCATAATCATGAAGCAAGCATGAACATATTAAGTTGCTAGTAGATTTGGCATTTTCAGCAATCATTGCGGTTTGTATCATATGTTCTGAAATTGTAACTTTTTCACCAATATATAAAGATTTGTTGTTTACAAAATTAGAAATAATTTTATCAATTATATTCATTAAAATTAATGTGGCTGATCACCTTCAATTGCAATCCTATCCATTATTCTTTCATGACCCAATCCTCTTCCTGGATAAAAATCAGTTATGGCAAAATGAATAACGCTTCTATTGTCCCAAATACACACGGTATTTTCTGTCCAAGTGAACCTACAAGTTAATTCAAGTCTAGCCTGATGTTCAAATATTTTATTTAAAATTTTATCACTTTCTTCTTTATCTAAACCAATAATTTTTTTTGTATAAGTCCAATTTACAAATAATATTTTTTTTCCAGTTTCTGGGTGAGTTCGAACAATTGGATGTTCATTTGAATATTCATCATAATTTTTTTTTCCATTTCCTTTCATTTTTTTATAATTTTTTATAAAAAACTCTGCACCCAGTGAACTATGAACAGCTTTTTTATTTTTTATTATTTCTTTAATTTTCTCATCCAAAGTTTCCCAAGCAAGCTCCATGTTTGAAAAACATGTGTCCCCTCCAACAGGGGGAATTTTTATTGATTTTATTATTACAGCTTTAGTGGGCTTTGTATTGTAACTAACATCACTATGCCAGTTTTCTCCCCATTGGTTTTTTTCATCTTCTGCTTTGATAATTCTAACAATTTCTGGAAATTTATCTAATCCTTTAACATAAGCATGAGTCTCTAGTGGACCAAACTTTTCAGCTAAAGCTACATGCTGTTCTTCTGTAATTTTTTGATCTCTAAAAAAAATTACTTTGTGCTCAAGCAATAAATTATTAATTTTATTAAAGTTTTTAAGAGATGTATCTTTAAGATCTAAACCTTCAATTTCAGCTCCAAGCGCTCCTGATAAAAGTTTTACTTCCATGAGAACAATTTATATCTAGAAATTAAATTTGTCACTATATATAAGAGTATAAATGAATCTAACTTACGCTTATATATTTTTAGTTTTGGCAATTATTTTTGAATTAATTAGCACTAGTTTTCTAAAGGATGCCAATGGTTTTACTAACCTTTATCCTTCACTGATAGTTATAATATGTTTGTGTATTTGTCTTTTTCTTATGTCACATACAATGCAGTTTATTCCGGTTGGAATAGTCTATGCTAGTTGGGCAGGACTAGGTATTGTAGGCATAACAATCATTGCAATAATAAAATATAATCAAGTTCCTAATATACCAACTATTATAGGACTCTCTTTTATAGTTGTCGGTGTTATCATTGTTCATTTAATGAATGATATTAACGTAGATTAATTAATTATTTTTTCAATTTTGATGAAAATTTTAATTCATCAGTTTTAAAAATAGATTTGTGTTTGTTAATGAGTTCATCCATAATAACTTTTTTTTCTTCTTCAAAGTTAGTAACTTTTCTAACATTTAAATCTATATATAAAGATAAAACTTCAGTAGTTGCAGATAACATATTTTTAGCTTTGTTATACATTTCTAGTTTATAATGGAGTCTTTTATTATCATAATCAAAATGAGATAGAAAAATATCTACTAAGTCTCCTTCTTTGACTTCGTGATTATAAGTTGTGTGTGTTTCAACTACCATTGTACTTTTTTTTTCTGTTTTAGCTGAGTGTTCTCCCATCTTAAGTTTTGATAAAATTACTTCTGCTCCCATGTCAAAAACTAAAATATAATAAGATAGATTCATATGACCATTATAATCAGTCCATTCTTTAATTATTTTTTTAGTTGTAAGGAGCATTAATAATATTATTTTAATTCTGATAGAATTTGTTCTGATAATTTTTTGATTTCTTCTACAGCACTACTTTTTTTTTGCTTTTCGATTGCTGTTTTTCCTTCCCCCATAGATGATGCATAAATTTGTCGGTGTCCAATTATTGTGTCAGTAGACTTCACATTAATACTATTAATATACTCATGTGTTTTAGTTACAAGTTTAGAACGTTGATTGGCTCTATTAATTTGTACAAATATTTTTTTGTTTGCTTTTTTTGCAATATCAATAATTGCTTCGGTGGCCCAAAAATCAACATGAGAAGGAGTCATTGGTATTAAAACTAAATCTGCAGCTTCTATTGAAGGACGTGCGTCTGATTCAATTTTTGGAGGAGTGTCTATGATCACAATATCATGATCTTTTTTTAACGTTTTTGACTCATACTGGGCTCCCCATAAACTAGCAGTTTTAAAAGTTAAATTCTTGTTTGAAACTTTTTTTTCTGAACGAACAACAAACCACTTTCCGAGACTTCCTTGTGGGTCGGTATCAATAATAGCAATTTTTAGATTATGTAATTTTAAAAAAGCAAGAGCTAAATGTACAGCCAAAGTTGTTTTACCTGTTCCACCTTTTTGTTGACAGATCGTTATGACCTTAGAAAGCATTAAAACATAATATAGACAATAAATGCTTAACGAAATAGAATTTTAAGATTATAAAAAATCTATTCTATTGACTAAATAAAATTAAAAGTAGAATTAAAAAATTCTAGTACTGATTGAATTATTATCGAAGAATTATTTTATAGAGATTTATTAAAAGCTTTGATGATAATTGCTTACCTCTCTTCCTAAAAATTATATATATAAAAAATAAATATATTTTGAATTGATTTATGTCAAAATCTCAATTTAAATAGTAGATTAATTAAAAAAAAATTTAAAAAGAGGTTCATGAATAAATTATTATTGCCGCAAGATGTAGTTGGAGGATCTTTTTGGTTAATTTCGGTTGCAATGATAGGAGCAGCAATATTTTTCTTCCTAGAGAGAGGCCGTCTATCGCCCAAATGGGGTACAGCAATGAATTTAGTTGGAGTAATAGCTCTGATGTCTTCGATACATTACTTCTACGCAAAGAATTTATGGATTATGAACGGTCAAGCACCCACAGCACTAAGATATATTGACTGGATATTAACTTTTCCTCTTTCCATACTTACTTTTTATGTGATGCTTAAGTCAGTCACCGATGTTAAGCGTGGAATGTTCTGGAGATTGCTCGTTGGGACACTAGTTTGGGTAATCGCGCAGCTTCTAGGCGCTTATGGATACATGAGTGTTACCCTTGGTTTCCTAGTAGGCATCGTCGGTTGGCTTTATATTATTGGTGAGCTTTATATGGGAGATGCAGGTAGAACCAATGCATCCTGCAATAATGAGAGTGTTCAAATGGCATTTTTTGCAAATAGACTAATTATTACCATAGGGTTTTCGATTTATCATGTTGGATACTTTATTGAACATTTAGCCGGTGGAGCAAATATTAATAGTTTAAATATAATTTATAATTTGGCAGACGTATTAAATAAAATTATTTTTGGCATGATAATTTATAGTGCAGCCTTAGAAGATACTAAAAAAAAAGGAGCCTGAATTAGGGAGGGATAATATATGACTAAAGGAGCAGACATAATAGCGGGAATAATATTAGTAGCACTAGCAATAGCAATTATAGTTTATCTATTGCATTGGCTATACAGAAGATCATCAAAAGAAGTTTCATTTGTTCGTACAGGAATGTTTGGTGAAAAGGTTGTTATATCAGGAGGTGCATTTGTCTTACCTATAATTCACAATATTACTCAAGTTGGAATGCGTACTTTAAGTTTAAGCATAAAAAGAGCTGGTGACAAATCTCTAATTACAAAAGATAGAATGAGAGCAGAATTAATTACAGAATTTTTTACCAAAGTACCAGCTGAAGCAAATGCTGTTTCAACTGCTGCACAGACATTGGGAAATAGAACTCTTGATCCAGAACATTTAAAAGAAGTCGTAGCTGGTCGTTTTGCAGACGCACTTGGAGAAGTTGCAGCAAAAATGACATTGGATGAGATACAGGAAAGTCGTGGACAATTTGTCAAAGAAGTTACAAAAATTGCAAATGAGTCTATAGGTCATACAGGATTGGCACTAGAAACAGTTTCTATAATTTCTTTAGACCAAGCACCAATTGAAATATTTAATCCAGCAAATACTTTTGACTCTCAGGGTTTAACACAATTAACTGAACAAATAGAATCTAGAAAGAAAAAGAGAAATGATATTACACAAGATACAAAAATTTCAATTGAAAGTAAGAATTTAGAAACAATTCAAAAAGAATTAGAAATTAAAAAAAATGAAGAATTTTCTAAGTATCAACAAGAAAGAGAGATTGCCATCCAAAAAGCCAAAGAAAGAACAGAAACAATAAAAGAAAAGGCTGAAAAAGAAAGAGAAGCGGAAGAAGCTGAAATAAGAAATCAAGAACAAATTGAAGTTGCTAAAATTTCTCAAAATCAAGTTATTGAGGTTGAAAAAAAATTAACAGAAACAAGACTTATTGAAGAAATTGAAAAACGAAGAAAAGAACAAAATGAATTAGAAAAAAATTCAGCTTTTGAAATAAGACAAAAAGATTTAGATACAGAGGTTAAAATTTTAAATTTAGATAAAGAAAGTGAGTATGCACGATTAGAAAAACAAAGACATGTTGATATAAAGCGTGCTCAAGAAAAAGCAGTAATAATTAAAGAACAGTCTGAAAGACAAAAAGATTCAGAAGAAGCCCAAATTATTTCTGAACAACAAATTAAGAATGCTAAAATCGAACAGCAAAAAAATATTGATTCACATAGGATAGAGTCTGAAAAAGTAGTAAGACTTCTTGATATAGAAAAAGTTAAGAGATTGAGCATTGAAGAACATCAAAAAAATCTTGAAATAATTAATAAATCTAAACAAGTTTTAAAATCTAAAGCAGAAGAAGAAAATACAAGAGGCAAAGCAATAGAAGCTGAAGAAAGAGCAAACTCAGCTAGATATGTTGAAAAAGCTCAAGGAATTAAAAAAGTTGATGTGATCACTGCCGCTTCTAAAGCAGAGCAAGAAAGACATTCAACAATGGCAGCGAAATTAAGATATGAAATAGATGCAGCAGGTAAGGAGTCATTGAATGCTGCTGAAAATCTTAGAAGTGATGCAAGTAGAAGAAGTGCATTACGTTTAAAACTTGCTGACAAAATTGAATCTATTATTAGAGAAAGTGTAAAACCAATGGCTAACATTGGTGACATTAAAATTATAGATGTTAATGGTTTACCTGGATTTAGTGGTGGTTCAGGAGGATCAAGTGGTGGAACATTGGAAAGTGTTGGGACGAAGGGTGGAGAACGAAGTGGAAATTTAGCAGACAACGTTGTTAGTTCTGCATTGCGTTACAGAGCTCATCAACCATTCTTAGACAGTTTACTTAAAGAGATCGGAATGGCTCCTGGAGAAATAAGCAATATCAGAAATATTTTAGGTGACTATGAAAATCCTAAAAAAGATTTTCACATGAACTTTGATAAAGACCCAACAAAAGGAACCAAAGGCTCTAAATAAAATTAATGAATAAATATTATGAGTAGTGATTTAGACAATTGGGCAAAAAAATATGAAGATATTACAAATAGTGATGAAACTATTGCAGCTATGGCTAAATACTATTCATGTTCTTTTATGTTTGATATGGAAAAAGCAAAAATCATCATTGAAATGCATGAAGGTAAAGTAAAAAGTATCAATACTAAACCAGGACCTTTAGATCCATATGACTTTGCTCTAAGAGCTTCAGCAAATACTTGGAAAGAATTTAGTCAACCCATACCAAAACCTATGTTTCATGGAATTTGGTCTGCAAGTTTTAGAAAAGATTTAAAAATTGAAGGTAATCATTTAATTTTAATGAAAAATTTAAGAAATTTTACTGTTCAATTTGAACTATTAAGAAAGTCAGGAGTACCAGTTTAAAATGAGGTTTTTTGAATTAAATGGAGAAATTAAATGGTAAAGCATCATGATGTAGTTGGTCGTTATGTTACGATTGAAGTGGATGATTGTGAATATAAAGTTTTTTATCTTCAAAATGGAAAAGGAATACCATTAATTTGTCAACATACGGCAGGTTGTCACAATCATCAATGGAGGGGACTTCTTGAAGATGAAGAGATTATTAAAAATTATAATGTAATAGCTTATGATTTACCAAGACACGGTAAATCTGATCCACCTCACAATAAAGAGTTTTGGAAAGAAGATTATAAGTTAACAGCAGATCATTTTTGTAACTTTATAGTAAAACTTTGTGAAGCGCTTAATTTAAAAAATCCAATTTTTATGGGGTCTTCTTTTGGAGGCAATGTAGCTTTACAGCTAGCTTTACGTCACCCAAACAAATTTAGAGCAGTAATTCCAGTAGAAGCTGCAGATCATGCTCCAGGTTTTTACTTAGATTGGTGGAGACATCCTCACGCAAATGCAGCACAAGTTTGTGCAAGTGGAACATGGGATTTAATGGCACCTCAATCTCCAGAAAAAGATAGATGGTTAACATGGCATTACTACACCCAAGGTTCTGAAGCTTTTAAGGGAGATTTACATTTTTATTCGGTTGATCATGATTTAAGAAATGAATTAAAAAATATTGATGGTCACAAGTGCCCAGTTATTATGATGACAGGAACTTACGATTATCTAACACCACCTGAAGCAACAGAAAATACAGCGAGACAAATAAAAGGTGGAGTTTATATTGAAATGCCAGATATAGGACATTTTCCAATGAGTGAAAATCATGAATTATTTAGAGTTTATTTAATAGAGGCTTTAAAAATTATCAATGAGAGAACAAACAAATGATAAAAGATAAAACAGGAACTCAACTTAACCAAGCTTACACGAGTGTAGATGACTTCAACACTATAAAATATGTTTTACCTCTATTAAGAGATGAAAAAACTAGAAATAGATTAATAGATGAGCATAGAGCTTGTCCAGTAGGAAGAGCTCCTCATAAAGGACAGCCAATGGTCGAGCACAGTAAAGATTTAATAAGAGTTTTAGATAAATTAAGAAGACAACCAATGGCAGGAAAATTACTTACAGTGTGTAAAAAACCTCATGAAGATTATAGGATTGGAATTGCTAGTGGAGTTAGAGGAGAACCAGTTAAAATTTTAGAAGAATCATTTTCTTCCGAAGAAGCATGTGAGCATGCTATTTTTTTGAAAAGAATTGTGGCACTTTTAGAAAAATATGGAGAATAATTATTAATTTTATGGGATTTATATTATGTTAAAGATAACTGGCTATAGCGATAAGTATCAAGCTTTTCCTGGGGAAAAAATTAAATTTTATGTTAATTCTGAACAAAATGAAAATTATGATGTTCAAATTGTAAGATTAATTCATGGAGACACAAACCCCGAGGGGCCAGGTTATAAAGAAGAAGAAATAGGTGCCACTTGCAATAAATCTTATCAGGGTAGAAATCAAAAAGTTCACGGAGGTTCTTATGTGATTATTCCACAAGATGATCGTTTAAATTTAAAAAGTTTTACCTTACAAGCCTATATATTCCCAACCACACCAAGCAAAGGGAAACAAGGCATATTAACAAAATGGAATGAAAAAACTAATAGTGGGTATGGACTATTTATTGATGAAGATTCTTGTCTTTCATTATCGATTGGGGATGGAGCTGGACAAGTAATGAAGCTTTCTAGTGAAAAAAAACTAATGAGAAAAGTATGGTACCTTGTTGCAGCAAGTTATGATGTAGACACTGGCAAGATAAAACTTTATCAAGAACCATGTGTTACACCAACAAACGCTGGATTAGGAATGTCAATGTTACATCCAGCTGATGAAACTACAGCATTTGTTGAGGCTACAAATAATTTAAAGCCTAGGGCCAATGATGCTCCTTTTTTAATAGCTGCATCTACTATTAAAGATCGTTCAAGAAGACATATACATGGAGGTCATTATAAAGAAGCATTAACGCCTATTGAATTACCAGAACAAGGTTTTGTTTATAATGGAAAAATTGACAGACCAAGATTAAGTAAAAAAGCTTTATCAAAAGCAGAAATTGAATCTTTAGCTAGAGGCTACAGTGGATGTTCTGCTGAACTTAGATCTGAAGTTATTGGAGCTTGGGATTTTCATGCAAATATTTCAAACAATATTGCTTCAACCCATATTATTGACACAACATCAAATCACTTAAATGGATTTATTGTAAATTTACCAGTAAGAGGAATGACAGGATATAACTGGACTGCAGATGAAATGGTGTACCACCATAAGCCAGATGAATATGGTGCTATTCATTTTCATGATGATGATATCGATGATGCGAGATGGGAAGTTGACTTTACTTTTGAAATCCCCGGCATTATTAAAAGTGGAATTTATGCTGCAAGACTTAGAATTAATGGAGAAGACTCTCCAGAGACAGAAGACTTTATTCCATTTGTAATAAAACCTCCAAAAGGAAAAGCAACTTCAAAAGTTTTGTTTGTACTACCAACAAATAGTTATTTGGCGTACTCAAATGATAATTTAGCTACAAACTCTGTAGTAGCTGAATTACTTGCAGGAAAAGTTCCAGTTATGTCAGCTGCAGATTTATATCTTAATGAACATAGGGAGTATGGTTTATCAACTTATTCAATGCATTCTGATGGAAGTGGGGTCTGTTACTCCTCAAGACTTCGTCCAATACTAAATATGAGACCTAAATATAGACACTGGTTATCACCATCCTTATGGCAATTAAATGCAGATCTTCATTTAACAGATTGGTTAGAAGAAAAAAATATAGAA
>Ga0315339_1000910_pt1 | contig 30531 bp, 34 predicted proteins | sample ASW17metaG_FD_204514 | JGI IMG/M metagenome (GOLD analysis project Ga0315339, IMG submission 204514) | Ammonia-oxidizing marine archaeal communities from Pacific Ocean, United States - ASW #17 | ecosystem: Environmental > Aquatic > Marine > Oceanic | place: USA: California | collected 2016-12-05 | reverse complement strand
GCAATTTCGCGGATCGGTGCTAAGCTCCAGCGCTCCAATGCCAATTCTGGCAACACGCCAGCCCAGCTATCAAATATCTGTACTGCATCAGCACCAGCGGCAATCTGCGCCACTAGATAATCCGATGTGGTATCGACTAATAAATCAATTAATTGCTGAAAATTATCGGGGTCCTGAAAGGCCCATAATTTAGTTTTTGAGAAATTTTTGCTGCTGCCGCCTTCCACCATGTAAGTAGCAACCGTCCAGGGCGCACCCGCAAATCCGAGAACAGTCTTTGAATTCTCTGCTTCTGTGACAATGCCTTTCAAGGTTTCAAATATAGGCGATAATTTACCGAGGAAATTTTCAGGCTCATACTTGGGTAGAAGGTTCCCATATTCCAACGCATCTAATTTAGGGCCTTCGCCCTCGACGTAGCGTAACGGTATGCCAAGTGCGTGGGGTACTACCAGAATATCAGAAAACAGTATGATGCCATCCATGTCATAGCGCCGTATCGGCTGCAAGCTGACCTCAACAGCATGCTCGGGCGAGAAACACAGGTCCAAAAAATTACCCGCCTGTTCTCTTAGTTCACGATATTCGGGTAAATATCTGCCTGCTTGGCGCATATACCAGAATGGAACACGTTTTTGGCTCTCTCCTTTGAGCACAGATAGTAGCGGCTTAGTCAATTTTTAGATACTTTCAAAAGATTTTCGCGAAAGGTCATATAGCCAGAGTATCGTTGTTTATTCAAACACCTACTTTATCTTATTTTATTTTAAATATTTAAAGGTAGTAGTAGTAGTAGTAGTAAGAAGAATCACGGGGATTTCGCGTCTATCCACAGCTAAGGTGTCGTGGTGAAACGGGGCGGCTATTGGTTTAATGTTGTGGATCTTTTCGGAATAGCATGGCTGAGCGCCATGTTATAAAAAGGCTTTTCTCTTGCAGATAAAGCGGGGAATAGAGGGATAAGATTTATAGGGTCTAGCATATCCACATTAATAGCGGGATAAGCTATATAGAGTGTAAGTTGAAAACAAGGTGGTTAATAATTTGTGGGTAAGTTTACCGCGGTCCATATAGGCGGGATAATGCACACGTTATGCCAAGCTTATACAGGTAATTTTTTGAGAAAATCTTTTGATTAAGACGCTGTTGGAACAGAAATGAGCAGTACGAGTTTTCATCTTCATCTCGTTTCCGATGCTACTGGAGAAACCGCTATCATGGTGGCGCGTGGGGCAGTTGCTCAATTCAGCAATGTGGAAGCGATCGAGCATCTTTGGTCTTTGGTACGGTCTGAAAATCAGCTGAAGCGCGTGCTTTCCAGCGTTGCTGCCAATCCCGGCGTAGTCATGTTTACCCTGGTAGACGCGGAACTTCGCCGCCAATTGCAGGAGGGGTGTCGCGAACTCGATATACCCTGTGTGCCTTTACTCGATATGGTGATTGCTACACTGAGCCGCTATTTAGGCGTTGAAAGTCATAATTTACCGGGCAGCCAACATGTTATGGATGCTCATTATATCGGCCGCATTGAGGCAATGAACTACACTGTCATGCATGATGATGGCCAAGCGGTGAGGTCACTGAAAGAAGCGGACATTGTGCTTGTTGGTGTATCGCGTTCTTCGAAAACACCGACCTGTTTTTATCTTGCTAACCGTGGCTTTAAAACCGCTAACGTGCCTGTGGTACCGGGGTGTCCTCTACCGGCGGAGCTCGATAACCTTACCCGCCCACTGATAGTCGGCCTGACTTGCGGCGCCCATCAGCTTATCGACATACGCCGAAATCGTCTGCGTATGATTGGCCAGGATGAGGAAACCGAATATGTCGATCCAGCAACGGTAAGTGAAGAGGTGAAATACGCGCGCCGTATTTTTTCTAAAACAGGCTGGCCAGTGATTGATGTTACCCGGCGATCAATTGAGGAAACGGCGGCGGCGGTGCTTCAATTACATGCCAAACATGTGGATGGTGAGCTATAGTCTAGCGCTATTATAGCGGCCCGTTTCAAGAACTCTCATTGTAGGATAGTGCTGGCGCTTTCAGGCCCGGCTGAGGAAGGATGTCTGCGCGGATTATTTTCAACCATGGTTCTGCTAAACCTGTATCGGGTCTTACGGTGGCGGAAGAGTTGAGGGGCTGCGCGGCGGCGGAGTGTTGAAATTGCGCGCGTAAACAAACAACGATATAGCCGTCGGATGCTTTACCATCGTTGATAGCGTAATCGGCTATTTCTTTACCTCCGATGCGCCGCAACGCACCTGCTTCCAGGCGGATCAACACATGATGAGTGACGGTTTTGCTTTCGTCGATAACCGTCAGGCGGCAATCTTCCTGGCAGGACGCAAAGACAGCAAAACGGGGTGCTTCGGCAGCAAGTAATTGCGCGGCCATGGCGGCGGCGCATTTCCGACCCGATGCATTGGCCGCGAAACCAAAATATTCGTAGAATTTCCGCTCCAGAATTTCGGCATGTGCTTCACCGCGCTCATATAAGGTGCGGCGAATATAGCCAAGATCCCGCGCCAAGACGCGCACCGCGTTATCGGTCAGGCGCTCGACCTTAACATGCAAATGGCTAAGGCCAATTGGCGCCTGCGCATCCGCTCGCTGCATCAAAAGCGCATAATCTACATCCAGGAGGCGGTTTAACAGGGTCGAAAACCCTGCATTGCCCATTGAAAGTCTTTTCGGCAGGCCGACATCTTGATAAATTTCAGGTGCCAAGCGCAATAAATTCGTAGCCGTCATCTCATTGGCTGAGCGAAAGCGGATATGTTTCCGCATACTTGCCGGCAGTGGACCATCGACCAGGAGGATCAATGCCGAACGTTGATAGGGATGTTCATATGCCGCCGTGCTGATACCTGGCCACAGGCTTTTCAGTGTGGTGAAAGGGTAAGGTTTGTCGTGCTGGGTGAAGCTGTGATAACTCTCTATTAAGGTAGCACGAATAAGAAAATCGCGCAGCTGATCGCGTGTCGCGGCATAGGAAAATTCTATCGAAGAATCTGTCGAGGTTACCCTGTTTTCAGTCGTCGCGTCGGGATATGCCGTAGCGCTCACCATGTATACGAATACCCGCCTTGTTCAGTTGTTGCTATGGTTAAAAGTAAAAGGTCTTGAATCAAGTGGTCAAGAAGAATCGCCGGAGGTTGAAGATCATTTTAGATCAACATAAAGAGTTACTTATTCTGGCATCTACCAGTCCAGCCCGTGCTGCGCTGTTAAATAACGCGGGCCTATCGTTTGAGAAGCGCCCTTCGGGCGTCAGTGAAGACGCGCTGAAAATCTCCATGAAACCGCAGGGTGCGGAAGCAGCGGCGTTGGCGCTGGCTGAGGCTAAGGCGCGGCATGTCAGTAGGCAAGCGCCAGATTGTCTCGTTATAGGCGCGGATCAATTGCTCGATTGTCATGGCGATTGGCTCGATAAGGCGTGTGACAAGGAAGACGCGGCAAGGCAATTGCGTTTGCTGTGTGGCAAGAATCATCATCTCGCCACGGCCGTGTGCGTGATGCAAAACGGAGCCTGTTTGTGGTCATTTGTAGGTTCGCCGCGCCTTAAGATGCGCGCTTTCTCTAACGAATTTATCGCAAGCTATCTACGAGACGCCGGCGATCAGGCGTTTGGTTGCGTTGGTGCTTATCGACTGGAAGGTTTGGGGGCGCAATTATTTGATGAGATCGAAGGCGATTATTTCACCATTCTGGGCTTGCCGCTGTTTCCCTTGCTGGGTTTCCTGCGAAGCCGCGGCATTGTTGGGTCATGAATATAAGCGGCGCGGCGCGTCTGGCCGGTGTCATGGGGTGGCCCATGGCCCATTCGCGTTCGCCACGATTGCACGGCTATTGGCTGGAGCGCCATGCCATCGATGGCGCTTATTTGCCGCTAGCCGTGCGTCCAGAAAATTTGCGCGCGGCGCTGGAGGCAATGCCACTTCTTGGCTTTGCCGGATGTAATCTGACTATCCCACATAAAGAAGCGGCGCTGAGAATAGTGGCGGAAGTGATGCCCTTGGCAGCGCGAATCGGCGCGATTAATACTGTTATTGTTAAACCAGATGGCAGTTTGCGCGGCGATAATACGGATGCTTTTGGCTTCCTCGAAAATTTGCGTGACCAGGTGCCGAATTTGAATCTGGCTGCCGGGTCGGCTGTGGTACTTGGCGCTGGCGGCGCATCGCGCGCTATCTGCGCCGGTTTGCTCGAGGCCGGGGTAACAGAAATAAAGCTGCTCAATCGCAGCCTGGAGCGAGCCGAGAAAATGGCGGTGGATTTAGGACCGCAGCTAAGGCCTGCCCCGTGGTCTCAGCGCAATGCAATACTCGGTGAGGCAACATTGTTGGTGAACACCACGAGTCTCGGCATGGTCGGTCAACCGGCACTTGATCTCGACCTTTCTTTATTGCCCGAAAGTGCGGTGGTAAATGATTTGGTTTACTCGCCACTCATTACGGCACTACTCAGCGCAGCACGGGCGCGCGGTAATATTATTGTTGATGGTCTCGGCATGTTGCTGCATCAGGCGCGGCCTGGATTTACGGCCTGGTTCGGTACGGAGCCAACAGTCACGGACGAGTTGCGTGATTTCGTGGCAGGCACGTAAACGAGGCCGGGCTATGATGATTCTTGGCCTCACCGGTTCCGTCGGTATGGGTAAAAGTACGGCAACGCAGTCCTTTGCCGCAGGTGGCGCCATGGTTTGGGACGCTGATGCAGAAGTACACCGGTTGATGGCCTTGGGCGGCCGGGCGGTGGCGGCAGTTAGCGCGGCATTTCCAGAGGCGCGGCTAGAGAAACCGGGCGGGGTTACAATAGACCGTAAAGAATTGGGTCAGTCCGTATTCCATGACACCGCCGCCTTGTACCGTCTGGAAGCCATTCTTCATCCAATGGTCCGCCGTGGGGAGCGGCAATTTCTGGCCGCTGCCGAGCGCCGGCGCTGCCGCTTGGTGGTGCTCGATATCCCACTTCTGTATGAGACTGGCGGCGATATGCGCTGTGACGCGACTGCGGTTGTTTCGGCGCCGCTATTTGTTCAGCGCGCCCGCGTATTGCAACGTTCTAACATGACGGCTGAAAAATTTGCGGCGATCCTCGCCCGTCAGATGCCCGATTTGGAAAAGCGCCGCCGCGCCGATTTTATTATCCACACTGGGCAGGACCGGCGAGTATCCTTGCTAGCGGCGCGCCGGATTGGCAAAATTCTCGTTAACCAGCAGGGCAAACATTGGCCACGTTGTTGGCCGGTAAAAGCGCCGAAGAGTTAAAGGAACAATAGAAATGCGCGAAATCGTCCTCGATACTGAAACAACCGGGTTTAAAGCTAATCATGGTGATCGGTTGGTCGAGATCTGCTGCATCGAGCTGATAAACCATGTGGTGAGTGGTGAAAGCTTTCACCGTTATATCAACCCGGAGCGCGATATGCCGGACGGTGCGTTTCAGGTGCATGGCTTGAGCAGCGAATTTCTCTCTGATAAGCCGGTATTTGTTGAAGTAGCGGAAGAAATTCGCGCTTATTTGGGTGATGACAAGCTGATCATTCATAATGCGTCGTTTGATATTGGCTTTCTTAATGCCGAATTTAAGAAGATCGGCGGTAAAGAGCTGCCCATGGAACAGGCGATTGATACGTTAGCGCTGGCGCGGCGTAAATTTCCCGGCGCACCGGCCAGCCTGGACGCGCTCTGTCGACGCTTTGAAATTGATAATTCGCACCGTACCCTGCATGGAGCGCGGCTTGATGCCGAGCTGCTGGCCGAGGTTTATCTCGAACTTATCGGCGGACGACAGCCGGGTTTGGTGTTGAGCACAGCGGCAATAAAAGCGTTTGAAACAGATGAAAAACAGGCGCGCATCGTCCGAGAAGCGCGACCGCACGCGCCGAGTGATGATGAAAAGGTTGCCCACACCGCCTTTGTTAATAAAATTAATGATCCAATCTGGGAACGCTAGAGCTTTTTACACGGAGTGGCCAAGCGCCCTAATTTATTGATATCTGCGCTGCTGTCGATTTTACCTGTTCGGGGTTTGCACTGATTTCCGCCAATCTCTAGTTTTATTGGACGCCATTAGGTGTTTGCACCTTTTTGGCTGACCTCAGCCGCGAGGCTTTGCTGTTGCTCGCGATAGAGCGAGAGGAAATCGATTGGATTTAGCATGAGCGGTGGGAATCCACCATCACGCGTGGCATCTGAGAGAACGCGCCGGGCAAAGGGAAACAGTAGGCGGGGGCATTCGACCAATAGCACCGGCTGCAGCGATTCCTTGGGCACGCCCACTACTCGGCAGACAGAGCCATAGGTTAAATCAAGCATGAACAGCGTAGTTGCCCCGTTTTTGCCGCTTGCTGTGATATGCAGCGAGACTTCGTAGGATTCAGCTTTGAGTGGACGGGCTTGAACCTCAACATTGACCTGGATATCCGGTGGCTCTGTGGCGCCGACGAGACTGCCCGGCGCGCCCGGGTTCTCAAATGACAAATCCTTCACATATTGTGACTGAATGCCAATTTGTGGCGTGGCGGCTTCGCCAGAGGTTGCAATACCTGCGGCCGCAGCGTCAGCCGGCGTATCCAAGGTTGATTCTACCTTGGAAACACTATCTTTAGCCGTGTCTTTGAGGGCTGATTTTTTCTTTTTGTCTTTTGTATCTTTATCGCTCATCGCGCATTACCTCTTATTAAAAAGCGACTGATATTTAAGCTTATTGGGAAAGATTTACCCGTAAAACCAGCCAATTTACAGCACAGCTTATCACAGCCCGGGGATTGTCCTTACTACATCGCTCAATCCTTATCAATTTGCTCCGGGTGGTCTGGCGAGTTGTCTGAATCGCTAACATCCTTGAATTGACCCTCGATAATCCTTCCACCTGCCGCGTGGCTGCCTGGCCCGGCTTGGCGGACCGATTTCCGCATACGGGCGCGGATAGCGAAAAGGACAGAGACGAAGATTAGGCGGCGCAGAATGGGTATAAGCAGCAATGTACCCAGCGTATCGGTAATAAAACCGGGGGTTAGGAGAAAGAGAGCAGCCACTACGAGAATGGCGCCATTGGCTATTTTCGCGATGGGAAGTTCGCGTTTAGCGACTTGTTCACGCGCTCGCGCTATCATCTGGCGGCCCTGAAAGCGCAGAATAGCGCCACCGATCACGGCGGTCGCAAATATCATGGCGATCGTCGGCCAGGTGCCGATATGGCCGCCCACCTCGATAAAGAGGTAGATTTCAGCGGCTGGAATAGCGAGAAAGAGGAGCAAAAGGATCATAGCTGAGCTTGCGATTTAAGAGGTGAGGGTCTATTTATTACATATAAGAGGCCTGCTGTAAGTGGCGACGCACGCAGGATTAGCTACCTATAATGCCACACGTGATATTTTGCACGACAGACCATCGCCTCATTTGTTTATTTGGTTGATGAATGGGGCTGTTGGACAAGAGTAAGGGAATATGTCTGACGGGTTCCAATATTTCGACATTATTTTTTTCGCACTGATCGCGGTGTTCGTGATTTTGCGTCTGCGGAGTGCGCTTGGCCGTCGTACTGGTCAGGAGCGGGAGCGCCCGAACAATATTTTTTCGCGTTCGGCGAACCCGGAAGAGCAAAATAGCGGCAAAGTGATTCATCTACCGGGTCATGGCGAGAGTACCGAAGACGAGATATTTGAAAAGGAGTTGTCGGATATAGGTGAGCGTGAATCGACCGCGAGCGATTCCACCGATTTCGCGGCAGCAGATGAGCCGGCGAACAAAAATGACGAAATTGACGAAATACGCGCTGGCTTATCGAAAATTCGTATGGCCGATCCCGATTTTAGCCCGCGTGTTTTTCTATCTGGGGCCAAAGGTGCTTTCGAAATGATCATCGAGGCATTCGCTGCCGGTGATACGGCGGCTCTGCGCCCGCTGCTCGGTGATGATGTATATGACGAATTCGCCGATGTTATTCGTGCCCGAATCGCCGCCAAGGAAAGCGTTGAGACGACCATTGTTGCGCTCGATTCCACCGATATAGTTGCTGCCAGCCTAACCGGGAGCACGGCGCGGCTCACGATGCAATTTATCAGCCAACAGATGAGCGTAACGCGCGATGCGAACGGCGAAGATGTTGAGGGCGAATCCGGGATGGTTATGCGCGTCATTGATTTATGGACCTTTGCGCGCAACACTAACTCCATCGATCCCAACTGGGCCGTGGTCGAAACCCGCACCCCCGATTGACCAGCGCGGTGCCACGAGCCGGCCTGACGGGGCTTCTTGGCGCGCTGCTTTTTATCGCCTCCTGTGGGCCTATATCTTTTCCCAAGCTTGAACCTCAAACCGAGTTATCGCCACCAGCAGCAGCGGACCACTTGGCATTGCGCCCCGTGTCCTTTGCTGACCTTACGGGATGGCTTGCTGATAGGCAGGGCGAAGCCCTACAGGCATTTTTACGCTCGTGTGATAAAATTTTGCGGCGCAAGAGCAGTGCGTCACTTGGCGGTACCATACCCGGCACAGTAGCGGCATGGCAGGGCGTCTGTGAAGCGGCAGGCGCGCAGGATATTCGCGACCACCGTGCGGCGCGGGTTTTTTTCGAGGATTGGTTCATCCCCTATTCGGTGCGCAATAATGATCAGCAAACGGGCCTGTTTACCGGCTATTATGAGCCTGAGTTGCGCGGCGCTGAATCTCCGGGGGAGGGCTATTATTTTCCGCTCTATCGGCGCCCCGGTGATTTGGTTACGGTCTCTCTCGGGCGCTTTCGCGATTCCCTCCTGGGCGAACGTATTGCCGGGCGGGTGGTGGATGGTGCGCTTCAGCCCTATCCCAATCGGCGTGAGATCGATGCCGGCGCGCTTGATGGGCAAAATCTTGAACTGGTCTGGGTCGACAATGCAGTTGATGCTTTTTTTCTTCATATCCAGGGCTCGGGCCGGGTACGCTATGGCGACGGTGCGACACGACGCATTGCCTATGCAGCGACCAACGGCCAACCCTATCTCGCTATCGGCCGCAGCCTGGTAGCCAGTGGTGCGCTGGCGCGTGAAGATGTGACAATGCAAACGATCCGCGCCTGGTTGGAAAGTCACCCGAAGGAAGCGCCGGCGGTGATGCGAGAGAACAACTCCTTTGTCTTTTTTCGTTGGCTAAAAGGGGCGGTGGCGGATCTTGGCCCGGAAGGGGCGCAAGGGGTCGCCCTTCTGGCCGGGCGGTCGCTCGCGGTGGATCGTAAATTCATGGGCCTCGGCATGCCGCTCTGGCTTGATGTTAGCGCGCCGGATGTGGATCCCGATCAGCCAGACCGCGCCATACGCCGCCTGATGGTGAGCCAGGATACCGGTGGCGCCATTCGCGGCCCGGTGCGCGGTGATGTATTTTGGGGTACCGGGCACGAGGCCGGCGAAATTGCCGGGCGCATGAAACATCACGGGCGTTATTGGCTGCTGTTGCCGCGCGGCCTCGACGTTACAGCGCTGGTCAACTAATCTCCGAGCCATCGCACGAGAGGAGCTCAATAGAATGAACGAGAAGCCGCAAATAGGCCTGTTTGTCACTTGTCTGGTCGATCTATTTCGCCCGAGTGTCGGCTTTGCCGCGGTCAAATTGCTGGAGAATTCCGGCTGTGTGGTGACGGTGCCCGATGCACAAACCTGCTGCGGCCAACCGGCGCATAATTCAGGCGATAAGAAAAATAGCCGCGCCATCGCCCGTCAGGTTATCGCAGCGTTTGAAAAATTTGACGCCGTGGTTGCGCCGTCAGGTTCCTGTGCTGGCATGATTAAGCAGCATTATCCGGCGCTATTTTCCGATGACCAAAAATGGCACGCCCGTGCCGAGGCACTGGCAAACAAGACCTTCGAGCTGGTGTCTTTTTTAACCGATGAGCGCAGCGTCGAGAGCGTCAACGCAACCTTCAACGGCAGCGTGACCTATCATGATTCCTGCGCTGGCCTGCGCGAGCTAGGCGTTCATGATCAGCCGCGGAAATTGCTCGATAGCATCAGCGGCTTAGAACTTAAAGAGCTGCCAGGCGCCAATGTGTGTTGCGGTTTTGGCGGCACCTTCTGCGTCAAATATCCAGACATCTCCACCCGCATGGTAACTGACAAAGTGGCGGATGCTGCGGCGACAGGTGCCGGGACACTATTGGCTGGCGACCTTGGCTGTCTCCTTAACATGGCTGGACGCACCACGCGCGAGGGCCGCACCATTGAAGTCCGCCATGTGGCTGAAGTGCTCGCCGATATGACCGATAGCCCAGCCATCGGCCAGGCTGAAAAAGCGCGGTGAGCTGATCATGAAATCACAAAGCCATGATTTTATCGGCCGCGCCCGCAAGGGCTTGGCGGATGTAGATTTACAAACCGCGCTCGCGCGCTTTCAAACCGGCTTCTCGGTCAAGCGGGCCGAGGCGGCGGCGAAGCTCCCGGAGTTTGAAGCGCTCCGCGATGAAGCGGTGGAGATTAAAGATCACAGCCTCGATCATCTTGATTTCTATCTCGATCATTTCGCAACTAAAGTTGAAGAGGGCGGCGGTGAGGTGCATTGGTGTGTAACCCCGGAGGACGCCCGCCAGAAGATCTTGCAAATATGCCAGGCGGCTGGCGCGCGCTCAGCGACTAAATCCAAATCGATGATCAGTGAGGAAATTGCCCTTAATCCGTTTCTAGAAGAAAATAATATAGCGCCGATTGAGACCGACCTTGGCGAGTATATTGTGCAATTGGCTGAGGAATATCCAAGTCATATTATCGCTCCGGCAGTTCATAAAACCAAAGACCAAGTCTCCAATCTTTTTTACAAACACCATAAGGAAAAAGGCTCTGGTAAGAGACTGGATGGTGTTGAAGAGCTGGTGACCGAAGCGCGTGGCATGTTGCGCAAGAAATTTATCGCCGCTGATGTGGGTATTACGGGGGCCAATTTTCTTGTTGCCGAGACCGGCACTACGGCGATTGTCACCAATGAAGGTAATGGGGATTTAACGCAGATTCTGCCGCGAGTTCATATAGTGCTCGCCACGTTGGAGAAAGTCGTTCCGACGCTTGAGGATATGACAACTATCCTCCGCGTGTTGGCGCGCAGTGCCACCGGCCAGGAATTCTCGACCTACACCACGCTCTCTACCGGTCCCAAACGGGTGGGCGAGCTGGACGGGCCAGAGGCGTTCCATGTGATCTTGCTCGATAATGGCCGTAGTAAATTACTGGGCTCCGAATTTCGCGAGATTCTGCGCTGCATTAAATGCGGAGCATGCATGAATCATTGCCCGGTCTATGGCACGATTGGTGGCCATGCCTATGGCTGGGTTTATCCTGGTCCCATAGGCGCAGTGCTAACGCCCAATTTGATGGGCCTGAAAGAAGGGCGTCATCTGCCCAACGCCACCACTTTCTGTGGCCGTTGTGAAGCGGTATGTCCGGTGCGTATTCCATTGCCCGGCTTGATGCGTAAATTGCGGGAGGAAGAATTTGATGCAAAATTATTACCGCCACGCTATCGCCTTGGTCTTAGCCTTTGGGCGTGGATGGCGCGCCATCCACGCCTTTACCGTTTGGCCGCCAGCTTTGGCAGGCGCGTGCTGAATATGCTCAGCCGCCGACAGGGCCACCTCACCAAGGCGCCGTTTGCTGCGGGCTGGACAGCTGGCCGTGATATGCCGGCGCCGGAGGGTGGCTCGTTTCAAGCCCAATGGCGCCGCAAGGGTGGCCGGACATGAGCCCCAACATGAGCAATGGTGGAGACGAAAGCCGCGCCCGCATCATGGCCGATGTTCGCCGCGGGCTCGGGCGCAGTGAATTATCCGGTGAGGCAAAAGCGAAATTGCAAGCGCGCCTGCAGGGTAGCAAGAATAATTTGATACCGACGCGGGCGGACAAGCCGCATGACGAACAGGTGAAGCTGTTCATTGAGATGGCGGAAGGCGTGCAGGCAAGCGTGGCGCGGGTTGACAGCGCCGGCGATGTGCCAGGTGCAGTAGCTGATTATCTGGCGCAGAATAATCTAACGAGCGATATTGTCATGGCGCCCGATACAACGCTCGACGCTTATCCCTGGGCCGAACGGCCACTCCTTCATATGGAAAGGCGAAAAGCTGTAGGCGCTGATCAGGTGAGCATCACTGCTGCCGAGATGGCCTTTGCCGAGACTGGAACTTTGATGCTGACCTCCGATACAGCGCGCCCTTCGACACTTAATTTTTTGCCTGATAGTCACGTCGTTATTTTGCGTGCTGATCAAATCACCGGCGCCTATGAAGAAGGCTGGAAGCATCTCCGCGCTCAAGTTGACCAGGGTACACAAGGCAGTGAGGACGGATTCATGCCGCGCACGGTCAATCTGGTGACCGGCCCGTCGCGCACTGGTGATATTGAACAGACCATGCAGCTTGGCGCCCATGGCCCGCGCCGGCTACATATCATAATCGTCGAGAAGTAAGGAATGCGGCGATGGGGCAGAAGCGCAGCATAAGCCGGGAGGAAGAAAAACTTTGGCGCCAGGTCACCGAGGGCATTGAGCCGCTATCCCCGGCGCATCCCGGCGCACAACTGGCCAAACATGTGCCGCCGGGCAATGATCCGACAGTCAGAAAGGCGCGGGTACCTGCGAATAAAGACCAGGGCAAGCCGACTAGGTTGTCGCCGCTTCCCACCGCAATTTCCGCGCCTATTTCCGCCCCTATTCTCAGCGCCAAAAAACACCCTGAACTTACGCCGGGCAATAGCGCGGGCCTCGACAAGCGCAACGCTCAGCGCTTGAAGCGCGGCCAATTGCGGCCTGAGGCGCGGGTCGATTTGCATGGCATGATTCAGATCGAGGCGCATGCGGCGCTGAATGATTTCATCGCCGAAAGTCACATGGCGGGCTTACGTAATGTTCTGGTGATCACCGGCAAGGGCTCGGTGCGCGAGGGAGGCGTGCTGCGCCGCATGGTGCCGCGCTGGATCAACCAGCCGCCGCTGCGCTCTATGGTCGTTGCCATCCAACAGGCCACTCCGCGCGACGGCGGCGCCGGTGCCTATTACGTGCTGCTGCGTCGCAGGCGTTAACTGCGCCGTTATTCACGGGCATTGACTGTGGGGTTAGCGAATTAGTGGGAGCGGCAAGATGAGCTGGGTATCGCGCATCAAGGAAAAGGCCCGGGTACTTAAGATCGAGCTGCACGCTATGTGGTTTGCAGTGCGCCACCCGGATACGCCGTGGGTAGCGAAAGCGATCCTCATCAGCGTGCTGTTTTACGCCGCTAATCCGATCGACCTAATCCCCGATTTCATCCCGTTTTTTGGCATGCTCGATGATCTCCTGATCATCGCCGCCGGCCTGTGGCTTGCGCGCCGCATAATCCCGGATGAGGTGATGGCGGAGTGCCGCAAGAAGGCGCGTAACGTCGACCTCGAAGGTGGTATGATACGCAGTTTTTTTCGTGATTAGCCGCTATATCAGCAAAGTCAATTTATAGGATTCTGATATTAAATAATAAAATGAGTTTGATTTAAAATTGAGTGTGTACCCAATTTTTCCTGTAACCCTTCAACTCAGCAAAAATACCGTATCTGAAAGCCGCATCTAATATAGGAGGGCACTTTCTGGAGCGCTCTGTTCTGGCCGGCACTATAAAATAAACTTGCTGAGATCCGTGTCCTTGGCAAGATCAGAGACGCGTTCGTCGACATAGGCTTTGTCGATAGTGATATCGTCGCCGCTACGGTCGGTGGCTTCGAAGCTGATTTCTTCCAGCATCTTTTCCATTACTGTATGCAGGCGGCGCGCACCGATATTTTCGACTGAGTGGTTGACCTCGGCAGCGAGGTCGGAGACCGCATCGATGGCATCTTCCTCGAATTTGAGGGTGACATTCTCGGTACCTAGCAGCGCCACATATTGCCGGATTAGGCTGTTCTCCGGCTCCGTCAAGATTCGCTTGAGATCATCCCGGTTGAGCGCTTTAAGCTCTACCCGGATCGGCAGGCGGCCCTGTAATTCGGGTAGCAGATCAGACGGCTTGGCGAGATGGAAGGCGCCAGAGGCGATGAACAGGATATGATCGGTGGGGATAGTGCCATGCTTAGTGGCAACCTGGGTGCCCTCGATCAGCGGCAGGAGATCGCGCTGCACGCCTTCGCGGCTGACATCGGCACCCATGCGATCCGAACGCGCACAGACCTTGTCGAGCTCATCAATAAAGACGATGCCGTTATTAGCGGCATTTTCGAGCGCGAGACGCACTACTTTTTCTTGATCGAGCAGGCGGTCGCTCTCTTCCTCCATCAGCACTTCATAGGATTCGGAAACTGACAGCCGCTTTGGTTTTTTTTGATCGCCAATGGCTTTGCCGAGCATATCGCCGATATTGAGCATGCCCATCTGGGCGCCCGGCATGCCGGGAATTTCGAAGGTCGGCATGCCTGATCCGCTGCTCTCCGACACCTCGATATCGATTTCCTTATCGTCCAACTCACCTTCGCGCAGACGAACGCGAAATTTTTGCCGGGTATCGGCGCCGGCGTTTTTGCCGACCAGGGCATCAAGCACCCGCTCTTCGGCGTGTAACTCGGCCTTGGCGGTGACCTCTTTGCGCATTTTTTCACGGATTTGATGAATGGAGATTTCCACCAGATCGCGCACGATCTGCTCGACATCGCGTCCAACATAACCAACTTCAGTGAATTTGGTCGCCTCGACTTTGAGGAATGGCGCCTGCGCCAATTTCGCGAGGCGGCGTGCAATCTCGGTTTTGCCGACGCCGGTCGGGCCGATCATCAGGATATTCTTGGGCAGTACCTCATCCCGCAATTCGTCTGGCAATTGCTGACGCCGCCAACGGTTGCGCAAGGCGACAGCGACGGCGCGCTTGGCGTCGTCCTGGCCAACAATGAAACGGTCAAGTTCAGAAACGATTTCGCGCGGGCTGAAGCTCGTCATTCAGGTATTTTCTCCAGCGTAAGCGAATGATTGGTATAAACGCAGATATCAGCGGCAATTGCCATGGCCTTCCTGGCCACTGCTTCGGCGTCGAGATTATCTAGATCAATCAGCGCGCGCGCCGCCGAAAGGGCGTAATTGCCGCCCGATCCGATGGCGATCAGGCTATCTTCGGGCTCCAGCACATCGCCTGTGCCGGTCAGCACCAGGGATACGTCTGCATCGGCAACTGCCATCATTGCCTCGAGGCGGCGCAAATAACGATCCGTTCGCCAATCCTTGGCGAGCTCCACACAGGCGCGCATCAATTGGCCGGGATGCTGCTCAAGCTTGCCTTCCAGGCGCTCAAACAGGGTAAATGCATCCGCTGTGGCGCCGGCAAAGCCAGCAATAATATCGCCACCGCCAAGTCGCCTTACTTTGCGCGCATTGCCTTTGATAATGGTTTGCCCGAGCGTGACTTGGCCGTCACCGGCAATCACCACATTGCCGCCCTTGCGCACCGACAATATCGTTGTGCCGTGCCAAACCTCGGGGCCGGATGAATTCTCTAAAATGACTCTCTCCCTTAGGGGCGCTGCTACGGTACCCATGCTTCAACCATGTGGTGATTGGTCCGGCTTGGTCAAGGGCGTGGTGTCATTTGAAGTGAGGGGTAGAACAATAGAAAATTAGCCGCTGGGTCAAGGGCCTAGCGAAATTTCGCTGTTCTTGCTACAAGGGCGCCACGTTATCCCTAAAATTTGGGCTTCAAAGCCCCCAATATAAAGCAATCACGCTATGAAACAGCCGTCGCGAACTGCCCGCGTCGAGCGGGTTACCAAGGAAACTAACATTGCCGTTGAGGTTAATCTCGATGGTGAAGGCATTTATGCTGTCACCACCGGTATAGGCTTTCTTGATCATATGCTCGAGCAATTAACGCGCCACAGCCTGATGGACCTCAGTCTCAAGGCCGAGGGTGACCTGGATGTGACCTTTCATCATACGACCGAAGATACCGGTATTGCGATTGGCGAGGCGGTGAGCAAGGCATTGGCTGATCGGCGAGGTATTCAGCGCTACGGCACTGCTGTGGTGCCGATGGATGAAGCCTGTGTGCGTGTCAGCCTTGATATCAGCAATCGACCTTATCTGGTGTGGCGAGTCGATTTTGCCCGCCCACGGCTCGACGATATGGATACCGAGCATTTCAAGGAATGGTTCCAGGCCTTTGCCCAGGCGGCTGGTATTACCCTTCATGTGGAATGCCTATACGGCGATAACAGCCATCATATTGTTGAGGCCTGTTTTAAGGCGCTGGCGCGTGCGTTGCGCCAGGCGATGACGCTCGACCCGAGAGCGGAGATGCTGATTCCTTCGACCAAGGGTACCTTGGGCGGCGAAACCGAAACCTGATAAGACAGTGCGGCCAAAGCAATGCGATATTACACCGTTCACCTCCCCGAGAACTTAAACCAGCGCGGGCCGGCGGCGGGCGATAGAAAATATAATGCCGGTCAGATACTCGGTACCGCTCTGTTGCTGCGCGAGGGCTTTAACTGGACCGCCATGGTGTTTTCTATCGTCTGGGCCATCGGCCACGGCTTGTGGCTGGGCGCGCTAGCGCTGGCTGCGGGTCTGGCGCTGATTGTTGGCTTGCCGGAAATTTTCGCACTCGATTGGATCAGCCGTGCCGTATTGCTCATTGGTTTTATAGTCTTTTGTGGCTTTAACGGCAATGACTGGTTGCGCGCTGGCTTAAAAGAAAGCGGCTGGAATATGATTTGTATTGTTGTCGCGCGGGATCGGGACCATGCGATGCAGCGCTTTGCCCACCAACTTGACCGCACGGCGGATGGTCCGATCGATGAAAACAGCGCAAGGCCTGCTCCTGTGCCGCGCCTCGAAATCGGGCCGAGCTCGGGCTTTTGGTCGTGAAGGCCGCCAACCCATGACAGTTGTTATAGTCGATTACGGCTCGGGTAATCTGCGCTCTGCGGCCAAGGCATTTGAGCGTGCAGTGCGCGACGCCGCGGGTGACGCGGGGCCGAAGATTTTGGTGAGTAACAAGGCTGACGATGTTACCAGGGCGGAGCGTATTGTGCTGCCTGGTGTTGGTGCCTTTGCTGATTGCAAGGGCGGCGTCGAAGAATTGCCCGGCATGCGGGGCGCTCTGGAAGATGCGGTTATAAAACGCCGAATACCGTTTCTCGGCATCTGCGTAGGCATGCAATTGATGGCCCGCGTCGGCCATGAGAACGGCACCCATGAAGGTTTTGGTTGGATAGACGGTGAGGTGGTTGCGATAGCGCCGCCGACCGGCCTGAAGGTACCACATATGGGCTGGAACGACCTTGCAATTACCGTCCCGGATCATCCGGTGCTGGACGGATTGCCGAGTGGCACCCATGCTTATTTCGTGCACGGCTATCACTTCCAATGCGCTGTGCCGTCAGAAGTGTTTGCCGCTGTGCAATATGGCGAGACGATCACGGCGGTGGTCGGGCGCGACAACATGATTGGCACACAGTTTCACCCGGAGAAAAGCCAGCAGGCCGGCCTCCGCCTGATCGCCAATTTTTTATCGTGGCAGCCAAGAGTCGTCGTGACATGACGGATTTGGTCAAGGTCGAAAAAACATTAAAGCTCAGCAAGCGCGCCTTGAGCGAGCTCTGCGCTGCTGCGTCAGAAGCGATTGAAGACGGCGCTGGCTTTGGCTGGTTGCGCCCGCCGCCAACTCAAGATTTTGAGGGCTATTGGCAGGGTGTGACCCTGGTGCCGGAGCGCACGCTGTTTGTTGGCCGGCTCGATGGTGTCATCGGTGGCTCTGTACAGCTTGTTTCACCTCCACCGCAAAAAGAAGCCTGGGCGTTTGCTTGTTTGGTCGATACCCACTTTGTAGCGCCCTGGGCGCGAGGCCATGGCATGGCTCGTGCGCTGTTAGAGCAGGTCGAGGAAGATGCGCGTGCGCGTAAATTCCAGGCGATCAATCTCTCGGTGCGCGAAACCCAGGTCGCGGCGGTTAGTTTATACGAAATGCTTGGCTTTAAGCGCTGGGGTAGCCATCCAAAATATGCTTTGGTCGACGGCAAGACCGTGGCCGGCCATTATTATTGCAAGGAAATATGATTTTATATCCCGCCATTGATTTGAAAGATGGCCAATGCGTGCGCCTGGTAAAAGGCGAAATGGACGCGGCAACAGTTTTTTCCGATGATCCCGGTGCCCAGGCCAAGAGCTTCGCAGACGCTGGCTTTGCCTGGATTCATGTAGTTGATCTCAATGGCGCTTTTGTTGGGCGGCCAGTTAACGGAGATGCGGTAGAAAGTATATTGCACAATGCTACCATTCCGGTTCAGCTCGGCGGCGGTATCCGCGATATGGCGACCATTTCCTATTGGTTGGGGCGCGGTGTAGCGCGGGTGATCCTTGGCACAATTGCGCTGCGCAATCCGGAGTTGGTGCGCACGGCGTGCCGCGAATATCCGGGCAAGGTTGCGGTTGGCATTGATGCGCGCAGTGGGCAGGTCGCGGTGGAAGGCTGGGCCAAGACCTCCGATACATCAGCTCTTGATCTCGCCCGCGCCTTTGAAGACGCTGGCGCGGCAGCTATTATTTATACCGATATTGATCGTGATGGCGCTATGGCCGGGCCAAACGTTGCCGCCACTGCTGACCTGGCGCGACAGATATCAACCCCTGTGATCGCCTCAGGCGGTGTTTCTGGCCATGACGATCTAGCGGCATTAAAAGCGCAAGAGGATACCGGCATCGAAGGCGTTATCTGTGGACGCGCACTTTATGATGGGCGTATTTATGCGGCCCGTGCTCTCGAATTGTTGGCGACCTGATATGTTAAAAATGCGCATCATTCCTTGCCTTGACGTTCATGATGGGCGCGTCGTTAAGGGAGTCAATTTTGTTGATCTGGTTGATGCCGGAGACCCCGTGGAGCAGGCGAGGATCTATGATGCGCAAGGTGCGGATGAGCTGTGCTTTCTCGATATCACCGCTACTCATGAATGCCGCGAGAGCATGTATGATGTGATCCGGCGGACTGCTGATGTTTGTTTTATGCCGCTGACAGTTGGCGGTGGGGTGCGCACGACCGAGGATGTTCGGAATTTATTGCTTGCTGGCGCAGACAAGGTTTCGATTAATACTACCGCTGTAACGCGGCCTGAGTTTGTCGCTGAGGCGGCGGAGAAGTTTGGCCGTCAATGTATTGTCGTGGCGATAGATGCTAAACGCACCGCGCCCGGGCGGTTTGAAATTTTTACGCATGGTGGGCGCGAGCCGACCGGCATAGAGGCTATTGGTTGGGCAGAGCGTATGGTTGAGCTTGGCGCCGGTGAAATCCTCCTCACCTCAATGGACCGCGACGGCACCAAGCAAGGCTTTAATATTGAACTGACGCGAGCCGTTGCCGATGCGGTGGGCGTACCGGTGATCGCCTCAGGCGGTGTGGGCACGCTCAATCACCTCGTCGCCGGCATTACAGAAGGCCATGCTACGGCGGTGCTCGCAGCCTCGATTTTTCATTTTGGCGAACATACTATCAGTGAAGCCAAAGACCATATGCGTGCTGCCGGTATTGCCATGCGTTAATGCGCGCTAAGCGTTGATTCTACGGGGTCTGAAGGAGAATAAGATGAGCGATAATGATGCGGTGCTTGATGAGCTATACCGCGTGATCGAAAGCCGTAAGGGCTGCGATCCGGAGAAATCCTATACGGCAAAAAAATTCTCCAAGGGCACGGATCATATTGCCAAGAAGATCGGCGAAGAGGCCACCGAGGTGGCGATTGCCGCAGCCAGGCGGGAGCGTGGTGAGATTATTGCGGAAAGTGCAGATCTGTTGTTTCATCTGTTAATACTCTGGGCCGATCAGGGTATTCGCCCCGAAGAGGCGTTGGATGCGTTGCGCGGGCGGCGTGGTGTTTCAGGCCTGGACGAAAAAAAGGCGCGCAGGACGAATGCCTGATTTTGCACCGAGCATTTTGGGGGATGGGGAATGAGCTATCAGCCGGATAATATTTTTGCCAAGATTCTACGCGGTGAAATTCCCAACGATACGGTCTATGAAGATGATGAAGTACTGGCTTTTCACGATATTGGGCCGCAAGCGCCTGTTCATGTGCTGGTGATTCCAAAGGGCGCTTATGTCTCGCTCGATGATTTCACGCGCGACGCGGGCGCGGAGGTGGTCGGGCGGTTTTTTCAAAAGGTCGGTGAGATCGCGCGCCAATTGGGTGTCGATGGTGAAGGCTATCGGGTGATCGCCAACACCGGCCTAAATGGCGGCCAAGAAGTACCACATTTTCACATGCATATTTGCGCCGGCCGGCGCCTCGGGCGGATGATCGCGAAGGGCTAGAGCAAGCCACGCTCGCATGTACTCACGCAAAACGCTTCGCCTTTTTAAGTTTAAAGAAAATCATCACCGCAGGTGAATCCGCCTGCTCGGGTTTTGCTCTGAAATCGGTTAGCCAAATATGACCTATCCGCCTTTGAGTGGTGGAAAGACGGTTAGAATATCATCGGCTTTGAGCCGCGTGTTGGCCCGTACAGCCGCCGGCACGGTTTCATCATTCAGCAGAGTGGCATGGCCATCTGGATGCGCTAATCCAAGTATAGATAAGGCGTTGGCGACGACCGATCCTTCTGGAAGATTGATTACCCGCTCAACATTTGGTGGCGAAGGCGGGCGGAGAGCGACCATCTTGACGGTGATCTTCATGTTCTAAACGCAACACATAAATGACTACAGCAAAGATAGGCGCTGCAGAGTTTGCGTGGTTGGTACGCCCTCATCATTCCAGCCGCGAATTTCATAATAGGCCGGCAGCATTTTATCCAATTGCGCCACCTGGCCTTTGCCGGAACCGGACTTGGCGGCTTCCTTTAGAATGCGCTTGGGCAGGGTATCGTCTTTACCCGTGAGACCGGTAGCGAGATTAAAGCGGCGCTCCAAATTCCAGATACGCTCACCGGCTTCGGACAGGCGCTCCGATGTCCAGTCGCTGCCGCAAGCCGCACCTAGTTGAGAGGCAACATCATCCAGACCCCACACGGCCATAGGGAACAGGCAGAGGCCTGAGGAATCCACCGCCGCCACGGCGTTTTGCGAGTTATAGACAATCTTTGCTTTGCCCTCAATCGGCCCGCCGTCAAAATCATCTCCGTAAGGATCTGCTTTGAGGTGGCAGGCACCGCGATTGCTGGTGGCGTAGGCCAGTGCCATGCCTTGCATGGAGCGCCCGTCATAGCCGGGAAATTCCTGACCCTTGGCAACCATGGCGAGGTCGGGATGGCCGTACTTTTCGCACAGGCGTTTTGAGCCCAACCCGAGATCTGCGCCGAATCTTTCACCTAGGCCGGCAAGCTCAACCCCTTTCACCAACGCTTCCGCTGAGCCAAACTCGAGCTTAAGGCCGTAGGTATCAGCATCGGTAATAGCGCCTATTTCATAAAGCTCCATGGCTGCTGCGAGGGTGGCACCGAACGAGATCGGGTCCATGCCTTGTTCGTTGCAGATATAATTGGCATAAGTGGCGGCATCAATATCGTCGACACCGACCATTGGCCCGAGGGCGTAAATTGATTCATATTCGAGCCCGCCGGATGCATTTTTATAGCGTTTATTGTCTTTGACGGCGAAATGGTCGGGATCCATCTTGGACACCCGGCCGCAGCCGATGGAGCAGCTGAAGCAGGCTTTATTTTTGATTAGGTTTGGCTGGCCGTCAGAGCGGCGCTTAGCTACCATGGCAGCGGCGCCTATTTTATCTGTGCCTTCGAACTGCACATCCTGATTGTTGCGTGTAGGTAGGCTACCGAAGGTTTGTGTGATATCGAGCATGGAGATGGTGCCTTGCTCAGCTAGGCCAGCGCGATCGGGGCTCGGATCAAGCTTGGCGCGGGCTGCGGTAACCGCATTGTGGAAGGCGTCAGGGTCTTTGACCTGAACACCGATGGTGCCGTGCACGGCAATGGCTTTTAAATTCTTCGAGCCCATGACGGCGCCGACACCGGAGCGCCCGGCGGCTCGATCGAGATCATTCATGATGCACGCATAACGCGCCAGTGTCTCACCAGCGCGACCGATTGACGCGACGCGCATACGCGGTTCGTGATGGCGATCTTTAATAAGCGCTTCGGTTTCCCATACCGATTGGCCCCAGATAAAATCGCGCGCATCAAGAAGCTCTGCCTTGTCATCCTCGATATGGAGATAGACCGGCGTTTTGGATTTACCGGTGATAAGGATCATATCCCAGCCGGCGAGGCGCAGCTCGCCGCCCCAATAGCCGCCCGAATTGGAGCAGGCAATAACATTGGTCAGTGCGCCCTTGGTGACCACCGTATAACGACCGCCGGTGGAGGCGCTGGTACCGGTCAAAGGGCCGGTGGCGAAAATCAATACATTGCCGGGCGATAGCGGATCAGCCTTGGGGTCCATTTCCTCAGTGAGATACTTGCTCGCCAAACCACGCGAGCCGATATATTGCTCGGCCCATTCCATGTTGAGGGGCTCTGCCTGGCAGGCACCCTTGGTAAGATCAACGCGTAGAATCTTTTCATGCCATGCCATGTTTTTAACCCCTTATATTGGCCCCGCCAGGCCATTGTTTCCCAGTTTTTTTCAGCGCGCAGTCTTATCCAGGCCTGTTTTTAATGCGCCGATAGCTCAGTGTCTCGGCATATGGAGGCGTCTGACGCGATCGGCGCCTTCCAAATCAGCCAAAGTACGGGCGACGTGCATCACCAGATGATAGCCGCACGCTGAAAGTCTTATCTTGTCGACAGCTTTGGTCAAGAGCACAGTTCCTTTCGTGTCCGGCGTGGCCATCTGATCAAGCAATTTTTCCGCGGCTTCGGCGTTGGGGTGAAGCTCATTGTTGGGCTATTTCATAGCGGAAGCGATTGTAATTACTACGTAAGGTGCTTGGCAAAAAATTCGGATGTGCGCGTGTTTGCTGTGCTGGCGGCGGAGGCATCGAAATGTTCACCGCCAGTACGGGCAAACGCGTGATCGACGTTTGTGTATGAATGGATGGTGACGGCGGCGTTGTTGGCGAGTCCCTCGCTGATGGCGTTTTGTGCCTCTGGCGGGCAGAATTGATCGAGCTCGGCAATATGCATCATGTGCGGTGTAGAAATATTTTCTGCCTCGCCGAGTGCGTCCTGAATGCCGACGCCATAATAGCCAACCGATGCATCCGCACTTGTGCGCGTTGCCACCAAATAGGCCAGCATGCCGCCGAGACAATAACCGACCGCGCCGACTTTGCCGGAGCATTCTGGGCTGGCGCGTAATTGCTCAAGCGCGGCGCCGGCATCGGCCACGCCGTTGTTCATATCGAAAGTCTGATAAAAACCAAACGCCTTTCCCCATTCGGCTTCGGTCATATCGGAAAGTTCAACACCGGGCTCCTGGCGCCAGAACAGATCCGGGCACAACGCCACATAACCTTGCGCCGCCAGGCGGTGGCAGGTTTCTCGCATGAAATAATTGATGCCGAAAATTTCCTGCAATACGATCACGCCGGCGCCACTGCCTGAATCCGGTGTTGCCATAAACCCTTGGAACGTGCCGCCATCGGCGGCTTTGATGTCGATCATTTTACCTGGCATTGAATTTCCCCCTGTTTAGATCAGACCGCAAATCGTGACTGCGGTGTTTCAAGCTCTAATAATTGTGATTTTGTGGCGCAGCCATCGCCGCCTGAAAAGCCGCCGACCCAGCCGTTGGCGCCGACAATGCGGTGGCACGGGATGATGATGGCAATGGGATTGGCGCCACAGGCACCGCCGACGGCGCGTGGTGCGGAATCCACTGTGCGGGCGATTTCACCGTAGCTGCGGGTTTGGCCGTAAGGAACTTCGTAGAGTGTCTGCCAGACCTTTTTCCGAAATGGCGTGCCCTCAGCATGAAGCGGTAGATCGAATTCCCGGAGCTTGCCGGCGAAATAGGCTTTGAGCTGGCGCGCCGCTTCGGCGGCCACGCCGCGTGAAGGGCCCCCTGGTGTGGCCTCGCCGATTTTGCCGAAATTAACATAGGTCAGCACGTCATCTATTAACTCGATGGTGATTACGCCGATCGGCGATTGAATGTGGTAGCGTGTATGGCCGTACATATTTTTCCTACTAAATATCCGGGTGGTCTTCCTGATCTGTTTCGTGTGCGCCACTATCGCCCGTCTCGAGCGAATCGAGCAGCAGGCTGTGCAACGCCTCGGCATCGTTGACCGGCAGCGAACAGGTAGGCCCAACGCAGAGATAGGCTGTGGCCGCGCGACCCTGTTGTCCCTTACCGGCGGCAGGATGGCCGGGTGGCAAGGCAGCTTCTGGTGCTACGACGTTAAGCACCCGATTAGGCAGGCTGAGCGAGAATACGGTGCGAATCATGGCATCGGTATCTGCCTCACCACGGATGCCGATAATGACGATCTGCGTGGCGCTGTGCAGTAATTCGGAATTATTGATTAGGGTTGGAATGGGCGCGAAACGGTCAGCAATCTCTCCGGAAAAGGCGTGTATCAGAGCATTGGCGCGTTCAAGATAGGCATCCTCGGCGGTCAAATGATAGAGCCGTGCCAGGACGCCTAACAAGGTGCCATTTCCTGCTGGTGTAGCGCTGTCATGTGCTTGCTTGCTGCGCGCGATCAGTTTCTCGCCGTTTGCCGGGCTGAAGAAATAACCGCCAGCGCCGGCGTCCCAGAATTCTGCGTCGAGGAGTTTCAGCCAGGCCCGGGCTCGCTCGAGAAAGATAGGCTCGCCGCTCACTTCGTGCAGCATAAGAGCGGCGCGCGACATTTCAGCGTAGTCATCTAGGAAGTCGATATGCTTCACTTGGCCGTGGCGTGCTGAGTGGCAGAGGCGTGCATCGTCTCCGCCTTTCGGGTTTTGCGCCATATCTCCGCTGACATAATTCCAGGCGTTTTTTGCCGCCTTTAGCCAGCTTGGCCGCTCGAATACGGCGCTTGCAAAGCTGAGGGCGGAGATCATCATGCCGTTCCAATCGGCTAGTACCTTATCGTCCCAACCCGGCCATTCGCGCTTGATGCGCGCCGCTAATAGCTTATCGCGTAAGGGCATAAGGATTTCTTCCTCGAGCATATCATCTTCCGGACGGTGCTTGAGGCGGTTGAGAATATTGCTGTTTTCGAAATTGCCGAGGCGAGTAACGTCATAAATCATTTTGAAAGCTTCGGCATCAACACCCAGCAGGGCATCTATCTCGCTTTCCTGCCAAACATAAAATGCGCCTTCTTCGCCTTCCGAATCCGCGTCATAGGCGCTGGCGAAAGCGCCTTCTTTGGTCAGCATCTCGCGCAGTAGCCAATCGACCGTTTCTTCGGCGCGCTGTTTGAACAGAGGATCGCGCGTGTCTTGCCAAAGGTGGCACAGCAGTTCAAGTATTTGCGCATTGTCGTAGAGCATTTTTTCGAAATGCGGCACTAGCCAACGCTCGTCTGTTGAGTAGCGTGAATAGCCGCCGCCGAGATGATCGTATATGCCGCCTTCGCTCATTTGCCGGGCCGAGAGAATCACGGCCGTACGCATTAGCTCTGAGCCGCTGCGTTTATAGTTGCGCCACAGTAGGTCGAGAATTGGGACCTGGGGAAATTTAGGTGCGCCGCCGATACCACCATGGTGCGGGTCTACCTCGCGCAATAAAGCTTGGCCGATATCTTCTATTTGTTTTTCCTTGATATCGTTACCCGGTTTGTTGTCGGCTAGTTTGCGCAGTCCCTCGACCATATTGCTTTGGTTTTTACGCACGGTTTCCGGCTCATTGACATAAGCACCGTGTATCATCTTGAGCACATCCTGGAAGCCGGGGCGGCCGAAGCGCGCCTCGCGCGGAAAATAAGTGCCGCCCCAAAAAGGCTCGCCGTCGGGGGTGAGAAACATTGTGAGTGGCCAGCCGCCCTGTTGGCCCATCAGCGCAATGGCGCGCTGATAGATGGCATCGAGATCGGGGCGTTCCTCGCGATCGACCTTAATGTTGATGAACAGGTCATTCATCAATTCGGCGGTGGCGTCATGCTCAAAACTCTCATGCGCCATGACGTGACACCAGTGGCAGGAGGAATAGCCAACCGACAATAGAATTGGCTTGTCGGCTTGTCTGGCCTCGGCCAATGCATCTGGCCCCCAGGCGCGCCAATGGACGGGATTGTCGCGATGTTGCTGTAGATAAGGGCTGGATTCATCGCCCAGTAGATTTACACTCATTTATTTCCCGCCTAATTCGTATCGCATGCCGATATCCCCGGGCCCAGCTTCCACCAAGAAGGTTGTTGGCGGCTCCAAACGTCAATATATATGGAATATGCGCGCAAACCAGTTCAACCGTATTGTTTCAGGGAATTGGCATGAAGGTGACTATTGATTGTACGCTGGAGGAGGCGTCTACGTTTCTAGGCCTGCCGGACCTTGGCAAGTTGCAGGAGGCAGCTATGGATGCTATGGCGGCGCGCATGCGTGAGGCCGTTGCCGAGGTCGACATGGAAGCGCTGCAAAAGACATTCTGGGCCGGATTTAGTACGGAAAAAGAGAGCAAAGGGAAGAAAGAGTGACCGAAGATCGGCTCTATTATAGGAGTCACGTGTTTTGTTGCATCAATAAGCGGGTTGATGGCCACCGTCGAGGCTGCTGCGAGAGCCGCGGCGCTAATAAACTGCGCGAATATCTTAAGGCGCGGAGCAAGACCTTGGGCCTGAAGGATGTACGCATCAACGCCTCAAAATGCCTCGACCGTTGTGAACTTGGCCCGACTATGGTGGTTTATCCTGAGGGTGTTTGGTACACCTACCATAGCAAAGAAGATGTAGATGAAATCCTTAATCGCCATATTTTAAAAGGTGAACAGGTTGAACGCTTGATTTTGCATCCGGACCAGAGCGAGCCTGATGAGGCGAGAATAGCGGGCGAATCGGGCCGAGCAGCTAGGCTCGGCGAATAATTCACATCGCCACGGTTCACTATTCTTAAAAATCTATTATTTTGCCCATCAATCAGATGGTAATGATCTGAAGAAGCTCCCACATGGGTCGATATTCTTGGTCACGCGGGCCTTAGGCTCCCGGGCCCGCTTGTGAGCAACCCGGATAAGAATATTTGGCCATCTTATGGATGTTTGCTACGAAATATACTGCCCCGGTCGCGAGAAACACGGCCCGCCGTTATAAATAGAAATATATAGGCGCATAGATAGATGCGGTTTGATGACACTATATTTGCACTTGCTAGTGCCCCCGGGAAGGCCGCGGTGGCGATTGTGCGGGTTTCCGGCAAAGGAGCCGCAGAAGCTGTGCGCGAATTGACAGAAGGGGATTTACCGGCACCACGTCAGGCGGTGTTGCGTAAGCTTGTTGATCCTAGCACCGGTGCGGAAATTGATCGCGCTTTGGTGCTCTGGTTTCCCGGGCCAGCGAGTTATTGCGGCGAGGATATGGCGGAGTTTCACCTGCATGGTGGAAGAGCCGTGATTGCTGCAATGCTTCGTGTATTAGGAGACAGAGATGGTCTGCGCCCGGCGGAGGCCGGTGAATTCTCTCGCCGCGCCTTTGAAAATGGTAAGCTGGACTTGACCGCCGCCGAGGGAATTGCCGACCTAGTAGATGCGGAGACTGATATTCAGCGCCATCAGGCACTGCGTCAAAGTAGTGGTGCGCTGGCCGGGCATTATGATATTTGGCGGAAAAAGTTGGAGAAAATGCGCGCTTTAGTAGAAACAGACATTGATTTTTCTGATCAGGAGCTGCCGGGTAATATATTGGCGCCGGTTGCGGCGGGCATTCGCGAAATAGCCAGTGAAATCAGTCGCCATTTGCAGGACGGTGGCTGGGGAGAGCGCTTACGGGATGGCATCCAGATAGCTATCATCGGCCCCGTCAATGCCGGAAAATCTAGTCTAATCAATTGCTTATCAGGTCGTGATGCTGCAATTGTCGGCCCTGAAGGCGGTACCACCCGTGATGTTATTGAGGTACGGTTGGATCTCGCCGGTTGGCCGGTGAATATAGCAGATACGGCCGGGTTACGGGATATAGATGGCGGCGTTGAGGCGGAGGGTATCCGCCGCGCCAGAGCGCGGGCGAAAGCAGCGGATCTTAATATTGTCCTGTTTGATGGCGCCCGTTGGCCTGAGCTGGATTATGAAGCCGAGGCCCAAATCAATGACAATGCTATTGCGGTGCTGAACAAGATTGATTTGTTGCCTGAGGAAAGTGGCGCGGTTGCTATCGGCGATGCTGAAGCGATTAAAATATCCTGTATGACAGGCGAAGGGATTGATGAATTGCTCGACCGAATTAAGTATTTCCTCGAGACGCGTTATCGCCCCTCGGCCTCGCCCATATTGACTCGCGCACGGCATCGCCATGCATTGGAAAATTGCTTGGCGGCACTGGAAAGGTACGACGCTAATAACGGTTCGGAGTTGGCTGCAGAAGAATTACGACTGGCTGCAAATGCGCTTGGTCGAATCACTGGCCGTGTCGATATAGAAAAGGTACTCGATATAATTTTTAAGGACTTTTGTATCGGTAAATGAATCATCGCCTAGCCTAAAAATGCGGGCGGAGGGAAATTAATTCATCAACGAACAGACTTAAAAGTGCGAATGATAGGGCCACAAAAAAACAGTTTTGATGTAATAGTTATAGGCGGCGGCCATGCCGGTTGTGAAGCTGCGGCCGCATCAGCGCGTTTGGGTGCCGATACATTATTGCTGACCCATAAGGTTGAGACAATTGGCGAAATGTCGTGCAATCCGGCTATAGGGGGTTTGGCCAAAGGTACTCTCGTGCGTGAGGTCGATGCTTTGGACGGCCTAATGGGCCGGATTGCTGATAAAGGCGGCATTCAATTCCGCATATTGAATCGCAGTAAGGGCCCCGCAGTGAGGGGGCCACGCGCCCAGCAGGACCGGGGGTTGTATCGCCAGGCCATGCAGGAAGAACTAAATGGCCAGAAGAATCTTACTATTTGTGCTGAGGCGGTTGAGGATTTGATACTCAGCCAAAACTCCAAAGTTACGGGCGTAGTTACAGCGCGTGGCGACAAGATCTCAGCAGGGAATGTGGTTCTCACCACTGGCACGTTCCTTCAGGGCGTGATCCATATTGGCTCAGAAAGGATATCAGCTGGGCGGGTGGGCGACCAGGCTGCTACCGGTTTGTCCAAGACGTTGCAGCGTGCCGGCTTTGAATTGGGTCGATTGAAAACCGGTACACCGCCGAGGTTGGACGGCAGAACGATCAATTTTGATATTTTGCAGCGCCAGCCGGGCGATGTCCCGCCAACGCCCTTTTCCTATTTGAATGAAACAATCAAACAGCGGCAGATTGACTGTTTTATTACTGCGACATGCGCTGCCAGTCATGATCTAATACGCGATAATTTGCAAAAATCCGCGCTTTTTTCTGGTGGGATTACCGGAGTGGGGCCGCGCTATTGCCCTTCGATTGAAGATAAAGTGGTGCGCTTTCCGGACCGTCAATCCCACCAGATTTTTCTGGAGCCCGAGGGTCTAAACGACCACACCATCTATCCCAACGGAATATCGACCTCTCTGCCGGAGGATGTGCAGTTGCCTATGTTGCGCACTATTGCCGGATTAGATAATGTCGAAATGATCCGCCCTGGCTATGCAATTGAATATGATTTTATTGACCCGCGCGAATTGCTGCCTAGCCTACAGACCAAACGCATTGGTGGACTGTTTTTGGCTGGACAGATCAACGGTACCACGGGATATGAAGAGGCTGCTGCGCAAGGCATCATGGCAGGCCTAAACGCGGCGTTAGCTTCCGGCGGTAGCCAAAAGCCTTTTATCCTGGACCGGGCTGATGCTTTTATTGGCGTGATGATTGATGATTTGACGGTGCAGGGCACTATCGAGCCTTATCGTATGTTTAGCTCACGTTCTGAATATCGCTTAAAACTCCGACCCGATAATGCTGACCTACGGCTTAGTCGGCGGGCTATTGATCTGGGTGGTGTAAGTGCAGAAAGGACGGAGGCATTTCAAAGTAAGGTGGGACTTATGGACGAAGCCCAGCTTCTGCTGGGGCGATTGCAGGCGAGCCCAAATCAATTGGCCAAACATGGCATGAATGTGAAACATGACGGGGTCGTTCGTAGTGCGCTTGATCTCCTGTCTTTTCCGGAATTGAGCCGGGATAATCTGTCTCGTTTGTGGCCGGAAATTAAGCAAATTGATCATTCAATCTTTTCTCAAATTGAAATCGAAGCGGGATATGAAAGTTATTTACATCGTCAGGCAGCGGATATAGATGCTTTCAAAAGAGATGAAGCATTACTATTGCCGGTGGGCTTAAATTATCAAGATATAGGCGGTCTATCTACTGAGGCGCGTAGTAAATTGGAACAATTTTCGCCGACGACCCTGGGTGCCGCATCGCGGATATCTGGGGTAACGCCCGCGGCGATCTCCGCCCTGTTGCGTCATGTGAAGCGTCAAAACAATGGCTTAATGGGCGCCGCACAAACGCCTGAGTAGTTGGCCAAAGGCCGCTCTTCAAGCTATTTATTTTTGAACAGGCGCTTAATAATTTTAATTAGGTTGATTTTCTATTACGGTGTTTCACGTGAAACATCATAT
>Ga0315339_1000909_pt1 | contig 30540 bp, 24 predicted proteins | sample ASW17metaG_FD_204514 | JGI IMG/M metagenome (GOLD analysis project Ga0315339, IMG submission 204514) | Ammonia-oxidizing marine archaeal communities from Pacific Ocean, United States - ASW #17 | ecosystem: Environmental > Aquatic > Marine > Oceanic | place: USA: California | collected 2016-12-05 | reverse complement strand
TGCCCGTTCCAGAGCCGCCTTTCGAGGCCAGTCGCAATTCAAATCGCCGCAAGCCAAATGCCCGCTTAACTCCCAGAAACAACGCGACTTGTCAGCGGAGAAACTTGCGTTAGCCGGACAGTAATGAAACCGCCTCAGCCGTTTGACAGGGTTTCGCCACGTTGATAGCATGACTTCCATAGTTAGGCAGGTTTCCTTCGCGTTCCCTCGATCGTGGAGCAGACTGCCGCTCATCGGTTCTTCCCTCCCCTTTCATAGGCTCAGTCGTGGCTAAGCTCACTCGGAAACAACTCAAGAAAAATCGGTTCGTCGAAGAAGTCGGCGAGGCGGTTGGCATCTTCACCACACATCGCAATCTCATCGTCGGGATTGCCGTGGCCGTGGTTGTATTGGTGGTAGCCGGCGCCGGCTTCTATCGCTACCAGCAGGAGCGCGACACCGAAGTGCGACAGGCCTTGCAGGCGGCGCTGGGCAACTACTACGGTCAGGTTTCTCTGGATCAGATACCCGGACGCGTCACCTTCGCGACGACAATTGCAAAGGATCAGGCGATTAGAGAGTCGCTCACCAAGGTTGCCGAGGACTTCGCAGGCCGCCTCGAGGGCGAAGTCGCACAGTTGCACCTGGCGCTCTACGAAGTCTCCGACGGCGATCTGGAGAAAGGCAAGACGATGCTTGAGGGCTTGCTCGACCATCGCGACGACGAAGTCGCGGCCCTGGCGCGGAAGGCTTTGGCGGACCAGCTTCAGCGAGAAGAAAAGAACGAAGAAGCCCTCGCGCACTATCAGTACTTGGTTGACAACCCCACCGACATGCTGCCGCGGGAGCGGGTCGAGTTGTTCGGCTTGTACGATGCGCTGCTGGCCACCGACGAACAGAAGGCCCTGGAACTCGTCAAGTCCATTGAGGAGCGCGACGGCGCCGGACGTGAGATGGCCTCCCGCCTTCGCGCCGGCCTTGAGAGTCGCTTAGGCATCGCAACTCCGCCGGTGACACCTCCCGTAGCGACTCCTCCGGGTTCTTAGCTCCTTAGAATCGCCCATGCTCGCCCGCTTGCGGTTTCCGAGCGAGCACAGCCGGGGACGCCGGTTCCCAGAAACGCCCCATCCTTTTCGCAGCAACTATCAGCGCGACCGCGACCGCGTCATTCACTCCCGAGCGTTCCGGCGGCTCGAGTACAAGACGCAGGTCTTCACCGCTCCCGATTCCGATCACCAGCGCAACCGGCTCACGCACACCATCGAGGTCTCGCAGATCGCCCGCACCGTCGCCAAGGCGTTGGGCCTCAATGAAGAATTGGTGGAGGCCCTGGCGCTATCGCACGATATCGGACACCCCCCGTTCGGCCACGCCGGCGAAGGCATTCTCGATCTCCAGATGCGCAAGTACGGGGCCCGTTTCGACCACAACCTGCACGCACTCCGGATCGTCGAGCATTTCGAGCACCGCTATGCCTCATTCCAGGGATTGAATCTGACGTTCGAGGTCCGTGAGGGCATCGTCAAGCATTCCTCCGACTACACCGCCGATAAATTCCCTGAACTCTCCGAGTATCGGCTTGACGAACGCCCCCCGCTCGAAGCACAGTTAATCGACCCCGCCGACGAGATCACCTACAACTGCGCCGATCTCGACGACGCCGTCGATGCGGGCATTCTCACCACGGGTCAGGTCCGCGAACAGGTCGCTTTCTTTGGTCAATGCTATTCGCAGGCCGAAACGACGTTCCCCGATACCGGTCCGAAGATCGTCTTCCATGAAGCGCTTCGCTCCCTCTATAGCGCGTTCGTATGCGGGTTGATCGAGGGAACCAGCGACGCCGCCAAGCGCGCCGGCGTCGAATCGCCCGAAGACGTACGTCGGCACCCGGATCGGCTGGCCCTCCTTGATGCCGAAGTGGCGGACGCGTCTCGACAGTTGCGCGCCCTCCTTTCGCGCGACGTCTATAACTCGGATCGCCTCGCCGCCGAGCGAAAGGAAACCGGCGAGAAGCTCGACGGGCTCTTTCGGTTCTACATGGAGCAGCCCAGCGAGTTGCCACCCACCTATCGACTGCAAGCCGAGGAGGGACCGTTGCACGTCGTGGTTTGCGACTATCTGGCCGGCATGACCGACCCGTTTCTCCTCAAAACCTACCAGCAGGTATTCGCGTCTTGAGGGGCGGGTCTCCTGTTCAGACTTGGTGGACGCCGCCTTCAAAGGAAAGTCGACTCAAGTTATCCTGAAAGGGTGAAGCGCGCTCTGATACTGCTCGGCGCCCTGCTCCTCGGGGCGTACATCGTGGTCGGCGTCCCGCCGGTTGTCAGTTGCCCTTGCGACCACGCCAGGCCGGAATCGCTCGAAGCTCGTGTATGTGGTCTATGCCGGACAGCGGAAAGACAGGACTCCGAGTTCTACTTCGTCAAAGACATCAACCCGCACAAGCCAAATCGCTATCTGGCTCTTCCGAGAGACCATGGGCACGATCTGCAGGGGCCCGCTTCGCTGCCGGATGAGCAGCGAGCCCGCTACTGGCACGCGGCCATCGAGAAAGCCGAGGAACTCTACCCCGGCAAGTGGGGCCTCGCCGCCAACGGCCACTTCTTCCGAACCCAATGCCACGCCCACATTCACATGGGGCTGCTCAGCCGACTCGTGGAGCACGAAGACGGAGAGCTTTTTGACGACCCCGCCGGTTTCCCGAACGTCGGATTGGAGGATGGCGTCTGGGTCCATCCGCTTCGCGGCCGCTATTGCATCCACCTGGACCGCGACCTAGCCGAAGTCATCCTCGTCCGCTAGACCAGCGAGCGCTTCTGGCAGGCGTCAGTACCACAAAGGTCATCAAGGCACCCTTTAGACGGGCCCCGCTCCGGGGGTGTGGAATCGAGACGATGATGTCACAGGGGCCGACCGAAGTCGGTCGCGATAGGGACGCCGATTCTCTCGGAAGGCTGCGGCAATCCCGCTGGAGAAACGTCCCCGAAAGCGCTATACTGACGCTTTTGCACGCCATGTCAGGGCACTGAAGGATTCGTCTCTGGAGTGCTGTCCGATTCCATAGGCCGGAATTTTCGCCGTTCGGCGAGAAGCCCTCGCTTCAGCCAATCAACGGTAATGAACTGAGCCCGACAGTGCCGCTCACTCAATGGTAGAAGCGCTTCAACGTAAGGCCCGGTCGGCGCGGCGCAAGATGCGGGAATTCCGCATGATCGCGCACGGTCTCAGGGACACTAGCCACCCGGTTCTGGCTCACCTGATCCCGATTCGACGTTGCAATCTCGCCTGCACGTACTGCAACGAGTTCGACGACTTCTCCGACCCCGTCCCGCTGGATGAACTCCGCCGCCGAGTCGACCACTTGGCGCGGCTGCGCCTAAGTATCCTGACGATTAGCGGGGGCGAGCCTCTGCTCCACCCGGAGCTCGACGAACTCATCCGTCATGCCCGCGGCCACGGCATCATCGCCAGCCTCATCACCAACGGCTATCTGCTGGTCGAGGACCGCATCAAGCGGCTCAACGATGCGGGCCTTGAGTATCTGCAGATCAGCATCGACAACGTTCAGCCCGATGATACGTCGAAGAAGAGCCTTAAGGTTCTCGACAAGAAGCTGGAACTACTGGCCCAACATGCCACGTTCCACGTCAATATCAACTCGGTGGTCGGCGCCGCGGTATCCAACCCTGACGATGCCTATCGTATCTCGTTGCGAGCACACGAATTAGGCTTCACAAGCACCGTTGGTATCATCCACGACGGCTCGGGGCAGCTTCGTGCGCTCAGCGAGCACGAACGGGGTATCATTGACAAGATCAAAGCCCTTGGTAAGCGCTCGTACAGCCGGTTTGACGGCTTCCAGGACAAGATCGCGGCTGGACAGACAAACGATTGGCGCTGTCGGGCCGGTGGGCGATACCTCTATATCTGCGAGGATGGCTTGGTCCACTATTGCTCGCAGCAACGTGGCTACCCCGCCATCCCTGTCGCCGACTACACCGTGGAGCACGTCCGGCAAGCCTACCGAACCGAGAAGCCCTGCGCCCCCCGTTGTACGATCTCCTGCGTGCACAAGATCTCCGTGTTCGATGCATGGCGAGATCCTCAGACAATCAAGCAGCCGGCCGTCGACGCCGAACCGCTTGTGAACATGCAGGCCGCCGACTAATAAGCCCCCCCCCCGACCGGAGCAATTCGGTCCGTCCTCCAGTTTTTTTTGCAGGGCGGCAACACCAAACCCTGGCCGTGGAACGGGCCGCCTGCAAGTATTCGACTTCCGCGCCGATTGCGCTCGCCCGGACCAAGACCATCTAACCTATTTATAAAAAGTCAGTTACATCGATTTTCGCCCGAAAACCGCAGGCCCATTACTAGTACTAAGGCCCGAAATTGGGACTGTCTTGCCATCAGCCGTTAGTGTATATCCCTACCTCCAAAAAGGTACTAACCCCCCATTGGCAGATAGCTGGATCTACCAGATGATGGTTTCGTAGATTGTGGTTCTCAGTAATCGCGCTTCCGAACTCGAAACGTTCGAATGACCGCTACGAACCGAAATCTTCAACTGACCTTGAGGAGAAGAAAAATGAACAAACTGTACAGTTTTATCCTAACGCTTGAGCAGGACGAGAAAGCACAGGACATGGTTGAATACGCTCTGTTGGCCGGCTTCATCGCCGTTGCCGCGGGTGCCGTTCTTCCCGGCATCTCGACCAGCATCAGCCAGATCTTCAGCAAGATGGCGAGCATCACGACCGCCGCCGCCCAGAAGTAAGCGGCTCTTTCAAGTTCCAAAGAAAAACCGGAGGTCGCCTCGCAAGAGGCACCTCCGGTTTCTTGTTTCCTGGTACTCGGGCTACGTCCTAGTCCATTGAAGTTTTCGTGGTGATGTAGCCAATCTCGGGCAGCGGGGCCGCCCCGTTGCGCAGCGCCTTGTCGTGGAACGATGTCGGGCTGAAGTCAGTAGTTTCGTTCTGATAGTGATCCCTGACACGAATCCATTCCTGCCAACCGTGGTAATAGAGCGGCAACTGCGCGGAAGTGAGCTTGGCCCGCAAGATCTTGCCGCGAGCCTCTTCCGTTTCCTGGAAGGCCTGTTCCCGCAGTAATACCCTGGCGTCGTCATCACTCATATCCATCGTGTGCATGCGGATATCGAGAATCATGTTCGCCTGGACCCGAAGTTGCTCTTTCAGCCAGTTGATCTGGAACTCGTCGGACCCTTCTTGATAACCCTCGTCCGCCACGACCTGCTCGATATAGCTGGCCCAGCCCTCGGCATAGCTCGGATCAGCAAAAGCGGCCCGCAACAGGCGGCTCGACTCCGGAACCGGGTCAGGCGCCTCTGGATCAGTGGTTCCTTCATTGGAGAACTCAGTCTGTAAATAGTGGCCCGGTATCGCCTCGTGCGCCGTGAGCAGCTTGAGCTTGAAGAGGTTATACTCCCTGAGCTTTGAAACCGTCCGTTGCCGCGGCCAATCCGACGGAATTGGCGTCACCCAGTAGAAGGCGCTCAGCTCCGGTCTCATCGGCGGAGCACCTACAAATCCCGCCACCGAGTACACACCGCGCATGAACTCAGGCGTTTCGATGATTTGCAGATTGTCACGCTTGGGAACATTAACCACGCCTGCGTCCACGACGAAACTGCTAAGTTCATCAAGGTCTTTCCTGATCTGGTCAACGAACTGGTCGCCGCTGCGAAGCCGGTTGTCGTCCGCGACGACTTCGAGCACCTCGCGCATCATCGCAAGATTGTTAGGGGGCCGCTGCCCGCCGTAGATCGCGCGATGCATCGGCTTTGCCATCTCGATCGTCTTGTCGTACGTCGTCTTGAGCGCGGCCTCAGCCTCTTGCAGCAGTTGCCCGGGCGTCTTATCGGTGTTGAGCATCACCTTGAACTTCTCGTCGTAGAGCTGCTTGCCCAAGCGCCAGTCGTGCTGGTTGCGCTTCGTCAGGTCGTTCTTCAGGTAGTCGTCAAACCCCCGTAGCGCTTCGAGCGCCGGCCCCGCCGCGGCATCGTAGTCGCCCTTCAACTCGGCCGGTATCCCTAAAGGAATAACCCGCGCCACGAGATTGATGACGCCCTGGTTCTCATCGATCGCCACCTCGGTCCACACTTCGGGGGACACCTTGAGGTTCGTCTTTGCCTGGTCAATAAAGGCCGGGATCTTCTGGACCCGCCCGATCAAGTGCTTGTAGCGCTCGGACGCCGGTGCGTACTCGTGCACCATCAGCGTGTGCAGAGCCGTGCCAAGCATCTCGACGTAGAGCGTCGGGTTGGTCTCGTAGGCGCGTTCCTTCTCAAGCTTGAAGAGGGCGCGACCGATGTAATTGCTCACGACGGCATAGTCGACCCACGGATGCGCTTTCAGTTTGTACCGATCGACCTCCTCCGTTAGCCTCTCGCGGAAACTCTTGATCGAAGCGATGCGCTTGGCGATCGCTTCACTTGACAGATCATCAAGCAACTCATCAAGACGAACCTCCGCGCCGGCCGGTTCACCTTCCTCGTTCGTTGGCTTGTGAACATAGTAGCCGAGCGTCGTGGCTTCAACCGGGTTCCGAACCAACATCTCGTGAAGAAATGGCGTGGTCATACGTCCTAGGACCTGGGCCGGCGGTTCTTCAGTGGCACACCTGGCCAGCAGGACGGCTAGCGCCGCCACGGCAATGATTAACCTGGGATTCTTCAACATCAACGACACCTCGACTCCCGATAGGGCAGAGATTCAGTAAAGATTCAAGTGGAAAAGGGACCGGGCAAACGAGGCCCTCCGGGTCTGCCGGTCATTGCCGACAAAAACCTATCATAAAGGAGCCACCAGAGCAGATCAACCGAAAACTCGCGGTCAGCTCACGAACCGGCACTGTCTCTGGCTGCTAAACCCCTCTGTTGCGAGCGTCGTTTCCTAGTCGAAACTCACCCGCCGGCGCAGATAGGCGGGCTTCTCGATATCGGATTCGTCCGTCTCGGCCGGCTCCTGCTCCGCCACCGGGTCATGTCCGGGCTCCGGTCTTGGAAACTCGTCTGCTTCGGGCGTCTCCCGGTCTTCTTCCTGCTCTGGTACAACGCGCGCCCTGCCGTGTGACGCGGCCGCCTGTTGTAAGCTCTGGCGCACCTCGGCGTTCGATACCGCCGCCTCGGCCGACATCTTGCGGCTCACTCCGACACTCTCGCTGCGGAAGCCGGTCGCGACGACCGTGATCTTGACTTTCTCTCCCAGCGACTCGTCCAGCACGGCGCCGAAGATGATGTTCGCCTCCGGGTCCGCCGTCTTCTGTACCACCGACGACGCCTCGTGGACGTCATGCAGTCCCAGCCGCGACGAACCAGTGATACTGATCAACAGACCCCTCGCCCCCTCGATTCCGGCATCCTCAAGCAGCGGACTCGAAACGGCTTTCCGCGCCGCTTCGATCGCGGCATTCGGACCTTCTTCCACCGCCGTACCCATCACGGCATAGCCCATGCCGTGCATGATCGTCCGCACGTCGGCGAAGTCACGGTTGATGATTCCGGGGATCGTGATGATGTCACTGATGCCCTGCACCGCCTGCCGGAGAGTGTCGTCGGCGATGCGAAATGATTCGAAGAAGCTCGTGCCGCGCTCGACCACCTCGATCAGGCGCTCGTTCGGGATCGTAATGACCGTGTCCACAGCCTCCGCCAACTCAGCGAGCCCTTTGTCGGCGATCAGCATCCGTTGCCTGCCCTCGAAGGCGAACGGCTTGGTGACGACCGCTACCGTCAGCGCGCCCAACTCGCTGGCCAGAGACGCAACGATCGGGGCCGCACCGGTGCCGGTCCCTCCGCCAAGCCCCGCGGTCACAAACACCATGTCGGCGTCACCCAGCAACTCGATCAGTTGCTCGGTATCCTCAAGGGCCGCCGCGCGTCCCACCTCCGGGTCGCCGCCGGCGCCACGTCCACGCGTCAACCGAGAGCCCAACTGTAGCTTCACTTCGGCGTTGGACGTTTGCAGCGCCTGATCATCCGTATTGACCGCCGTGAACGTCACACCTTCGACATTCGCCTCGATCATTCGGTTGACGGCGTTGCAGCCCGCGCCACCCACTCCAAACACCTTGATCCGGGTGTTCGAGCCTATTTCCTCGTCAAACGTAAACTTCACGCCTTCATTCGCCATCGGGTTCATCCCCGCTCCTTGAGTTACCGCCCCAACCCATCATTCGAAGATCGCCTTCAACCATTCCCGCGCCTTCTCGCGCCGTCGCCTGCGGTGCAATCGCAATCGTTGTCCGTAGAGTACCAGCCCCATTGCGACCGACCAACCGGGTTGATCGAGCTCGTCGGGCATGTCCTCGATGCCGGGCGGCAAACCGATACGGGCGCTGCAATCGAGAACATCCTCCGCTACGTCACAGGTGCCGGCAAGCGCCGCCAAACCGCCGGTCAGAACGATACCGCCAATCAGCCGGTCATGCAAGTGAGCGCGCCGAAGTTCTTTCCCCAACATCTCGAACACTTCTTCCGCACGAGCCTGTAGGACCTCATTCAACAGCCGCCGAGGATAGGTCTGCGGCGGGCCATCGACCAGACCAGGGACTTCAACCGACACATTTGACGGAGTGTCGTCGAGCCTTGCACAACCATACTGCTCAATCAGCATCTCGGCATCATTTCGTGACGTGCGCATCACTTCCGCTACATCGTTGACGAAATGGTCACCGCCAACAGCAATGCCCATTGCGAGCCGCAGCTCATTCTCGAGGTAGACCACCACGTCAATCGATCCCGAACCCATGTCCGCCACGGCAACGCCCAGTTCCCGCTCCTGCTCTTCGAGAACGGCTTGCGCCGCCGCGAAAGCCTCGAAAACCGTTTCTTCGACAACGATGCCGGCACGGTTCACCACCGCATGTACGTTGTTGTGGGCCTGCGCCGCGGCCGAGACGACTTGCGCATGACCGTCGAGCCGGCGGCCTTTCATCCCGCGGGGGTTCTTGACTGTAATCTGCTGGTCGACGGTGAACTCAAGCGGCACGACCTGCATCGCTATGCGATCTCCGCTAAGCGGGGCTTGCGCCGCGGCCTTCACCAAATCTTCCACATGCTCGGAATTGATCTCGGCCCCGGTGGCCGACAGGTTCAGATAGCTGTGGCAAACGTTGCCGCGTACGTGACTGCCACCCACGCCCACCACCGCCGCCTCGATCACCAATCCGCCGTTGTGTTCAGCCTCTTCAATCGCCGCTTCTACCGAAGCTAGCACCGGATCCTGATCAGCAATCACTCCTCGCGCCCAGCCCCGTGACGGGGCCGACCCATGACTGATAAAGCGCAGGCGGGAGTCTTCTTCGAGTGCCACCAAGCACCGCGTACGCTTGCTGCCGAGGTCAAGACCTACGAGGTAGTCGTTGCTCTTCGCCATTCTCAGGAATCCACCCGCCGAACGGCGACCTGACCTTCAAACCGTAAGTCGACGGAGCCGATCCGTCCGTACTTTTCTTTCCAGCTCTCCACGTATTTGTGGAAGACCTCCCAGCGGTGCCGGAAGTGGGCCGCCCCCATCTGCAACTCGATGACATCGCCTTCATAGAGCGTCAGAACGCGTGCATTCGACGGATCCGCGACATCGATTTCCGACACCTGGGCGCGATCGGCGCCCAGGCCCGTCATGAGATTCTGAACCAGCCCTACGCGAACCTGCCGCTCGCCGGCCGGCATGCGTTCATTGAGACCCGACACCACCGGCAACTCGAGATCGAAATCCGCCGGCGGATCGAGAAACACTCCATATGGATCCACGACCCGCAGGCTCGCAAAATCAGCTGCGCCCGCCGTGCGCACCCATGCGACCGGCTTCCGCTCTTCGATGTGCACCCAGACCCGGTTCGGCCAAACGCGCAGAACCCGCGCCTGTTCGACCCAGGGGATCTCAAGCAGCTTGGTCCGACGCTCCTCGATCAGCATCGTCGCCATGCTTTGGCCTCGATCCGATTCAAAGACGAACTGTACATCGGATTTCTCTACGAACCGCAAACCCGTAACGTGCAAGCTCTGCCCCGAGCCGCCGAACTGGAATGAGGGGGAGGCCTCGACATAGTTGTCAACCGTGTGCCATACCGCAAAAACGAGGCCAAACGCTACCAGACCCAGCCCTCCCCAGCGCCCGATCAGCTGGGCCCAGGCGGCTGGTCCGCGGCGCACGTTCACAGGTTTCGCGCGGCGCAGGTAGGCGGATTCCCGGCTTCTTTCGACCTTATGCGCTACTTTGGCTTTTCTCGGCATTCGATCACTCCCTACAAATTTTCTTGAGGCGTCCGCAACGTTGCTCCCCGCACCGTTACTCCCTGCGCTGCGAGCCGCTCCAACAGCCGCGGCCCGGCCTGCGAGATATTCCCCGCCCCGAGGGTCACAATGACATCGCCTTGCTGCGCGGCGGCCACGGCTCCCTCAACTGCCGCATCCATCGTCGCTGAGTATTGAACGGCCGGTTTACCATGCTTCCGAATGCGCCGTGTTAGTTCTTCGGCGTTCACACCTTCGATCGGTTCTTCACCGGCGCTATAGATGTCCACGACGAACAGCCTGTCACAATCGGCGAAGCAGCGTGCAAACTCGTCCATCAGGGTCGCCGTGCGCGTATAGCGATGAGGCTGAAAGACGACCAACACGCGATCGAAGGCCGACATCCTAGCGGCGGCCAACGTGGCGGCGATCTCCGTCGGGTGATGGCCGTAATCATCAATCACCGTCACGCCGGCCTCACTGCCTCGCGTCTGAAATCGCCGGTCCACACCGCTGAACGAACGCAGCCCGTCCCGGATCGCGTCCGGTTTCATGCCTAGTTCCAAGCCGACCAATACAGCGGCCACCGCGTTGCGCACATTGTGGTGGCCGAGGCTGTTGACCTCGAACCAGCCCAAATCCTCGCCGCGGAAGGTCAGCCGGAAGCGGCTCGCCGTGTGCCCAAAGGTGATCTCACTCGCAACCAAATCCGCATCCGGCGTCGTGCCGTAGGTGCGCACCGGCTTCTGTATCCGAGGCAGGATCGAACGCACCTCGGGGTCATCGATACCGAGCAAGGCCGCGCCGTAGAAAGGCACCTTGTTCGCGAACTCCACGAAGCCGTCAACCAGCGCCCCGTAGGTTCCGTAGTGGTCCAGATGCTCCTGGTCGAGCGTCGTGATCACCGCGAGAATCGGCGCCAATCGCAGGAACGAACCGTCGCTCTCATCGGCCTCGGCCAGTAGCAGATCGCTTTTGCCGAGCCGCGCATTCGAACCCATCGAGTCAACGCGTCCGCCGACAACAACCGTCGGATCTTTGCCCGCCGAGTGCAGAACGGCGGCGGTCATTGATGTCGTCGTCGTTTTTCCGTGGCTGCCGGCGATCGCGATCCCGTACTTCAAGCGCATCAACTCGGCAAGCAACTCACCCCGCTGGATGATCGGAATACTCGCCGCGACAGCCGCCGCCCACTCGGGGTTCGACTTCTGAATCGCGGAACTCACGACGACCGCGTCCGCCGCGCCGATGTGCTCAGCCTCGTGGCCTTCAAAGACCTTCGCCCCCAACGATTCAAGTCGCTCGGTAATCGGCGTCGATCGCAAATCGGAGCCACTCACCTCATAGCCGAGGTTCAGCAGGATCTCGGCGAGCCCGCTCATGCCAATCCCGCCGATCCCGACGAAGTGGATGTGACGATGGGTAACAGCAATGTTTTCGAAGAACATGAATCTTCCAGCTAGCAGTCCGTGGTGAAGGTCACGTGAGTCGCGCGGCGGGCTCCTGTGGCCGTTCGGCGAGGCGTGAGAAGGATGATGATACGGGATGTCCTCTCCGACGAACAACGAAGCCGACGGCCGCAAATGTCCGTCGTCCAACGGGTTACGCCCACTCGACGCTCGCTGAATCGCACTTTCATCGGCACACGGATTTCTGTCCTTTCTGATTTCTCTCTTCTCCCGAAGGGACTAACGCGGCCCGCGTGACTTTCACCACGGGCTGCTAAGCCTTCCCGGCCGCTTCCGCGAGCCCTTCTAACAACGACGACGCCCGGCCAGCCGCGCCGGGCTTTGCGCGGACACGCGACGATTCTTCCATTCTCGCAAGCGCGGATGGTTGACTCCACAGTTCTTCGACTTCTCGAACAAGGCGGTCACCCGTCATCTCTCTGTCTTCGACGACGATTGCCGCCCCGGCCGCGCTCTGTGCCTGCGCGTTCAAGAGCTGATGCTGATCCGCCGCATGAGGATACGGAACCAGGATCGAGGCCTTTCCAGCGGCGCACAACTCAACGACCGCTGACGCCCCCGCCCGGCAGATAACGAGATCTACCTCGCCAAAGATCCGAGGCATATCGCGGAAGAAAGGCGCTACGTCGGCGTCCACTTCGCAGTCGTCGTACGCCGCCTTCACCGTCTCGAACTCTCGCTCGCCTGTTTGGTGATAGATCTTCAAATTAGCCAGTCTTCCTTCCCGTTTCCATATCGAGAGCGCATTGACCACCGCGGTATTCAACGTGCGCGCCCCTTGGCTCCCACCGGTGATCAACAACGTGAACGGCTCGCGCCGCACCCTGCGCGGCAGATTGAAGAACTCCCGGCGAATGGGGATACCGACCACTTCCGCCCGCCCCTGCGCGAAGTACGAGAGCGCTTCCGGAAACGCGACCAAGCCGCGCGACACGAACGGCGCCGCCCAGCGCACCGCCAGTCCGGGCTTCGCGTTCGGCTCGAGCACGACAACGGGGACGTCTGCCATACAGGCCATCAACATCACCGGCCCCGAGGCGTAACCGCCCAAGCTCAGCACCACCGCCGGACGCCGACGCTCGATCACGTGGCTCGCCTGCCACAGACTTGCCGGCAATCCAACCACGGTCTTGAGCCGCCTTAGCAGAGACAATCCTTTGAGCGCGCCCGTCTTCAGTAGCTCCAGCTCGAATCCGGCCTCGGGAACCAAGCGCGTCTCCTGCCCCCGGCTCGTGCCGACGAAGACGCACTCGTGTCCCCGCGCCCGCAGCTCGCGAGCAACCTCGATGCCCGGCAGAACGTGTCCACCCGTTCCGCCGGCGGCGATAAGGAATGTCACGCTGTTCATCAACTGACTCGCTTCGCACCCATTCACTCCGCATGCTGGCTGACGTTCAGCAGGATGCCCGACGCCGCCAGCGCCATGATCATCGCCGAACCGCCATAGCTCACAAACGGCAACGGCATTCCCTTCGTCGGCAGCAATGCCAGCACTACACCCAGATTCACCAGCGCCTGGCAGACGATCATCGCCGTAATCCCAACCGCCAGATACGTCCCAAAGCGGTCGGGCGCGCGCATCGAAACCACAACACCCCGCCAGAGCAAGACGCCGAAAGCCACCACAACCAGTAGCGCGACGATAAACCCGAGTTCCTCGCAAATCAACGCAAAGATGAAATCCGTATGAGCCTCGGGCAAGAACCGCATCTTCTGGCGGCCGTCCATCAAACCTTGTCCAAACAAACCGCCTGTGCCCACCGCGATCTGCGATTGGATAATCTGGAACCCCGCGTTCTTCGGGTCCACTTCGGGATTCAGGAAGACCAATAAGCGCTGCATGCGATAGGGCTCGATCCACACCGCGAGGGCAAGCGCCGGTATCGCAAGTAGAATCCCTCGCGCGAAGTAGATCATCCGCAAACCCGCCACCCAGAACATCACGGCGGCGATCAGCGCCAGCATCAGAGCGCCGCCGAGGTCCTTCCCGCCCAGCACAAGCAGGCCGAACGCGCCGAGGATCGTGAGACCACCCAGTAGCGTCCGCCATTCGTTGAGCTTGTCGGCGTGCTTATCGAGATAGAAGGCCAGAAATACGATCACGGCGACCTTGGCAAACTCGGACGGTTGAAACGACACGGGCCCAAACCGCAAGAAGCGATACGTATTCGCCGTCTGCGCGCCAAAGAAGACCACAATCAGCAGCGCGATTGAGACCCCCAGGATCGGGAACATGAAGCGCGGCTGCCGCCAATGACGATAGTCCAGAAACATCAAAAGGCGCATCAGCCCCAGCCCCAACGCCATGGCAACAGCCTGTTTGACCACGTAGCGTGCCGACGCACCTTCGCCGCCCGTAGTCGCGCTAAAAACCATCACGAGCCCAAAGAACGACAGTAGGATTACCGTGCCGCAAATGACTCGATCGTAATGTAGATATCTCGGCATTGTTCTACGTCTCGCGAAGCTCCAGCACGATCTCTTTGAAGCGGCTTCCGCGCTCGCCGTAATTCCGAAACTGATCAAAGCTGGCGCAGGCCGGGGAAAGCAGCACCGTGTCCCCGCTCTCGGCATGCGCATGCGCGTAGCGGACGGCCTCAGCCAGCGTTCCCGACTGGATCAACGGTGCGGCGCCACTCAGTTCGCGCTCGATCTTCGGAGCTGATTCGCCGATCAGCAGCGCCGCGCGAGCCCGGCCGCGCAACGGCTCTTTCAGGTCCGCGTAGGCCAGACCTTTGTCGCTGCCACCGAGGATCACCCACAACCAGCCATCGAATGTCTCGACCGCCTTGACCGCCGCATCTACATTAGTGGCCTTCGAGTCGTTGTAATAGGCGACACCGTTGATCTCAGCAACGAGTTCCAGCCGGTGCTCCGTCGTACGAAACGTCTCAAGCCCTTTGGCAATCGACTCGGCGCCAATACCAGCCAGCGATGTGGCCGTGACCGCCGCAAGTGCGTTCTCCAGGTTGTGCGGACCGGGGATCGGCAACGGTAACCCGGCAACGGCTTCACTGTCACAAACAATCGATTCGCCTTGCACCCACGCACCGGGTTCGTAACGGCGAGTGCGGCTGAACCAGTGTGACTCCCCGGCTGTCTGCGCCGCGAAACCACGACAGACCGTATCGTCGGCATGCAAGACCGCGTAGTCACTCGCTGTTTGTTCCTGGAAGATTTTGCCCTTGGCCGCCGCGTAGGCTTCGAACGTCCCGTGCCGGTCCAGATGATCCGGCGTCACGTTCAAGACGACTCCGATGTGAACCGGAAAACTCTCCGTCGCCTCAAGCTGAAAACTCGACAGCTCCAATACGTTCCAGCGCTCGTCGCTCGACTCGTCGACCATGGCAAGCACCGGCGTTCCTAGATTGCCACCCGCGGCCACCGGCACGCCCGCCATCTCGAAGATGTGTCCGATCAACGAGGTGGTCGTTGTCTTGCCGTTCGTTCCCGTCACCCCGATCACCGGGCCTTTCAGGGCGCCGGTCGCAACTTCGAGTTCGCCCATCACCGCCACGCCGTGACGGCGAGCCGCTTCGAGTTCTGGCAGATTCCAGGGGATGCCGGGCGAGGGCACGATCAGATCCTGGCTGAGGAAAACTCCCTCGGCGTGTCCGCCCAATTCAAACTGTACGTTTAGCTTACCCATCTCTTCCGCGGTTTCACCCAGTTCGCTCAGGGAGCGCCGGTCGGTCGCGGTCACACGGGCTCCCCGCGCGGTGGCATAACGCGCCGCCGCTTTTCCCGATTCTCCGAGTCCGACTACCAACACACGCTTCCCTTCCCACTTCATCGCAGCTTCAACGTACTAAGCGCCAGCAGAGCCCAGACCAGTCCCGCAATCCAGAAGCGCACGATGATCTTCGACTCCGCCCAACCCAGCGCTTCGAAATGGTGATGCAGCGGCGCCATCTTGAAGACACGCTTCCCCCGCAACTTGAAGCTCGCGACTTGAATAATCACCGACAGCGCCTCGAGCACGAACACGCCACCAACGAATAGCAGCAGGATCTCCTGTTTGATCAGCACCGCTACCGTACCCATCGCTCCGCCCAGGCCAAGCGACCCCACATCGCCCATGAACATCTCCGCCGGATGCGCGTTGTACCACAGGAACGCCAAGCTGGCGCCGACCATTGAACCACAGAAGATCGTCAACTCGGCGGCCTGCGGCACCGGGGCGATATCCAGATACGCCGCAAAGTCCCGATGTCCCGCGACGTAAGCCAGCATCGTCAACGCACCGGCTGAAATGACGGTCAGGCCGGCCGCCAGTCCATCCAAGCCGTCGGTCAAATTGACGGCGTTGGTTGTTCCCGCAAGCACCAAGAACAGAAAGACGAAGAACGCCGCGTACGCCAGCGGATAGGTCCACGCCTGCTCCAGCAGCGGTTGAATCACCAGTTCCGGCCGCAACATCTTGAAGAACGGTAGGACCAGCCGCGTGTCGTAGTTCGCACCGCTGCGCAGCCACGCGAGGCTGGCGACGATCGACACCGTCACACCCACTTGCATCAGCAGCTTCATGCGGGCCGACAATCCCAGGTTCTTCCCGCGCCGCACTTTCAGAAAATCGTCCATGAAGCCGATACCACCGAACCCGACCAGCCCGAGCAGGGCAATCCAGATGTAGACGTTGCGAAGATTTGCCCACAGCAGCGTCGGTATCAGAATTGAGATATTGATCAGCAGCCCGCCCATCGTCGGGGTACCGGCTTTGCTCAAGTGCGACTTCGGACCGTCTTCCCGAATCGGCTGGCCCACCTGAAACTGACGTAGCCGCCGAATCAGCCACGGCCCGAGAATCAAACCCAATCCCAGCGCCGTGAAACTCGCGAACGCGGTCCGAAACGTGATGTAACTGAACACACGGAACGGGCTGAAGTGCGGAAAGAGCTCCTCAAAAAAGAGATGAAAGAACATGGCGTCTCTTGTTCAGCCCCTCTCTCCGGCCACTTCGAACTCTTGCTCCAGCGTCTCAATCGCTCTTTCCAGCGCCACGCCGCGCGAGGCCTTGAAGATCACGGCGTCTTCCGCCCGCAACCGCTCAGCCACGAAACGGCCGGCAGCTTCCGGCTCTTCAAAGAAAGCCGTCGCCGCCGCGGGCAGCCCTGACGCCACGGCCTCCTCGACCAACCAGCGTGCCGCTCCGGTGACTCCGATCAGCAGATCAACTCCGCTGCCGGCTGCTGCCCGGCCAACCCGCCGGTGCAGCTCCTCGGAGTGTTGGCCCAACTCACGCATCTCGCCCAGCACGGCAATGCGCCGTCCCGCCGGCGTTTCCGCCAGCACCCGCAGCATCACTTCCATGGCCCGCGGATTCGCGTTATAGCAGTCGTCGACCAGCAAAGCTCCGCCCAGCCGCTTCGTCTCGCCCCGCCGCTTCGCAGGACGCAAACGCGCCACGGCGTCGACCAAGTCGGGGCTATCGACACCGCACACCGAAGCCGTCGCCAATGCCGCCGCCAGATTTACAGCATTGTGCCGTCCGATCAATCCCGTCTCAAATGGAACCGCTTCCCCGCCCTGCTCGCGTCGCAGTGTGAACCGAACTCCCGCCGCGCCGCGCGTCTCGATGCAGGTCGCCCGAAAGTCAGCCTCGGCGCCCTCGCCGAAAGTCACCACCGGCCCAGAATGGACATCGCGGAAGCGGCTTACGCGATCGTCATCGGCATTCAGCACCGCCGTACCGTCGGCCGGAAGAGACTCGATCAACTCGCGCTTCGCCAGTGCAATCTCGTCCGCCGACGAGAAATACTCGACATGAGCTTCGCTGACGTTCGTCACCACGCCGACGGTCGGCGCGACAATGGTCGACAACGCGGTGAGTTCGCCGCGATGGTTCATGCCCATCTCAAACACGCCGATCTCCGCTGCGTCATCCATGCGCAGAATTGACAGCGGCAGTCCCAAGTCGTTGTTCAAGTTCCCTTCCGTCTTGGCGACGCGAAAGCGCTCCGACAACAGAGCGGCAATCGCGTCTTTCGTCGTCGTCTTCCCGTTGCTCCCGGTGACACCGATCACCGGACGCCCCCAACGTTGCCGTGCGTCGCGCGCCAACTGGCGCAGCACCTCCGCCGGGTCATCCACTGCGAGCAGCGGCCCGCGGACGTCATGAGCCGATACCCAAGAACGCTCGACCACAACGCCCGCGGCGCCTGCTTCCCATACGGAGCCAACAAAATCGTGTCCATCGAAACGAGGTCCTTGAATCGCAAAGAACAGATCTCCTGCTTGGACTGTCCTCGAATCGATCGAGTAGCCCGTCGCCTCGTTCTCCTCTCCTTCGAGCGAGGTTCCCAGGGTCCTCGCCATGTTTGAAAGTCTCAACCGCATCCACTCGTCCCATCCCGCCTCGCTACCCGGCCGCCGAATTCATGCCATACCCCAACTCACGCAGCACGCCACGGGCCACTTCGCGGTCGTCGAACGGAATTACCTTGTCGCCGATCATTTGGGTCGTCTCATGTCCCTTACCGGCAATCAGCACAATGTCACCTCCCGACCCCTGAGACACGGCCAATCGAATCGCTTCGGCGCGGTCCAGCTCGATCTCGTATGTCGATTCCACCCGGCCCAGCCCGACACGTACGTCGTTCACGATGTTTAGCGGATCTTCCGAGCGCGGGTTATCGGACGTAAGAATTACCAGGTCACTCAAACGGCCGGCAATTTCTCCCATCGCGGGCCGCTTCGTGCGGTCGCGGTGGCCACCACATCCGAAGATCGTCAGGATGCGCCCCGGCGTCTTCGAGCGCCGCCGCAACGTACGCGCGGCCTCGATCAAGGTCCGTAGCGCGTCGTCGGTGTGAGCGTAGTCAACAATCACCGCGAACGGCTGGCCTTCGTCGATCAGCTCAAACCGCCCCGGGACCGCCAGGCAAGCCTCGATCCCCTCTTGGATTTCAGCGCGGTCAATGTCCAGCGTGAGGGCGGCAGCGATTGCCGCCAGCAGGTTGCTGATATTGAATTCGCCACCCATCGATGAGTGGATATCGATAGGCCCCTTGGGAGTCTCAGCCCGAAAATGAAGCCCCGAGTGCCTCACTTCGACGTTCTCCGCAACGACCTCCGCGCCCGGCTGCACTCCGAAGCTCAACGTCTCCGAGCCGATGGTCTCGAGCCAGTCCTGCCCGACCGGGTCGTCTCTATTGATCACCGCGAACCGCGGCGGCTCGCCTCCGGCCCCATCCAGCAAGTGCCGCTTGGCCTCCGCATAGGCCGCCATCGTTTGGTGATAGTCGAGATGGTCGCGCGACAAGTTCGTGAAGACAACCGTGTGGAAGTCGAAACCGTAGATGCGGCCGAGGTCCAATGCATGCGACGAAGCTTCGAAGGTGGCGTGCGTTCCACCCTCCTCGACGAGGTCCGCCAGAAAACGAACGACATCCAGCGATTCCGGCGTCGTGTTGATCGCCTTCAGGTGACGCTGTCCGATCTTGTGCTCGATCGTGCCGAAGCGCGCGGTCAGCAGGCCGGCACGCTCCAGGATCGAATCGAGCAAGTGCACTGTGGTCGTCTTCCCGTTCGTTCCCGTGACGCCCGTCAGCTTCAGGTGATGATCCGGCTGGTCGTAGAAGCGCAAGGCCGCCTTGGCCAGAGTCTGTCGGCCATGGGGAACCTGCATCCACTTGGCCTTGTGCTCCGCCGGGGCTTCGCGCTCGCTGGCAACCGCCAATGCGCCGGCGTCCAAGGCTGTTTCAATGAACTGGTGTCCGTCAACATGCTCGCCTGGAAAGGCGAAGAACACATCACCGGCGGCGACTTTCCGCGAATCGTACTGCAACCCGTGAACCGGCTCGCGGCGCAACCCGGCCGTGCACTTTGCCTGCCGGTCAAACAAATCGCCGACCTTCATTGCCTGGCTCCGACGCGGAAGTCGACCGCAACCGTATCGCCCCGCTGGATCGGCGTGTTAGGCGCCGGCCACTGCCGCCACCCCTTGCCGTTACCTCTCAATTGCAGGGCCAAGCCCAGCGCATTGCTTCGGGATATGACCGAGGCTACCGTCTGGCCTCGAAAATCCGGCAAACTTGCAGCCACAAACCGCAAGTGCGCCGGCTTGTTTGAATCCGACCAGGCTCCCTCGCGCGGCACACGCCCGGCGGCGTCCGGCCAATCCACCGGCTCGGACAGCTGTGGACTTGTGGGCTCATCCGGACTTGGCGGCCGCGCCCCGATCAACGGAGACATCGAGGCGGTCCGCGCCGAGGGCGCCGGCGTCACCGGATTCTCTTCCTCGCTATTTCTCGCGAAACGAACCCGCATACTCTCAGGCCAGCCCTCATCGTCATCATCACTGGCGAAATCCGCCAACAACTCATCAGGAATGATGGGCCGCGGGGCGTTGTCCAGCGGCAGTTCGGGAGGCACATCGCGAAACCGCAACACCTCCGTCGCGATCCTGGGAAATACCGGCGCCGCCACCTGCCCGCCGTAGTACTTACCGACGGGCGAATCCAGAACGACCACCACCAAGATCGACGGGGAATTTACTGGCGCGAAGCCCACAAAGCTGGCTACATAGTCTTCCGTCGAATAGCGTCGCGTCTCCGGATCAATCTTCTGAGCCGTTCCTGTCTTCCCTGCCACGCGATAGCCTGGCGTTTGAGCGAGCCGGGCCGTCCCTCCCCGCGCGACACGTTCCATCAGAGCGCGCATCGTAGCTGCAGTCTCCGCCCCCAGCACCCGCTCAGGGGCCGCGGACTCTCGCTCCTCACGCACCCCATCCGGGCCCACCAAGGCTTGGACCACTCGAGGCTTCACGAGCAACCCACCATTGGCGATCACGCTGACCGCCCTCGCCATCTGAACGGCGCTGACGCCAACCTCCTGACCGATCGAAACCGAACCGATAGCATGCGGGTGCCAGTCCTCCCATTTCCGCAGCAACCCCTCGGCTTCTCCCGGCAAGGGCAATCCCGTCGCCTGGCCAATCCCGAAGCGGCGCGCGTAGCCGTACAGTCGCTCTGGCGTGAGACGCAAGCCAAGTTTGATCGTCCCCACATTGCTTGAGCTCGCCAGCACGTCGGCGACAGTGAGCAACCCAAACGGCCTGTGATCCCGGATGCGCCGCGACCCGAGATAGATGCGGCCGTGCTCGCAGTCAATGATTTCGTCGGGCGTCGTCAGCTTCTCTTCCAAACTCGCCGCCACGGTCACAACCTTGAATGTCGAGCCGGGCTCGATCATGTGGCTCAGCGCGTAGTTCTTGCGACGCTTCAGGTCATCCACCGTCGGCGTTCGGTCATTCGGGTCGAAAGTGGGCCAGTTCGCCAGGCCCAGAATGTCACCGTTCAATGGGTCCATCACGACGACGGTCCCCGCTTCCGCCTTCGTCTCGTAAATCGCCCGCGCCAGTTCCCTCTCCACGGTGATCTGGATGCGCTGGTCGATCGTAAGCTCCAGGTCGTAACCCGGCACGGGCTCTTCGATCACGCGGCTCGCATAGCCCTGCCGCAGAGCATCCACTTGGACCTCGCGTTGCCCTGGCACGCCCTTGAGCTTGTCCTCGAACGTCTGTTCCAAGCCCGCCAGCCCGGTGTGGTCGATGCCCACCGCCCCCAGAATGTGAGCCGCAACGCTGCCCTTCGGGTAGTAGCGCTTGCTCTCTTTCTCGAAGTGCAATCCCGCCAGCGGGAGCTCGCGAAGACGCTCCGATTCCCCGGGCTCGGCCAAGCGGCGTACCCACTGGAAACGCTTCCGAGTCAGCTTCTCGCGTAGCGTACTGACGTCTTCACGCAGAACCTCCGAGAGCAGCTCCGCCGCCATGTCGGGGTCCCCGATCTTCGTTGGGAAGACACCAATTGAGTCAACCGGCGTACTGCGGGCCAACTCCTCGCCAAACCGGTCGTAGATGCGCCCGCGCCGCGCGCCGATCTCGATCAAGTCTTCATGCTGGACCTTCGCTTGCTCGGCAAGGCGGGGCGCCTGCCGAATCTGCAAATCCCAAAGGCGGACAACGATCAGCCCCAGCCACAGGCCGGCCGCGCAGGCAAACACAAACAGTCTGAATTTAGGACGAGACCCGGACTCACTCAGGAGATGGGCCCAACTACGCAGGCGTGTCCTGATGTCTCGATTTCGGGGGTCTTTTTGTATAGTCCGGCGGCCTGCCATGAATGACTCGCGTTACCCGTGCCCTGACGATGGCGAGCCGTCATATGTAAGTTCTGACGCCTCTGTGGGTCAGGGTTGGGCGTTTGTTTGGTTCCAAGCCAATTCGGTTTCCTGTGACACCGGAGGGATCGTTCTGTCCTGCCACGCAAACCGCTCCGGCGGTGTCTGCTCCAGTCCCTGCCGGCCCGCGAGATCCGCGACCCGCCGCAGATCACTCAGCCGGGCCTGGCGGACCCGTAGTTGGTCCTGGATCTCGGCCAGGGCCTGGTACTTTTCGTTCAGCTTCTCCAGTCGATACCCGGAGTGCCGCAGCAACGGGCGCGGCGCGAACGTCGTGATCATCATCAGCAGGCCCAGTATGCCGACACCGACGAATCGGAGCCAGATCGCTCGATCCGCTGGGTCGGGTCGCCGCCCCAAGTTTGTGTTGTTGAACTCTTTGATGTAGAAATACACGTCCTCCATCGGCAAAGGCCGCGAAGAAGCAGACCGGCGGGAAAGCCCAGCCCGTGTCGCACGACCCGCCCGAGCGCCGTCGTAGACGAATCCCCCCGAAGCCCGTCGCGGCTCCGTTCGCGTCCACGCGTCGGAGCCTCGCCGCCGAGGCACACTTGCTGCCTCTACGGGACCAGCTGAAACAACCGCGTCGTCCCACTCCGCAGCTGTGGCTAGTTCAGGGGCTGTGACTAATTCATGGGCTGCCATGGCTCCGTGGTCCTCTCCGCCGCGCGCAGCTTGGCGCTACGGCTTGCCGCGTTCTCGGCAATCTCTTCGTCGCTAGGCTGAACCACCTGCTTCGTTAGAAGCGTGAACACATCCTGCGCCTCCCAACGGCGGAAGGACTGCTTCACTCGGCGGTCTTCGAGCGAATGAAAACTAACAACCACCATGCGCCCTCCCGGGGCCAGCAATGGCGGCGCGGTCTCGACAAGCCGGTCCAGTTCACCCAGCTCGTCGTTGACGGCAATTCGTAGTGCCTGAAAGGTTCTTGTCGCCCGATGAATCTTCATCCGAGGTGTCCGAGGGACGGCTCGCGCCACGACCTCGGCCAGATGCGCCGTATCGCGAATCGGCCGCCCCCGAACAATGGCCTTAGCAATTCTTCGACTTCTCCTCTCCTCACCAAATTCGTAGATCACGTCCGCGAGCTCACGCTCGTCGTACTGATTTACGATCACGTCCGCCGTCAGTGCTTGGCTTTGATCCATCCGCATGTCCAACGGACCCGTGCGTTGAAAGCTGAAGCCCCGCTCGGCGGATTCGAATTGTCCGCGCGAAAGCCCTAAATCGGCGACGATGCCCTGCGGCCGTTCCGCGCCGACGACTCCCTCAATATCCCCATAGCTCGCGTGATGAAAGCTCACGCGTCCGCTCCACTGGCGTAACCGCACGCGGGCCGACTCAATCGCGTCTCGGTCCCGATCGATAGCGATGAGCCGACCCGACTCGAGACGACGTAAAATCGCCTCGGCGTAGCGGCTCTCACCCAGCGTGCAATCCACATAGAGGCCAGAGGGGTCAATGTCTAAGTACTCCAGTACTTGCGGCAGCAGAACCGGATAGTGGGCCAATCATCACACCCCCAGGTTTGCGGCGTAGCGCTTGTCGGTCGAAGTAAGCGTGTTCGCGTCAGCGGCTTCATCGAAGCGCGCCGCGTTCACGACATACAAATGATTCGACTGCCACAGAATCTTAACTTCGCCCCTCATGCCCGCGGCTTCCCGCAAAACCGCGGGCACAAGGATACGACCTTGGTTGTCCAAGGCTTCCTCTGCTCCAAACCGATTCGCCTGGAACAGAATCTTTTGTTTGATCTCGCCGTCCGCCTCATTGCCGTCCGACGACTTTTCCGATAACCTAGTCTCGACGGTTTCCCACTCCCGGAGCGGGAACACTTTGACATCTTCACCGTCAAGACTTGTGATGAACACTTTCGGCTCTCGATATTCTTCCTCAAGACAAGAGCGGACAAGGGCGGGCAGCTTGAGTCTGCCTTTGTCGTCTACCCGCCCTGTCTGTGTGCCTCGAAACATTTTTCAAGACCGGAGGATCGCCTGAGGAGGAACGATCTACCACTCTAAGCCAGATTTGACTACTTTCAGCCACTTCTGTCCACTTGAAAGTCCCACATCCCGCCCGGTCCTGTCAAGGGTAAAATGCGTGTTATCTCCTAAAAAACCTTAGACTTACAGGTCCATTCCAAGATATAGTAGCGTTGCCGCAGTGACTACCATATATTGTGGATTCGGTCGATTGGCGTCTTTTCCCACCAGAATGCGAGCCGTGGAGGCCGATTCAACATATCCCGCCACTCCCGGCCACCGAGCGCAAACCTGAGACGCAAAGGGGGAACTCAAACGCGGGAGCCCCACAGGGTACCCACCTCAACCCCCACGTCCTCCCAAACCAGCAACCATCCTTCGAGCCGAGCCGCGCGAGAAACAAGCGGTGCGAATCCCCATCGAACCTACCCCACCCTATCGCCGGATGAGCGGCTGGTGGCTTTCTCCGGTCAGGAAGGCTCGAACACCGACGTGTGGGTCTACGACATCGATCGTGGTGCAAGAACTAGCTTGAATTCGGTGGGGCGGCTAGCCAGCTTCGCACCTGTGACTTGGGCTCCGACGGGCGAGGAGGTCGCGTTTTCCCTTAGTCCCGCGGGTAATTCGGATATCTTCCTGCGGCGCACCGACGGCAGCGGAGAAGAGACCGCGATAGCGGCTACACCCCTCGCCGAGTTCCTAAACGACTGGTCTCGAGATGGGAAGTATCTCGTCTACCACCTGCTAGACACGGCAACACAAACAGACCTCTGGTATCTGGAGCGCAGCAACGACGGCAGTGGCTGGAAGCCTCACGTATTCCTGAAAACATCCTTCCGCGAGCGCGCTGTCAAGTTCTCGCCCGACGGCCGGTTCGTCGCTTACGTTTCGGACGAATCAGGCGGGGACAAAGTCTATGTGCTGCCTTTTCCCGAAGGCCGCGGCAAGACGACGGTGTCAAACAACGGCGGCGCGAAGGTGCGCTGGAGCAGAGACGGCAAGGAGCTTTTCTATGTCGAGGGCAGCACGCTGATGGCTGTCCCCGTCGAAAGCGACCCCGACTTTTCAGTCGGCGCACCGACGCCTCTGTTTGAGCACCCGAGCTTGGCAGCGGGACTCTACATTGTCCAATACGATGTCTCGGCTGACGGCGAGCGGTTTCTGCTGGCCGAGCCGGTGGATGCAGAGGCTCAGAAGCCCGCCATCCGCGTTGTTCAAAACTGGTTCGCCGAGTTCAAAAACCGCCAACAAAACTGATCCGAAACGACGTTGCCGAGGCGGGTTACACCCCTAGCCCGGCTTGCTGCCGGTCACGATATGGGGTGGTGAGACGGGCGGGGCTCGAACCCGCGACCCACGGCTTAAAAGGCCGTTGCTTCATGCTCTAACCCCTTTGCTGTCAACGCGAATTTCATGGTACACGGCTATAACTCGTCAAAATCGGGCGGTTTGGGTTTGCAATCACTTACAGGTGTTCGGATGGGCGAAGCGGTGCCGCTTCGCCTACTGTTCGGTCGATTCTGCCCACCAGCGAAGGCCCGCGGCGTTGTCACAATAGGAAGAACAGTTGAGGCTCGGCCCCGCCGACTCTCCCGATACTGGCACGGCACGCAGGGTGATTCCGCTTCAGTCCAATGGCAGAAACACATCTGGTGCCCGGGGTGGGACTCGAACTTCTCACGTCCCTGGACTACATGTAAGTTACTGATTCTACAAAGAGACAGAAAGGAAGAAAAGGCCAGAAAAGCATATCCGTGGCACATTTTTGGCACAGTGCTTCCTCGCTGTGCCGGGCACGTGTCCCGCAGGCGTCGTCAGCCGCTTCGCGGGGGTGCCTCATGAGGGTCGCGCTGTACGCCCGCGTGTCCACCTCCGACCAGGACCCCGGAGCCTCAACTCGGGGAACTCCGCTCCTACTGTGACCGCCAAGGCTGGAAGGTCGCCGCCACCTACACCGACATCATCAGCGGCACCAAGTCTAAGCGCCCTGACCTGGACCGCCTCATGGCGGATGCCCACCGCAGGACGTTCGATGCCGTCTGTGTATGGAAGCTGGATCGCTTCGGGCGCTCCCTGCTCGACTGTCTCCACAAGATCGAAGAGTTGGACTACTGCGGGGTCCGCTTCATCGCCACCACCCAGCCCATCGACACCGACCAGCATAACCCGGCCTCCCGCCTACTACTCCACGTACTTGGTACAGCCGCCGAGTTCGAGCACTCTCTCATCCTGGAGCGTACCCAAGCCGGTCAAGCCCGCTATCGGGAAGCCTACGACAAGGGCGAAGTGGGCAAGACCGTCCACTCGCATTCCGGCAAGGATCTCCCACCCCACCGCCCCAAGCGGATCTTCGACCGCGAAAAGGTTTTCGCCCTCCGCCGTAAGGGCCTCTCTCTGAGAGAGATCGCCGCCAAGATGGGCCTGGGGCTCGGTACCGTCACACGGATGCTGGAGGGCTGTTCCAAAAGTCCCTAGCGGCTACATTTAGCTGTCGCCACTCACCTGTTAGCGATGGTCCAGGCGGGCGCGTGCCCCGAATCGGGTCAGAGTGCCTTCACAACCGGAGCGGGCGGCGACCCCTTTGAGTGTGCACTTTAGCATCGCTCCGTCGGGCTTCAGCCGCAGCGTTCAACCCCACGCCAACTTCGGCGCGCCGGTTTCGGGTGACAATTTAAATAGTATATATCCCTATGACCCCGGACGCTGTTTCCGGCCACCTATGCGTGCATATGGGATTGCGTGCCGATCGGGACGACTGTATACCCCCAACACGCTCTATCTATACGAGTTGCGCACCGATGTGAGCGCTTCCATTCCCTGCCGTAAGCCTGCTGCCAGCACTGTTCAGCGGCTGAACGCGGTGCACAGGTGTCTGCCGGGTAACTGATCGGCAAGCGAGGCCCCTATGATCGCGAGACATGGACAGGCTGACAAGGGTCGCTGATCAGTCGAGCGTCCGAATTGGGGACGGTTGCCTCAGGCTCTTTCGATAGATTTATGCAGGCAGGTGTTGTTGAAGCTTGGCTTCGTCGAGGGCCACGCCGATACCGGAGCCCTCCGGCACACGCAACCGACCCGATTCGTAGCTGAAAACCGGAGTCACCACATCGTCTTCTAGATGCCCCGGCCCAATCAGATCCGACGCTACCGTCAGCGCCTTCGACGACACACCGAGATGCAGGGCTGCCGCCGTTCCCGGACCGAGTTCGACCGTACTGCCCAGCAGAGCCTGAAGCCCGGCGGCTTCGGCAATCTCTGCGAGCCGCCTGGCGCGACTGAGACTCCCTGTTTGGCTCGGAATGATGTTGAAGATATCGACCGCTTGGTGCCGCACCAGAGCTATTGCAAACGCGTCGGCGAAGTCGCCCACATGTTCGATGATTTTCGTAGGGACTGCCCGGCGCACACGGGCCAGTGAGAGCGCCGCCTCGTCCGGATTCTCATTGACGATCTGCGGCCTGTTCTTCGCAATATCCCGCGAAGCTGCCTTCACGGGAGTCTCCACGGCATCGACACCCGCTTCCGCAAGCTTCCTGATGTTCTCGATGGCTTCCTCCTCGTCCCATGTGCCGCTGGGATCAACCTTCAAGTAGGCTTCTGGACCGGCGATCCTTCTGATCGCTGCTACGTTCTCGCTGTCGGCGGCGAGGTCCGAACCCACTTTCAACTTGAAGGCCCGAAACCCCTGGGCGACCTTTTCCTCGATGCCTTCCGTGTCCACGCTGGAGTGGCGTACGTACGCCACCCATGAAACCGGAATGTGGGTTCGATACCGCCCTCCGAGAAGCTCATACGCCGGGACCTGCCTCACCTTCCCTACAAGGTCCAGCAGAGCCATATCAACTGCGGCCCACAGCATCCGCCGCAATTCTACGTGCCAGTGCTGTGGAATCGCCTCGGCCACTTGCTCACTCAACCGATGGCGATCAGAGGCGTCGGCTCCCACCAGTTGCTCAAACAGAAAACGCTCGAACTCGCTAATCGCAGGTGCATTCCAACCGGGCTCGATGTCGGACAACTCCCCGACACCCCGTGTGCCGTCTCCGGTTACGAATTCGATCAATAGATAGAGCGACGCTTCCTTGCCCACCGGGTCAGTGCGAGCCATGCGGGTCCGATAGATGCGTCGCATCTCGACGGGATGGATGTGTACCTCGGCAATGCGGAACGAGGAGCGACCGCGCCCGTTCGTCGTTACCTCGTCTTCCTGGTTCTTACAGGCGGCCATCAGACCCGGGCCGCCAATACCTGTTACGGCTCGGACAAGCAGATTGCGTCTTGTCAAGATACCCAACCTCCTTGATCGATTCTCTTGGCGCGGGAGAGACTCCCACCGCCGATCGTCAAGTATTCAAGCTTCACCCCTCGACGAACAAGGTGGGCTCGATTCAACACGATGGAAGAGTCCGTCACGTATTGTGACCCGCGCGGCTAAGCGACTGTGACCGGGTCCGCCGCGATCACGTTCTCAGATACGGCTTCAGCGCCTCGAAGTCGTGCTCGATCTGAGCAATGGCCACTGGCGAAAACGTGTAATCCCCCCGGCGCGATTCGGTTGTTTTGAAGACACCGCGCCGCTTCATCATGTAGTACTTCAGACCGGGAATGTGCTGTTCGAGGTTCGTCATCACAAGTAGCTTGGCGAACACGTCCCGAACTTCGTCATGGTGTCCGGCGAGATGCAGTTCCCAAATGTGGGCATAGACGTCCCCGTACATCGGACCACCCGTCAGCGTGCCGTCCATGCCGAGACGCATCTCGTAGGTCCAACCGAGAGCCCGCTTCGCACCGAGGATGCTCTTGATCGGCCCTGGGCGATACTTGCGAAGCTCCTTCATACGAGGAAGCGAGTCTTTGTACTCTTCCTTTAGATAGCCGAAGTTGTCGAACTTCCGCCCCATCTCAACCAGAAACTCGACCGTCGGCTCAACGTCCGGCGCGCCCCCGGCAGTCTGACAAAAGACAGGTCGTTCGGTCATGCGGCAAAGCGCTGAGTAATACTCTCTATAGTCGTCCAGCGACTTCGCTTCCGTCGGCGGAATCGCCATCAGGGCGTCGGGTGCCAGTTCCTCGGCTCGGCGTGCGTATTCGAGCATCTTGCTGATGTTCTCCGCCTGCACGCCCAGCACGAGGGCCGGTTGGGTTTCCTTAGCTGCTTCGGCCAGAACCTCCATGCCGCGCATCCGTTCTTCGTGGGTCAGGAACTTGAGATCGCTCGCATGCTGCGGCCAGACCATACCCTGTACGCCGCAACGGTCAAGAAATTTCACTTCAGCGGCGAGATCCTCATAGTCGATGGTCTTGTCACTTGTGTAAGGCGTGGCAAGAATCATGAACGCGCCACGCATGGGTTTTCCAAGCCGAGTGGCGGCGGTAGCGGTAGTGACAACCCCTGCTCCCAGCGCGGCGAGCCACTCGCGGCGGCTGTAAGAGCTTCGATTTCCTCTCGGGTACTTTTGTGTGTGCATGGTCCTTATCCCAGTCGGCGCGATATCAGCCAACGTTATCGTAGCGCGGTCGCTCGCAGTGTTTCAGGCCTGAATCGGCTGCGGCCTGAATCGGCTGCGGCCCGAATCGTCGCGCCACCATCAATCAGCTCTCAGAGATCCCCAGCCAAGCCAGACAAGGAGGTTCCGTGCAGCTACCCGTAGCGCAACGTTCAGCGGCTGAACCATTTGAACGCAATGCGGAACCGTTTGCGTTGCCCCTTCGAGGCAGGTCAGCCGCTGGTCAGGTAGCCTTAGACATCCACGCTAGTGTCGACACTATGCAACCGCTTGTTGGAGTGGGGTGGCGGCGGCGAGCCACTCCGTGGCATCAGCAAGCACAGTTATCGACGGCTTCCTCCGGAGTCATCCGCTCCGACACCGGCCACGTGATCGAGCGGATGTGTTGGGCCCCGACGACGAGGTCGGGTAGAGACTCCTTCCCTTCTCCGCGGAAGCTGAACACCGCGCCGTGCCCGCAGTCATATGCAGCAACAAACGTCACGATCTAATTCAGGTCGCTCCGGTTCCAATCCGCGCCCTGGAGCTTGTACTTCACGTCACCAATCGCTACGCCCTCGTTGAATTCCAGGTCGGGGTTAAACGACACGCTAGAGCCGACAGCTGACCGATAGCCCGGTGTTCTCTTGACTCTCCAGGCTGGCGCTAGACCGTCGCGCAGGATGTTCCTAATCCCAGCCTCCACCATGTCAGGTGTTCGGATAAGGAACGACCAGGTATCCCTGACCCCGCTCCTGAGTGTCCTTGCCTCGGCACGAATCAGTTGCTTAGCTAAGGGCAAAGCTGGTTGGTAGTGCCTTGCACGACGATCCGTCTCAGCCCGGAGATCTCCGAACTGGATCGAGGAAACCCCATCCATTCGATTTCGAATCCGAAGAGCTTCCTTTCGAATCTCGTCGCGGAGAGAGGGGTTCCGCACGACAACCGATGCACCTTCGCGTACGACTCTGTTTAGCGCGGTATCCGTGTCAAACTCGTCGTACTCACACTCGAAGCCGATGCGACCCGCATAGAAGGCCCGAGTCGTCTTCATGGTGTCGAGTGACCTGCCCCCACAAGTTGTACCACTTTTTAAGTTAGGATCTGGGCCGTTTTCGGCGGGCGCAGGGGCGGAACCCCGTAGCTCGCTGAAAACGGCTCGAATGCCTCCGGTGTCGGTGGCCGATAGC
>Ga0315339_1000908_pt1 | contig 30561 bp, 26 predicted proteins | sample ASW17metaG_FD_204514 | JGI IMG/M metagenome (GOLD analysis project Ga0315339, IMG submission 204514) | Ammonia-oxidizing marine archaeal communities from Pacific Ocean, United States - ASW #17 | ecosystem: Environmental > Aquatic > Marine > Oceanic | place: USA: California | collected 2016-12-05 | reverse complement strand
ACTGAGAATGAACTTATCTTCCTCCTGTAGAACAACTTCATAAAGAGCCAACAACATCTCGATAATAGAGAAACTTCCACCCAAATGTGCCTCACCCTGTTCCACGAAAGCACGGAATGTTTGTTTGCGAAGCGCCAGGGCTTTGTCAATCAGCGTGTCATGCATAAGGGCATTCCAATTTCTCCTTTCGGATGCGTCCACAGACCTCTGCGGCTTTTCCCAACTGCCGTAGCTGTGTTTGCTCACGCTTATGCTGCAGTTCCCGCTTAGCGTGTACTCGTTTCTGCCAACCATCCTGGCGAAATTCGTTAAGTATTATTAAAGCCCAACGCAATCCATAAAGCGGCCAGGCTGCACGAAAACGTCGTCGCAACTCCTTGTCCTGATCAAAGATTGCTAACATTCCCCGCAACCAATATTGTTTTTGAGCGAATTCTAGGTCCATTGCCGGATGCCAAAGAAAATCAGCGATTAGTTTAACCGGATCGTCGCGACCAAAATACTCAAAATCTACAAAACATAACCTGCCGTCGCTTCGCTCCAACGAATTATGAAATCCGAAGTCTGAAGGGCTGAGTGTTTGATTCAATCGACTCAGTTTACTTTCAAATGAATCCGCTGGCCATTTTGATCCCGACCATTGTCGTATTTCCTCCCAAAGTGGCCTAATCGAAGTTTCGAGAAAATCCTGGAGTTCCAAATTTTGGACGGATTCCAAATTCCAAATTCTTTCTTCCACTTGCGAGAAAAGCTGGGCCACTGATAAACATGCTTCTGAAGCTTCCTGAAAATTAACATGGGCATCTTTCGCAAGCTCTTTCAACATTTTTGAAAATGATAAGGCTTGATCAATATGCCTTGTTGTAATTATTCGTAGAGCGTTGCCATCAATCCATTCAAAAAGAGCCAGATTGAGTTCTTCGTCAGATGCAACCGCTCTAGGCGTCAGTCGCAGATGTTCTAGAAAATCACAGGCCTTCACTTCAGTGCGAAGACGGGGTCTTGGGTCACCGAGCAGATCCGGATAAGATTTGAGGGCATAAGTACTACCCGAATTAGAAAGAACACGGAAAATTCTACTGTTCCCACTCCCAGACAGGCGAGTAACACTATCAATCATTTCGGGACAAAAGGTCTGCGCTAGCTCTTTACACTCGGAATCCGATATGTGTCCCAAAATATTCTGCCCAATTTCCGCCCAGTTGGTATAGTGCAAATCATAATGCTTACCTTCAGCCTTCGGGTTGAAAAGTACTTTTTTAATCGGTGGAAATCCTGGTTCAGCAAAAACCTCTTCAAGGTCATCGATGAATATATCAAGATTTAAGCGAGCAATCTGCCTTACCTTTTCACTGCGCGTTCCTTCGAAGAATACGTTTTCTTTGTCTAGACCAAAGCGACTTTTGTCGAAGAATCCTCTAGATTCCATCCAGGCCAATGCCGTTTCTCGCAAAGGTGTTCTTGTCGAGTCGAAATGACCATATTCGGTTTTGTGACTAACAATAAAAACTTCGTAGAATCTGTATCTACTGCGTATTAGAAAGGGAACCACCCCAGGAAACAGAACAGCCTGTCCCATTCCAGTTCCATACACTTTCCCCTGTAACGTTTGCCATAGTCGTTCGCCGTCTGGTCGTGTTCGTAATTCGTCCCTTAATTCCTGTTTCGATCCGTTCCAGTTACCAGGCATCACTCCAAGCTTTTTTGACTCAATTGCAAACACTTGGTCATAACGAACAAGCGTGTTGTCAAAATCGAGACCGATCCGCACTTTACTGAAGATTAAGTGACTGCATACGACGAATATTAAAGTAGATTTCGTCTTCTAAAGAGTTCGGTAATTGGCTTTTCTCAAAAGCTTCCAAAAGGTCCGTCACCGCATCTCTGATTGTATGACGCGCCTCGAATCCCAAATCTTGCCGTATTTTCTGTGAGGAGATGTGGTAAGAGCGGTTGTCATCAGTGACCGTGGTGATCAACCGAACATCCTCGCCCACAACATCTCTAACCGTCTCAGCAATATCACGCACGGGTTGGTTTTCATAACCTACATTGAAAATTTTTCCAGCCACTTGATCGCGCGGCGCATCAAGTACAGCTAGATATGACTCGATCATATCTTGGATATGAATGTTGGGACGTAATTGTTCACCACCGAATATGGTGATCTCCCGATTGCGATACGCCAAATTAGTCAAGATATTAACCACAACATCCAGGCGCTGACGAGGTGAATAACCACAGACGGTCGCTGGACGAATGGTCACAGTGGTAAAGTCAGGCAATTCGTGCTCAAGCAAGATTTGCTCGCAGTCTGCTTTAAAACGCGAGTAATCAGTCAACGGCTCGAGGGTCATGCCTTCATGCACATCCTTCTCCTCCTTGATACCATAGACACTGGATGAGGATGCATAAATGAAACGCGCTACGCCTGAGCGTCGACTAATAACAACCAGTGGGCTAAACGCATCAAGATTGATCGATTTTCCGAGATTCGGGTTTAATTCAAAACTGGGATCATTCGATATACAGGCTAGATGGATGACAGCGTCATGGCCAGGCAATATTTTCTCTAACAGAGACTGGTCTCGAATATCACCCTTAATTATTCTAAGATGGGGGTGATCTGGCAGAACGTGCTCACCATAGATCATAAGGTCGAATACCGTGACACGGCACCCTTTATCTAGAAGTCGCGGAACTAGAACTGCGCCAACGTATCCAGCACCTCCAGTCACAAAAATATTCTCAAATGTCATCATTCAATCCATTTGGCTTAGTAAAACAAATTTCTTTACTTGATCTAACCGGACTGGAATGTTACCAATTGTTTGAACAGCAATAGCTGACACACAGCATCCCATTGCTGATGCTTGCATCAAGGATAAACCTTGAGCTAAACCTACAGACATCGCCGCAAGCAATGCATCGCCTGCGCCAGTGACATCGACGGGATTTACCGTGAGAGCTGGAAAATGCTGACGTATTAGGAAATCATTCTTGTCATCATTAACGTAGGCAATGAAGCCTGCTGCACCCAGTTTTAGAATTAGGTTGGAAGCGTGTGCTTTCCCTATTAGCAAATTAGCCACAAATTCAATTCCATCATCATGATTGGAAAGCGCGATTCGAGCTTCTCGCTCAGTCGGGCAAATCAGATGGAAATCCTGAAATTTCGATATATTCCCCACCTGGCTACTACACTGTAGATCACCAAAGAGTGGCAAATTATGCTGAAGAGATACCGAACGAAGGGTCTCAAGGATACGTGGTGTGATCACACCATAGACGAAATCGCTAACGAGAATACCATCAATATCGGGCGCCATATCGACGATGCTCGCTATCAGCTGATCCTCAATCTGACCCGCTATTTTGTGTTCTTTTAGTCGGCTGACACGAAATAATTTCTGATTTTCGACAAGATAACGAATTTTAAAGGTAGTGGGCCGACTACTGTCTTCCAGTAGCTGTGTATCTACACCATAGTCAGTAAGCCTGGAGGCAACAAATTTTGCCGGATCGTCGGCACCAGTGACTGAAAGAAAGGTACATCTTGCGCCTAGAGCTGCCACATGGGCCGCAACAATCCCTGCACCACCAACATAGTTCTGAGTCTCTAGTTCTTTTACCACTACCACCGGCGCCTCGTTACTCATACCCAATGGATCACAGGCCACAAAATGATCAACAATAGTATCTCCCACAACTAACAAACGAGGTTGTCGTCCTCTAGAAAACGCCTCGAATACCTCCGACATTTTAACCCCTTGGGCCTCTTGAGCAGTCCGGAACATGCGCAAGCGTTCTTTTTCTAGATCGCCTAAACTGTTATGAAATAATTCGGCACTTGCGTAATGAGGCTCTCCTGCGTCATATACTACGTCTCCGCCTTGAGCCCTCAACTCATCCACAGCCAGGGAAACTCTACTGGCATCTAAATGTTCGAATTCCTTTCCTAGAATCAAGGCTACTGGTTTCAACTGGCGTACCAAGTCCTCCAGGGAAGCGTTATCCAGTATCACCACATGATCAATCATATTCAAGGCAGCAACCGATTGGGCCCTTTCCTCCTCACCAAAGAATCTATCTCGCTCTGCTACTGGTAACTGCGCATCTCCTTCTAGTGCCACCACTACCGATGTACCGTATTGCCCAGCAGTTAAAAAGTAACGGATGTGGCCCGGATGAATCGTATTGAAATGCCCGAAGCACAGAACTGCGCCGGACATGGTTTCAAAGTCGTCAACAGCAGATAATTCGCTTAGAAAAAGAACCCTGTCTGTCATACTTGGCGTGTAGCAGCAATAAATTGGTCATGAACTGGATTATTTTGATACACACGCATCCAATTATCTATTTCTGGCCAACAAAGATTCTGTTGGGGGTCCTGTTGTGCATCGATGAGGGACGAAATCGCACCAATGTCGCGGTGAATACCAGTGTTTTCCCAAGTTGCGATCCTGCCAAGGAACTCAGGTAGAACTTCAGTACTGAAGTCGTTAGATTGAAGCGTTTGTGTCACCCAGTTTAAAACATCTGGCTCAAGCAAATAGACGGCTCCATTGGCTAAATTACCATGAGGATTAGATGTCTTCTCATGAAATTCTTGAACAACACCTTTGCTATCGATCTCGACGATACCGCACATCGCAGGTGTTGCCGTACGAAATGTCATCATAGTCATGACAGTCTCGGGTGGTCGCAAAAAATGATGATAATCAAGAAAAGCCCTCAGATTACATTGGCACCAGTTGTCCGCGTGAGCAACTAGGGTTGTCCCACCAGAGAGACTCTTCGAATTCTCGCGTAGAGTACCTGCTGTACCCAATAATTTATGTTCCCGCACTCCTGTCACCCAATTAGAGAAACAAGACCGCGCTAAGAACGACTCTACCAAATCGTGGTGATGATACATATTGACAATTACCCGCCCGATTCCAATTCTGTATAAACTACACAACCAATGCTCGAGCAAAGGTCTTCCTGCTATCGGCATCAGACATTTGGGACAGTGCTCAGTTAACGGACGTAACCGGGTACCTAAACCGGCCGCTAGTAGCAGCGCGTTGAACTCGCTCACTTTATTAACTATCTCCTAGGTAACGAAACCAGTCTTTGGTCGCAACAGCTATGCTGTCTGGAGTCCACACCGGCGCTTCGCGCCAATAATTAATATTGTTCAACAGATTAGCAATACCCTCTTCAATAGACACCTTAGGTTGCCAACCCAACTCAGTTTGAATTCTTGAAATATCGGCGAATGTGCAGTCGGGCTCCCCAGGACGTTTGGGGATGTGGACCTTATCACCTCCCAGCAACTCTACCAGTCGATTCACAGACACCGTTGCACCGCTACCCACATTATAAACCCTACTAGTACGATCGCTCTGCGCCGCAGTAACTAAGGCGTCAACGATATCAGACACGTACGTGAAATCTCTTGTCTGTTCACCGTCCCCTACAACAGTAAATGGTTTCTCGGCTAATTTCTGAGCGAGAAAAACACCGAATACCGCCCCGTAGGTTCCTGAGGTTCTGGATCTCGGCCCATAGACGTTAAAGAAACGCAACGAAAGCGCTGGCAGCCCATAGACGTCAGCCCAATGCAATACAAGTTCCTCGCCAAGAAACTTGGTCAATGCATAAGGATATTGCGGTTTAAGATGATCTGTCTCTGGTGTTGGAAATTGGTCTGGAATTCCATAGCAAGAAGATGAAGCTATATATATCAGTCGCTTAACTTTAGCTTTCTGCGCCGCTCGCAATACATTATAGGTCCCATTAACGTTAGACGAAAAGTATGCGTCTGGATTTTGTATCGAAGGCACGATATCTGCTAACGCTGCCAGGTGAAATACCCAGTCTATCCCTTCAAAATATCTTTCCCAATCCGATTTATTGGCTAAATCTGCTTCAACAATTTCTATAGCTGAACTAACCGTCGATAAATTTTCGATCCGTCCAGTAGAAAGATTGTCAATTACTACAACTTGATGGCCAAGTCGTATTAACTCATCTACTAGATGACTTCCAATAAATCCAGCACCTCCCGTTACTAACGCTCGGATTCTCTTCATTCGCTGTTCTGTCTATCAGACGGTTGATCAATCATTTTGGGGTTTGTTGATAGCTCCACAGCTCAGCAAACTTACCTGTCTGTTGTAGGAGTTTCTCTGCCGAACCTTGCTCAATAATTTTCCCATCGTCTATCACAATTATATTGTCTGCACCCATAACTGTAGATAGCCTATGAGCAATTACTAAGATTGTCCTTTCACTATGCATTTCCTCCAAAGTATCTTGGATTATTTTTTCAGATTCCGTATCTAAAGCACTCGTGGCCTCATCTAAAACCAATATTTCGGGATTTCTAAGTAACGCCCTTGCTAAAACAACTCTCTGCTGCTGACCACCCGATAGCCTTAAACCCCTGTCCCCCAGTACCGTGTCATATCCTAAATCGAGATCCCGAATGAACTCATCAGCGTTAGCTGCATGAGCGACAGCTACAATCTTATCTTGGCTAATATCTAGACGAGCAAAAGATATGTTTTCACTTACACTAGTGTTCAAAAGAAAAGCTTCTTGGTCAACAACTCCGATATGCTCTCGCCAACTGACCATATCTAACTCGTTCAGATCTATTCCATCCACTAGAATTCTGCCCGCGGTTGGTGTGAATAAGCCGAGCATTAAATCGCTTATCGTAGATTTTCCCGCTCCAGACTTTCCTACCAGTGCAACCGTTGACCCTTTCACTAAGCTAAAGCTTACGTCATCAAGTACATTAGTCCCGCTACCGGGATATCGGAAGCTTACATTTTCAAAGACAATTTCGCGCTCAAGCCCGGAATATTTTTTGGTAGAGCGTACTTTCGTTGGAGAGTCCCTTACACCCAGAAGAGACCCGACTACTTCAAGTCGCGGTATGATCCGGGCAAGCTTTGCACGGAAGTCACTGAATGATTTCAACACCGGTCGTAGACGAAAAAAGATTAAAACATAGATGAATAAGGTCGAAACTACGGCCTCCTTCCCTACTGGAGTAAACAGAAATACCAGGATTAAGAAGGCACCAGCACCAGCGACCGTAACAATTTCTAAAGTCTTAGGGACAAGCGACAAAATCAAGTCAGTACGCCTTTCTGGGCCTAACTGCTCCTTCCATGCATTGTTAATCATGCTCTGAGCATAGCCGGTATTATTGAAGATTCGAAGAAGTCTAGGAGCATTAAGATATTCAACAGTCCAACGCCACACCTCTAACTCACCCAAAGTGGCTTGTTCGGCAAGGGCCCTTATTACTCTTATTACCATACTCAACAACAACCATAGAACTATAACAACCAGAGAAATGGTTAAGGTCAAATTAATTGAAAGTGTCACCATCACGACCATATAAGCAAGACCCATGAATATGGCACGGACGATATTTCCAAACTGGATAGTAATGTCAATGATTAGCTTCGACTGATCGATCAAAGTAGCGAGTCTTCCAGATGGGTATGTCGACACATTCGCATAACTCATATTCATAATGTGTGCTGTCAGGCGCTGTTGGAGAGCTCTCCTAGTTCCATAGGTCAGATTTATTTGCATCCAATCACTTATGGCTAAAGATACCGATTTGAGAATTTGGGCAAGAACAGCAGCTCCAACCAAAATAAGAAAAAATGTATCTCGATTAAACAATCCTACTACTAATTGGAATGTACTCTGCAAGAATTCTGGAATTTTCCTAGCTAATGCGGCTTCACCATCTACAATAGTCGACACCGCAAGTGCTAATAGACCCATTGTGACACCCTCAAACACAGCAGCAATAAGAGACGCCACTACCAGAACAGCAATTTGAACATACTGATGGACGAGTGCCCTTGAGACGAGATTCCAACCTCGCTTCAAGTCACTATTGTCTGCCGGAATTGGATAACTGAGGAGACCGAGCAGATGAGTTTTAATAGATCTTCTTATTCTTGGAAGCATAGTTCTACAGTGCGGCAAGTCTAGACTCGATTAGAAACTACAGAACATACTCACCAAGTCGATTCGGCTTAGATGTCATTATTCCAAACTAACGCTCGCTACTGATTACGTGGACAAACAAAATTCTTGGAGGTCTTTGTAGCAATACTAAGGAATATCGTCCAAGGTACTATTTGATCATTTGCGTCTTCAACCACTGCATACACATATGACCGACTATCAATTGAAAATCCTCAGCCAGCTGCATATCCTCTACCCGCAGATGAATGACATTATCTGCCAAGTTGGCACACTTTCCACCCGAAAATCCTAAAATTGCCCAGGTCTCCATTCCTAATTCTTTCGCCACCTCTAAGGCCGCTATAACGTTAGGGGAGTTTCCACTTCCAGATAACACAAGAAGCAAATCCAAAGGATCTCCTTTTACCTTAATTTGAGCAGAAAAAATACTTTCATAATCGATGTCATTTGCAAGACAAGTTAACACAGATGAATTAGCCGTTAATGCTTCGACATTCATACCAGGGACTACACCCGATCCAATCCCGTATAACAAATCATTAGCAAGATGGATAGCGTTAGCGGCGCTGCCACCATTCCCACAAATAAAGAGATGCGACTTTCTCTGCCAAATATTCAGTAGTGAATTTGCGAACCGTTCCACATCATCCCATTGACGGTTCATCAACAAGCTGGTCAACCGATCAGCGTATTTCGAGAATTCACTTTCCATATCAGACCCATACTCGTCTACAATTAGCCAATCTAACACAGGGAAACACTAGATTTTATGGCTCAGAATATGGCGCCATTCAACGTTTCAGACTAATCCTAGCGTCCCAGCAATTATATCGATTTCTAACCTCTATTTCGGACTAAGTACACCAAAAAGTAGCATAAACATAACTCTCTACTAGTTTAAAACACCTCTCCACAAAAAGCCGCCTTCCCGTATTCTATAAGAAATAAACTACAGTAACCCAGAGTGTTTAGACTTCCAATAGATTTCCGAACCTATGAATACTACTCAACTTTCAACCGCTTTTGATCTTAGGGCGATTCTAAACGTCATTGCAGAGCGCAAATATTTAGCACTTGCTACCTTTGGTGTATTTCTACTGGGGGGACTCCTGATTTCATCAATGGTCTCACCAATATATCGTGCACAAGTTCAACTATTACCGCCCACCGAGAATGAATTGAGAGATTTGATAATCGGCTCCGCTGTTATTGGTCGCTCTACCGCCCCTGAAATTTTCGACCTGAGTCAGATGCCACAAATTTTTCAGCGCTTCAAGTGGAACCTCGGTTCAAGAACACATCAATCAGCATTCCTCAAGAAAAACGCGGAGAGATTTTTTGGCTCTGAGAGCACCCCGAGATATGTTTTCAGTTCAGCAGACGGTTTTAGCGAGAAAGTACCAGGATCCCAATTCGCAGCATTCACAGTAGATTGGGAAATATTAACCAATAGATCGCTACCTTACTATATCCCCATTTTCATCAAGAATAGTACAGGTTCAATACTTAGAATCAAAGTTGATACTGACAAGATTAACACTAGAACAGATCTAGTTGTTAGCGTTAGTTGGCATGATCCGGAAATTGCGAGCATTATCGCAAATGAATATGTAGAGTTCGTAAGTCGAGTAACCGTACTTGAAGTCATCGATCTTGTTCAGTCTGGAGTAGAAATGTATAAAGACAGTCTTTGGAACTTTATCGAGCAGCAGCGCCAGATAGCCCGATCTATTGAACAAGATGATATATTGAAACTTGAAGCTGCAATTCGCATAGCAAAAAGCTTAGACATTCAAAAACCAACCACCGTTTTTGGCGACTACAATGTAGTTCAAATTACACCCCCACCTCAATATTTCGAAAACCCAAGTAAAACAAAGTCATACAACCCGAGCCATCGTCCTAAATATCTACCGCTGTACAATCCCGGGCATCTTTCAGGCATTCAAAATTATTCACTGCTTGATCATTACTCGCCCCCGCTTTACTCTCGTGGTTGGCAAGCATTAGAGCTAGAACTACAATCCATCAAAAATCGCAATCATATAGATCCATATATTCCAAATATGCGGCAACTACTTGCTGCTTTTGATTGGATTAAATCGACTAAATTTAATCCGGATTCAATTCGTTCTGCTAAGGTAACTCAATCAGCGTTCCCTTCCGACACGCCCATCGGCTGGGGCAAATTCCATGTTTTGTCCATAACAATTCTATTGGGTGTCATCACCTCAATTTTTCTTCCACTGGCCCTCAATGTTGTTACTGGGAGATACCCTCGACAAGAATAGCTAACCCATCGCTACCGATCAAAGATACCAATACAATTTGCATAGATCAGTTTACAACCGACCTACATATTGTGATCAGTAGAATCTTCCATAGTTTAGCGACGACAGTAAATTGCAATAGATTCCAGTTGTCGATGACTCACTGCTGTTCACAACCAACTATGTATTACGCTATTCTGTTTTTAACTCCGTTAGCATGTCGATAAAGCAATAAAAAATAAGCAACAAAAATAGGAAAGATCGGCCAAAATAATACCCAATCTGGGACATTAAATAACGTACCGACCACTCCTACTGTACAAAACAGTGTATGTATAAAAACTATTATTAGTAATACCTTTGTTCTCGAATAGTTCCTGTCCATTAGAACATGGTGTATATGCTGGCGATCAGCTAAGAATGGTGATTTTTTTTGGATCAACCGAAGAGAAATAACAGCGAACATATCCAACAAGGGCAAACCGAAAATCCACGGAGCACAAACAGTCTTAAGCGCAGGAACCTCTCCCTCTGACAAATTAATTAAGGCATAGACTACAACAAGCCCTAATACCATACTCCCTGCGTCTCCGAGAAATATTTGGTGCTTTTTGCCAAAAACAAAATTAAAACAAAAATGGACGGCGACGCTCAAAAAAAATAAGGCCAATATGTACTGATACTTCCAAGATTCACTAAAGCTACAAAGCAGAATTAACGAACCAACCGTTAATAGAAACACCGCGCTCGCGGTACCATCATGGCCGTCACTCATATTTAGGGCATTAATAACGCCAACAATTGCCAATATTGTCAAAGGTTGGCCAATCCAACTTAATCCTTGACTATTTCCGTCATCCCAAGAAAACACATCACCAATATTGGTTACTACCAGACCATCCCCAAGAACCAAGATCAGCGCAACAGCGAATTGCATTACAATTTTTGTTCTTGCTGACACGTCCTGATGATCATCCAAAACTCCAATAACTACCAAGACACCCAAACTAAAGAATAGATAACGAAAAGTTGTCAACCCAAATGGCACAAGCATCACCGACAAAAATATCGCAACTGAAATTGAAATGCCACCGACTAGTGGCACTGGATTCTTATGCCTTTTTCTGGAATCAGGCGTATCCACTAAATCTATTTTCTTGCCTATAGGTGCAAGTTGATACATCAGCACCATAGACAATCCAATAACCGTCCAAAACGGTATAGTGCTCTCCAATAGGTAAGGATTCATATTAATGTCTGGTAACATTGCTTAAAAGTATAATTAACATACCTAGATCATTGATCTATCTACAGTTCGAACCTCCGCTAGATAATACGGATTATATCTTCTTCGATAGCGTTCAAATATTTATCAATAACTAGTCGCTCGTCAAATTCTTCTTCAATTTTCTTTCGGCCCGCCTTGCCCATATCGTGTCGCTCTAACCGCGTCAGCGCAATAAAATTCATTATCTTAGCTGCTAGATCTTCCGGAGATTTAGGTTTGAATAAGAAACCAGTTTTTTTATCGTCAACAACGTCTTCGCATCCTGTAGACCGCGCTGCCAATAAGGGCCTACCCATAGCTGCGCCTTCCAACAAGGTGCGTGGTATCCCCTCTCTATAAGATGGAAGTACAACACAGTCTGCGTATTCAATAAATGGTGCTACATTTCGTGTCTCGCCAAGATATTCCACGATATCTCTGTCCACCCATTCCTGAATTTTAGAAAAGGTGATCGCGGTTTCATTATCAACTTCGGTCGGACCCAGCAATTGAAATCTCGCTGCAGGATACTTGTTTCGGACAATTAGAGCGCTTTGAACAAACTCATAAACACCTTTATCACGGAGCATACGCCCAATTAACAAGAACACAGCTGCATCTGGACTTCTATTTGCTATGACCTTTGTAAATGAAAATCTATCAAGATCAACACCTGAACCAGGTACGACTTCTGTTTTTTTCCTATCAATAAGATTAAGATCGACAAATAGATTTTTATCCGTATGGTTTTGAAAAAATACTCGACTCATTTTTTTTCCACTAACTCTGTACAACAGTTTTACCATTGTTGTAACCCAAGTTGGTCTAATGAATGTTGTACCAAGGCCTGTGATAGTCCCTATCGTGCGAATTCTGAGTAGTTGCGCAGCTATACTGCCATATACAAATGGTTTAACAGTAAATCCAAAATAGACGGACGGTTTGTATTTCCAAAACACCTCGAAGTATTGAAAAAAAACCCATAAATCAGAGAAGATATTCTTTCCTTTGTTCTGAATTAGAATCGTTTCCACCTTACATCCAATACGTTCTAGGTCTACAGAGAATTCGTCTAGAGGGCATACGACTGTGACTTGATGGCCACTTTCAACCAATCGTTTGAGCAGGCCAGACCTAAAATTCCAAAGATACCACGACGTATTAGCGGACAGAATTATCTTCAAAATAGAAAGAAATTGTCGTAAGGAATCCACTCATAGGAATGATTCGAGTATTTTAACCAACCCCAAAAGACAAATGCGTACATGCCACACAACACTAATACTGAGGTACTCCTTATTACTGCATTACTAATTAGGAAAGGAACTCTTGACCAAACATATAGCTGAAGAGGAATCAAATAAAGGCTTACTCTATCGATCAACGTGGATTGCCAAAACACCAGAGGGACCATAATCAACGATATACAACTTAATATTTTCCAAATTCGCTCGCTCGTTAATGATGTGCCGAAAATTTGGCGAGAAAAAAGAAGAACAAGCCCTGGCACCACATTCAATAGAACACGATAACGGCCACCACCAGATTCCCACTGACCCCTAAATACATAATAATCAATTAGTTTATACAGACCACTAAATTCTCGTAAAAGTAACAATCCACAAAGGAAAATGACAGCAATGAGTAACCAGCTGTATATTGACGCTATATTTAGTTCACTTAACCTACGCACCCATCGATAAAGTGCATCCTTCTCAATCAAAGTAAGCGCTAACGGCAATACGATAATCCCAGACTTATGAAACAGATATGCTATACCAACAAACAGAAAAAACAGTAGTACGCGACGTTCCGACAAGCATATATAGGCAACCATGACCATACCCAAGGCTACGCTCTGGGCCGTATACCCCATAGCAACTACAACAATCATATAAGGTGTTGCTACCAACCAAGCTAAATATGGCGATGGTTGTTTTCTGCAAAAATAAGACAGGCCAGCGACAAAAAATACCGCACAGAAAGTGTTCACGCCAGCAATACCAAACCCTAGTAGAGATGACACCCAATTAATTGTTCCGTACCCAATACTTCGACTGTTTACCGCTTGGCCAAACCCCTCAGTGTCGATTCTTAGGTATGCCTCATAATAGTTAATCCAATCCCCTCCAATCTTGTAACGAAACCCAATAAGAATAATTACACCGAAAGACAGTATTAGCCATAGCGTCATTCTAAGTGGTGTAGATAGCTTTACTGGCGACAAAACGCCTAGTAACGGGATAGTGAACATTACGAAATAGACAAACATCGACTATATGAATTTAAACAAAGATATTGGTTAATGAGCTAATTTTATTGGTTCATAAGCCTTGTATACGAATCGCCTACATCCCCACTTTGTAATCTACATCAACTAAATTATCACATCTTAACGACAAGTAATGTAGTCCACCACATTTAGATGTTCCCGTTACCTTTACTTCCAAAATATAGGCCTAGGTAATCCTTGCCAATTTGTTGTATTGAATACGTTTCAGAAATTCTTTTACTAGATTTTTGACCGCAAATCTGGCGGTACTCCTCACTCTTATCAAGATAGTTTAGAATTTCACGTCCTAGCGCTTTTGAATCACCGGGCGAGACCACCCTGCCAGTATGACCTACAAGGCTCTTAGACTCCCCTACATCAGTAACAACACAGCAAACCCCCATTGCCATAGCTTCACCTATACAATTGGGGAATCCTTCACCCCATGCTGATGAGCTAACGAATAAATCTAACGCTGTATATAAGCTTGTCACGTCATTCTTTTCGCCCAACAAAATTACACTTTTCCCAAGTTGTAATTCCTCTATACGCCTCCAAAGCGACAAATTGTTTTTTTCTACACCTCGGCCAACCCCGAGAAACATGACATCACTTTTTTTTTCAAGAACTGTTTTCGCTGCTTCAAGAAATGTATTGTGATCCTTTTTTGGATGAAATCGTGCTACATGTCCTATTAGGGTAGTATCGTCATCAACTCCTAACTCACGTCGCACACGCATTCTCATAGAATCGTCATAACTAAATTCAGAAATATCAAAACCATTTGGGATAAACTGACTTCGCTTATTTGAATAACCTATGTTGGTGTGCTGTCGCGCACTCTCTCTCGAATTGTAGATGATGGTAGTGGGAGTTCTAGATAGAAATGCGCCTATTCTAATTAGTTTTCTAGTCAAGCTCGCTTCCACTTCTATACTTCCCAACGACTGTCGAATGTTCCAATAAATTCTTGGACGAGGTGTTATAAAAAACCCAGCAATTGTTACGGCAATATTTCCATGATACATCCATCCTTGCAATACTTCAGTATTTCTCCTACGTATTATTGCCACAAGCTTCATGAAAACACTAAAACCAGGGATTCGCCCACGTTTCATGTTTAGTGCCTCTACACAAATACCTAACGATTGTATTTCTTTGCCAATCGGCCCTAATGGTCCGAGAGATATCACTGCAATTTCAACATTATGTCGTGAATGTTCCTTGACCAACTTGTACAACATTTTTTCAGCGCCCCCTATTCCTAGCCCTGTAATTACATGAACAATTCGCAAGGTAGACTTTGACTCAGTCATAGAAATTCTCTATGTTAGCTCTGGGTTCCAGTAATCATTAGATTTTAACTAACAACGAATACTTCTATTCGATGCTATTCCAATAACGAATTTACAATTCCGGAATAATTCATTGGCAAAGCCAAAGATTGCGTTTGTTCTTCCTTCTCTCCGTGGTGGGGGAGCAGAACGAGTCGTACTAAATATCATTAGGGAGCTAGAGAGAAAAAGTCATAATATTGATTTAGTCTTGGTCGAAGCCAGTGGAGAATTTCTCAACGATGTTCCTTCAACTATCACCATTATTGATCTAGGGACTAAACGAACCTATCGTTCTATATTCCCCCTTATTAACTATTTATCCAAAGAGAAGCCCCAGATTGTATTCCCCTCTCTACCACATATCAGCGTCGTTACTTTAGTCGCCCGATTTCTATCAAACTCCAAGTGTGTGGTAATACCTATCGAGCACAATACACTTTCTCAATCAGCTCTACATGCAACTACCTTGCGAGGCCGATTACTGCCCTATTTTATGCGCATTGCCTATAAACTTGCAGATCGTATTATTGCGGTCTCTGTAGGTGTTGGTAACGATTTGGTAGACCTAGTTGGCATCAACCGCTCAAATTTATCCATAATCTACAACCCAGTTATTTCCCAACAACTAATTGAAAGTTCCTATGAAGAGACTGATAATCCTTGGCTTCTAGATTCAAAGCATCCAGTCATTCTAGGTGCAGGTCGATTTACACAAGCTAAAGGTTTCGACGTTTTAGTGAATGCTTTCGCTCTGCTTCGGAAAAGTAGATCTGCACGACTAATTCTGATTGGAGACGGCCCAGAAAGAGAAAATCTGAAATCACTTATTGTGAAACACGGGCTAGAAATGGACGTCTCTATGCCAGGATTTATTAGCAACCCCTATGTATATTTTCGCCAATCATCAATATTTGTATTGTCATCGATTTGGGAAGGTCTACCAACTGTGTTGATAGAGGCACTGGCCTGCGGAACCAGAATTATAAGTACAGACTGCCCAAGCGGGCCAAATGAGATTTTAGAAAATGGCAAATGGGGAGTCTTAGTACCAGTTGGCGATATTGCTTCACTTGCCGAGCAGATGTCGACCCTACTGGATCAGCCTAAGCCAAAACCATGTACAAGCTCTTGGAGAAAATTCACCGTCGACAATTCTACCAAAGCATATGAAGAACTTGTTAGAGATGTTCTTAAATAATCTATCGATATTTAATCCATAGAACTTCGTTGTTTGATCAAATATTCAGAAATATCGAAATCAAATTGAATATCCACATCGATGGATACTTCTTTCTCCATTTGATAAGCAAAAATATTGTTTGGTATAAAAAACGTTTTATATTTTGATAGTTTTGATACATCTACTAGATAAATTGCCCCATTAATTTTATATTTTATTGACAATTCTTGGCTCTGTTTTTCGGTTTTCCCTTGAAAATACTTCTCCATACAGAGAGATTCGGGAATGTTTCCAGACCATTCATTTAAATGATCGACCCCAGTCACGCTAATCACAGCATCAGCATTCTTGGCAGTAAATAGATCGGCAGCACCATCTATATGTTCAGATTTTCTTAGTGGGGATGTTGGTTGTAGCAGTAGCAGACACTCGTATTGGTTACCGTAATTTCTTAGCTGCGTAAGGGTATGATCGACTACGTCGTAGGTACTAGTGTCATCTTGTGCCAAATGTTCCGGCCTCATGAAAGGCACTTCCGCTCCAGCCTTTAGTGCAATTTCAGCAATCCTACTACTATCAGTAGACACGACGATTCGGTCAATGTATTTTGACTTCTTCGCCGCATCAATCGTCCAAACAATCAAAGGCTTCCCGGCGAGATCTAAGATATTCTTATTGGGCAGACGCTTGCTTCCACCTCTTGCCGGAATTATTGCCAGCAATTTTCGGTTAGATATCAATTAGCTAGTCTCAATATCACTCTGGGCCTTTTTATAGTTCTCCATTACCCCTACGTCCAACCAATATTCATGAATTGGAAATGCATAGATATTTCGCCCTGCATCTACATGATGATTAATAAAATCTGGCATATCAATCACAGCGTTACCGTTGTATTCCGAAACTACATTGTTTCCCACAATATATATTCCTGCGTTTACAAATAAAGACTGAACAGGTTTTTCCTGAAGATTCTTAACTCGATTCTTGTTTATTTCTACAACACCGTATGGTACTTGAAACTCGTAGGATCGGACGCATACAGTCAAGTCAGCTTTCTGCTCGGAGTGATATTCCACCAAACGTCGAAAATTTACCTTCGTCAAAATATCACCATTCATAATCAATAAGGGATGCTTAGAAACATTGGTGGGCAAGAGCATTAACGCTCCCGCTGTACCAAGAGGCTTGTCTTCCTCAAGATATTCAATGTTAACCCCCCACGCCTGACCGTTACCGAAGTACTGTCTTATCATCTCACCCATATAACAGACAGATATGAACAAATTTCTAAAGCCTGCATCAACCAATTGCATAACTATCGTTTCTAATATTGGTTTATCACCAACTTTAAGCATTGGTTTAGGCACATCGTTAGTCAAAGGCTGGAGTCTTGTGCCAACACCACCAGCCATTAATAACACTGGATTCTCTAGAACTTCTTGATGAGTAAAATCTTGCAGAAACTCCACCTTAACTACACGATCGTCTGCATCTAAGATTGGAACCTGAAGAATGTCATACCGTCGCATTACTCCAAGTACAGCTTCGCGGCTAGTTTCAATAGAAACTGTAACGGGCGTCTTATTCATAATCACGTCAACTGGATCACTCATTTGAACGTGACGCGCTAGTCCTCGCCTAATGTCGCCATCAGTAATCGTACCTAATAACTGCATATTCGAATTAACTACGAGCACAATTCGCAACGATACCTCGTTGAGTATATTCACAGCCTCAGATATGGTCACTGCTTCGGTTACTAAAGTCTTTTTCCAATCAGCCATTATTATCCTTATTTACTTTGACCTTTGAACTTTGATCGAGGTTCATAAAACCGAGTATTGGCCTCTACTGATTTAGTAACGATGGATCCGGCGGCAATTGTCGCTCCTGTTCCTAGCGTAATATTTTGTATAACTACAGCACCTGCACCGATGTACACATCCGGTTGGACCGTCACATTTCCACACAAAACTGCCCCAGGGGAAATCCAAACATTCTCGGCAACAACACAATCATGGTCGATAGTGGCTCCTGTATTTACTACTACATGTTCTCCGACTTGAACATTTGTCTGTATGATGGCTCCAGACAATATTTGCGCTCCATCAGATATCTTGGCCGAATCGGAAATAGTGGCACGATTACTAACGACAGAGCAAAATTTATATCCTTCACTCTCCAGTTTTTTGGCTACAGTTTTTCTTCCCTTGCTTCCAGGTAGCGCACCAATTCCATTGACTAATTGAATTTGAGCTGGAGAATACTGAGTTAAATACTCATCATCACCCAAAACTTTGGAATAGAGCACCTTTGTACCAATCGATAAATTTGGATCGACTATGCCCAGAACCTTGTAGCCGCTTACCAAAAGTTCGTCAAGTAACACTGAAGCATGACCACCACCCCCCACGACGATCATTGCGGCACTAGTCATCCTACGCTGACCATTTCACCTTTTTGAAAGTCTCGCTTCGACTTAGTACCGATTATTCGCCAGTACTCCATAGGACTAAGCCCCGTTCCAGGTCTTTTAATCTCTAAATTCGCCTCGGAAAATAGCTGCCCTCGACTAATATTTACAGCCGCAACAAGGCTTTTCCTGGCGACTAATCGATTCTCTATTTCTGAAGGTTGTACACCTTTTTCTTCTGAGCCCAGAGCCAATTCTGCTTCTTCGATCGCAAGCACCAAACGTCGAAATTCCTCCGGTTCTAACGATGCTGCATGATCAGGACCACAGATCGATTTCTTATCTAAAGTGATGTGTTTTTCTATGACTGTTGCCCCATTGGCAACAGCAACAATCGCAGAAGTGACGCCTGGAGTATGGTCAGAATAGCCAAAATCCACTCCATATTTTTTGCCACTCGCGATCATCGCCTTTAAGTTAGCTTCTTCTATAGGTGCGGGATACTGAGTCGTGCACTGTAAAAGTGTTACTTTTTCTCTTACCTTCTGTCCAAAGACATCCAAATCATCGAGATTAGTACTATCCGTTATATCCTTATTTAGGTATCCATACTCTAGCACTCTGAGAGCTCTTCTAATTTCCGTATCATCTGACATGCCCGTCGACAAAAATATATCGCGATCATATCTTGCATGTTCCAGTAAAAATGGCCCGTTATTCATTTCACCAGAACCTATTTTCAATTTCTTGATCCCAAGCTCACGTACCAAGAAAGATAAACTATCTGAATCGAAAGCTGTAGACATAAACTCAATAGTCCGTTCCTGGCAACGTTCTTGAATTCTATAATGATCCGTTTTAGACAACTGAAGTCTAGAAAGCATTGCAAGTTGACTAGTATCTTGACCTAGATTACGCTTCTGATAGTTTGCAAGGGGAGCATCCGATAGCACTAATTTTTCTGGAATAAATGTTTGAAATTTAACAGCATCTGCGCAAACTTCTGCCGCGACATCTACAAGACTCAAAGCCTTCTCGATGTCTCCATCATGGTTTACACCTACTTCTGCCACAACAAATGTTTGTCTTGACCTTGCCATCGAGATACCCTCACTGAATCTCTTACGCTATTTATTGGGATTTATTTCTACTTTCAAAACAACCACACAATATTTTCCAGCGGCTTAGTTTCGTGTGTTTTTTATTTAAACGGCACAATCTCGTTCGAAATTGAAAGTACTCGGTCAATTTCCTCTCTCAATAGATCTTGCGGCAAGTGTGTGTCATCTGACCGTACAAAGTACTGCGCCATTTCTAGGGTCTGTTCCTGCCATTCCGCATCGGAGGAATTAAATACTTGCTCTAACTTATCCCTAAACTTTGTATAGTCTACATCATGATCAGTCAACGACCACGGCCCGATTGTGTACCCACTGGGTATGTCGTAATACTTGTCTTTAGAAAAATTACAGAACAATACTTTGTTACCCCGCGACAGTGCCTCTAAGCCGATCGTAGAATTTACTGTCACTGTTACTCTGGATTGATCGATCAGTTTGTATGAAGAGAAGTTGTTGTCGTCGTTTGGGACTATTGTTGTTCCGTTAACATCGTCTAGTACCTGTAAAAGGAACCGATATTCATACGGGAAAGCTCTTTCTTTACAACTGCATGCAATTGCTAAAGTTTTTCCGGACTCACTGCAGTATCTCTGGACATATTTCAATAATTGAAGTGAGTTCTCACGCAACTCCGGCATTGTTTCTTCAAATCTCGCTGGCCTATACTGTGAGACCCAGCAAATATCATACGACTTTTGCAGAATATTCGGCCTCGACTCCATATAGAGTCCATTCTTGAGTGATCCACCCACTATAAATCGGGATACCCCACAAGCTTCAGACCGGTACCGATATATAGTTTCCTCTCCGAAACAGAAAAGATTTGTCAAGCATAAGTAATTAGCCATATCGGCAACTTCTATACCTCGAAAACCATTTTGTATCCCAATAAAAGTTGCCTCCCTGTAAATTCGACTCAAAAGATTGAAACGACGTCCATTGTCTACAAAAGATAGAACTACTTTAGGGTGACTTGCCATAATTTCACTTAATTCGATTAAGACTCGCAATCCTGTGCTACCCCAATACTTATTACTGTTTTTTGTTCTTCTGAATAAAAGCTGAACAAAACTTAATAGTACCCTTGGGTGCAAGTTAATCTTGTTATTTCTAACATCAAGAATTTTAAAACTAAGGTTTTTTCTCAAAGCCCGAACTATAAATTGGGAACCAACTCGATCATAAATTAGTATCTGAACAGTTTCTGGCTTTATTAGGCAAAAACGAAGCTGTGAAATTATTCTTAGTACATTCACTGATCTATATTCGATTTAATCAACAATGATGTGAAGCTGTAGAACCTACCCACAGATTATCTGGGATCCTATTGAGCGTTTTACACGTATCGAAATTGTTGGAGTATTTGCAACCCCACTGGCCCGCTACGCTCTGGATGAAACTGTAGTCCTGTTATATTGTCCTTTCTAATAGCAGCAACCAAAGTCAGTCCGCCATAAATACAGTGAGCGAGTACATTTGAATCATGAACCGCATCAGCCATATATGAATGCAGAAAATATACATAGTCAGATTCGGAAGTCTTTTCTAAACAACTACCACTCCAGGAATTGCCGTTTTGTGGACAGTGAAGAGAGTTCCAGCCGATATGTGGGACTTTTCTCACTTTAGTTTTGTTTGTTACACCATCTGGGGGAATTGGTACAACACAACCCGGGATTATTCCTAATCCATTGTGCTTGCCATGCTCAACGCTGGTTTCCATAAGCATTTGCATTCCAAGACAAACCCCTAAAATTGGGCGTCCTTTGGATGCCACATTTTCAAGTGCTTCATCTAGCCCACGTTTTTTTAACTCGTTGATACCTGCGGAGAAAGATCCAACTCCTGGCAATACAACCCTAGACGCATTATTTACTAGTTTAGGATCTGAAGATATTCCGGGACTAAATCCAACGTACTCAAGTCCTCGAAGAATGTTCTTAAGATTGACAATCCCGTAGTCAACAACTAGCACTGCGGTCATTCATTCCTCCAAAATGGGATTCAAATTCTGCGAACAGGTATTCCTGATCTAATACAATGATCGCGAAGCTTATCAACCGAATATTTTTGGTAATGAAGAACATGGGCCATCGCGACTGCATCTGCACCCGCCTTAAAGATGACTGCGTCTAAATCCTCAAGTTCCCCCATTCCGCCACTCGCAATTATCGGTATGTCAACGATCTCTTCTACAGCTTTAACCAAATCTATGTCGAAACCTTCGGCTGTACCTTCCTGATCGACAGATGTCAGCAGAATTTCACCTGCACCCATTCGTTGACCTGTTTTCGCCCACTCAAGCACATCCAGACCACTATGTTCTCGACCGTTATCAAAATAAGCTTCCCATCTATCCGTCTGCCGTTTAGCTTGTATTGACAGAACCATACACTGACTCCCGAAACGACGTGCCACAGAACTTATAATTGAAGGATCTTTAATAGCTGCTGTGTTGATAGCAACTTTATCTGCTCCAGCTCTTAATACTGTAGATACATCATCAATACTACGCAATCCACCTCCCACTGTAATTGGTACAAATATATCTCTTGACGTATTTTCTATAATATCTACTAAACTATTACGCTCATAGAGACTGGCAACAATGTCTTCATAATATATTTCGTCGATACCCTGATGGTAGTATTGAATAGCAAAGTCATTTGGATTTCCGAGTTTGCGCAATCCCTCTAGTTGGACGCCCTTTACTAAATTAGGCGCCTTAACATCTAAACGGGCAATTAGCCGAACATTTCTCACCATCAAAGCCCTTACCAGACAGTGTGACGAAGTTTCCAACCATCTTCCTCTCGCTGCCAGAGATGAGGTGATCGAAACGTATCCGCTAGGTTATCAAAATATTCGCGATCAATAATTGGATGGTCGAAACAACGGCTGGCGATCGGGTACTCCACCTCAGGAATACTCAAATAATCAAATATTTCTTCCGCAAACCGCTCAGGAAATTCTCCGTCGAATTTCTTTACCAGCGCGACCCCTTCCTCGCGTGTAATCTCTTCATTCCTTATCTCTTGTGCGGCATCATAAGTAGCTCGGCCGATTCCAAATTTTATGTATGAGGTGTAGTAGTGAAAATCATCTATCTTGTCATCAATACTATTATATTTACTGTAGGTTCCCGGTGTCCGCTCCGGCGAGGCTTTAAATCCACCATTTTCCACCGCGTAGTAGTAGGCTCCCTGTGGATGCCAGGGTAAGTAAAATCCCAAGTAATGAACTGCAATATTCTTTTCTATGACTAAGTCTGGATTGACTGGCAAATACGGGTCTAGATCAGCTTTATGAAGACCATAATCTTGATATAACTGATCTAACGAAACTCCGCCAAGGAATATTTGGTCATTGTCACCCCCAGTAAAGTATGCCCAGTCTCTTTCTGCTGTACTCGTGTCTCCAATCGGATTGCCATATTCAGCTTCATTTTCTCCATAAAACACAAGCGGGATATCAAATAGAGCTGCCATTCTTGGCGCTAATGCCTTTTGGCCAAACATAAACGGTTGAAATGGATGAAATAGATTTTCAACTGCTAGTCGTGTAATCAATCGATGGATACGCGAATTCGGTGTGACAAGATAGTTATCAAAACCCGCGGCAATCCAGGCTTGGAAGTTCTTCCATCCCCAATTGGTATACAAGTGAGGCGCCCAGGTTACCGTCAGCGGGTGCATCCCATATTTATATTTCAATACATGGGCGGCATAAAAACTATCCTTGCCACCAGAACCCGGTACCAAACAATCGTAGCTTACGCCGTTTTGTCGATGCTGATCACATAGGTCCAACAACTGGGACTCTCTGTCTTTCCAATCGATTTGAACGCGTTTGTCCTTAGCCAGTCGACAAGCATCACATATACCGTTTTCGTCCAGTTTTATGGTTGACTTCTTGCTTGCTGAAGTATGCTCAAACTCTATTGCAGAATTTGGACGTTGGTTTGAGATTACACAATCAGCACAAAACTCGACCTTACTGGGCAATCCATAGTATCCCTCCTGCTCAATAGAACTAGTTTCGTCCAAATCGCTGCCGTTACTAATACTGCTCGAATACCCGGTACCGTCGTTTTCAATCATCGATTTCCCTCAGTAAACGAAATGTCGAAAAATTTCTTTTTCAAGATGCCCCCTAGTGGACAACTATGAAGTACATCAACAATTTTTTTAGAAGCTCCACCTTGATCATACGGGTTAATGACGTTTTTTACTGATTGCATGAATTCTGGGTCGAAGAGTTTGTCTATTGCCATTTCTATAGCTTCTAAACTTGGCTCACAATCAATCACACTTGATGCCTGAATACGGCCACCTTGACGGCTTCCTATATTAACTGTCCCTGTCCCAACACTTGGAGCTTCTATTATTCCACTTGACGAATTACCAATAACTCCACTGACCAACTTTAATGTGGAAAGATAGCGGACCTGTCCAAGAGACGCAAACACTACTGCTCTCCCGGCATTCGCCCCTACGAAAGAATCAATCATTGTGTTGATTTGACGTCCTTCATTGTCAGCATTAGCTTTGGTAAATATCAGTTTTATATCGTCCAATTTTTTCAATACTTCCAGTAGGCATTGAAATTGGAATTCAGTTTGTCCTGGCTCCCAGGTGACAGGGTGCCAGGTAACAAGCAAACTTCTTTCTCCGAGGTCTATACCCAGCTCTTTTTCCAGCGAAGGCCTGTCCAAGAGATCAAGACATCGTATGTTGTCTATTCCTGGTGCTCCTACATTGAACACATGCCTAGGATTTTCCCCCAACTGAATAATTCGTTTTCTATAAACTTCTGTCGATGCAAAATGCAGGTGTGCCATCTTGGTGATAGCGTGTCTTATTGCTTCATCAAATGCTCCCTCTGTAATCTCACCCCCATGAATGTGACCAAGAGGTACCCTTGATACTAGGGCTGCACTTGCCACAGCCAATAACTCGAACCGATCGCCAAGTATAAGAATTAAATCAGGCTTTAAATCTTCAAATACTTGACCCAACGCTGAAGTTCCCCGACCTATTGACTTCGCTATTCCCATTGCACTATCGCTGGTAGTTAGCATGTCTACTTTCTGAGTTATGGGAAAACCATCAGCCTCAATAAATTTATAAGTAAGCCCAAATTCAGGCGATAAGTGCATCCCCGTAACCACCAACTGCAGTTCCAATTCAGATAATTCATTAACGCTTTTTATTATCCAATAAAGCAATCCATATTCTGCTCGTGAGCCGGTAACTATACAGATTTTTCGTTTGATCATTCGCTTCTAACACTGCTAGGGAGGCAAACCAATCTAGATTCTATATTCTCGGTAGCATCCAAATTACTTCTAAAACATTTCCTAAACATAGGCAACGTATGCATTGGCGTCCACATAGGCCGCGTTACTACCCCATTGTCGTTAGTAGTTGCAAGAAACCTGTCGCGCGCTTCTATGCTACTCAGAATTATTGCATTTAACCAATAGTTCGACCGAGTGTTTGACGGTTCTGTGACAAATTCAACATCATGATCAGTCATCCACTCCAAATATTTCGCCGCAGTCCTTCGTTTACACTCGACATAGTGTGACAACTTTTCAATCTGTGCACAGCCCAATGCGGCGTTAATATTTGGCAGTCGGTAGTTGAAACCCACTTCGTCGTGTAGAAATAACCATGGATGACTAATCTTAGCTGTCGTAGTGACATGCTTAGCACGAATTGCTAAGTCCTGATCATTAGTGACTAGTGCACCACCTCCCCCAGTTGTAATAATTTTATTGCCGTTGAAACTCAAGATGCCCATCCGTCCGACCAAACCTGTGTGTAGTCCTCGACTAGTACTGCCCAGTGATTCTGCAGCATCTTCAATTATCATTACTCGATAACTATTACATATTTTCTCTATTTCTATAATTTCAGCGGGGTGGCCAAGATTGTGCATAGGCACACATGCGCGAATAATTTTGTTTGTTTTTAGATTCCAACATAATCCATCATCTCGTACTTCTGCATTATCATTTAAAAAATCGGATAAAGACTCTGGAGATAAGCCTAAAGTGTTTTTAGATACATCTACAAACACTGGATCTGCGCCACAGTAACGAATTGCATTACAAGTTGCTACAAATGTTAAAGATTGGGTAACTACTTCATCATTCGCAACTACACCACAAACTAATAAAGCAGTATGTAAAGCCGCGGTGCCGGTGTTAGTAGCAATAGCATATTCTGCTCCAGTGTGCGATGCTATTCTTTGCTCAAATTCTGAAACGTATTCCCCTACGGTAGACACATATGTTGTGTCTAACGCATCAAAGACGAGTTCTTTTTCTTTTTCTGAAAATCGGGGAGCGTGAAGTGGTATCGGGAACTCCCCTGGAAATAAATCTTTGACAAAAGTTAGGAACTCATTCTGGAAAGTTGCATTAATCATCATATGGCAGTTCTGTTTCCGCCTTCAAATATTGATTCTTTGTACCATAACCAGGTTCTTCTAATGCCCTCATCTAATCCAATCATCGACTTATAGTTGATAAGTTCAGTCGTTCGGGACATGTCTGGTGCACGGCGCTCTGGTGAACCGGTAGTAGGTGGGAGGGGAGAAACTTCTAAATTTTTTCCTACTGCCGTAAAACACAACTCAGCAACTTGGCGCATTGAGACCTCAGGTGATGTGCTACCTAAATTTAGTATCGTTCCTCTACACGCAGAGTTTTCGAGCATTCTCTTTAGCATTTCTACAGCATCATCAATGTAACAAAATGCACGCCTGTGGTTGACCGAATACACTGGCACCTTGTCACCATTACCCGCCTTCCAAGCTTTATGTAGTTGTTCTGGAATTACGTGCGACATCCCCATACGTGGTCCATAGATATTATGTGGACGGTAAATGGTTACCGGTAAACCCGATTGATAGCACATCGCTTCTCCCATAATCTTTGACAACATATACGCAGTGCGAGGTTGTTCAATGTCCGTTAATACCAAAGGGGATATTTCGGGTGTTGGTATCGACATATCAATATGGTGAAAAGCACCAGCGTAAACTTCGCTTGTAGACGAAAAGAACAAACCCGACAGTAACGTCTGCTTTCTTGCAAGTTCTATAATGTTGTCGAGCATTTTCGTGTTATGCACCAAAACTTTATAGGGAGACTGAACAACGTGCTTTACACCGACGATAGCAGCGAGATGAAAGATCCCTAGATAATCCGTTCCTAAGTTGAGGACGGACTTTTTCTCCATCAAATCAACTTCCCTAAAGCTAATCCCGGGCAAGGACATTAATGCTTGTAACTCACTATCCATTATTCCTCGAGCATAATTGTCAACCAAAACTATGGTATAGCCAACTTGTGCCAAATGTCTTGCAAGGTGCATTCCAATGAATCCAGCGCCTCCCGTAATTAGAATCCGTTCATTCACAAGCCGGCCCCTCGCCCTATGCTTTCAAGAAGCACCCCATTTGCTCGACATTTAGTTCTAGTGTTCAATGACAAAACATTGGATGTATCCAATATCACTGGTCGTTGCTCGCCCAACCAACTTAGCACATCCATTTCCTTAAATTTCTTATGTGGAGTGCAAAAAATAACTACATCGAAGCCAGTTGCGTCAGGTAGCTCGCTTGGTAACACTCGTTCTATCTCTTCCCAGTAGTCGAAATATGGATCGTAACTAGTAACTTGGGCTCCCAGTTTCTCTAATTCAGAAAATATTTTTTCGACGGGAGAATATCTTGTGTCACCAACATCCTGGCGATAACTTATCCCGAGAAGTAACACCGACTTGTCAGCAATGTCTCCCTCAACCATATCCAAGAGTCTTGCGATTGAATGTAACGGCATTTCATTATTTACATTTAGAGAAAGGTTAGAAAAGGGGAACCCGAGAGTCGTCAGTCCGTAAATCTGTCGGGCAGCAGCAGGCGCAAATGCAGGATCCTTGGTAAGGCAATAACCGCCTACCCCCAATCCTGGGACACGTATATTCGAATGCGTAGGCCGTTGAGAAATTGCATCGATTACCTCAAATAGATCTATGCCAACTGCTTCGGCAAATTGAGTCCACTCCGAGACAAACGCAATATTCATCGCTCTGTAAGTATTTTCCATTACTTTAGCTGTCTCAGATGCAGTCATCGATGCTAGTCGAGTTAATGGATACTCTTTGACGTCTATCACCGCACTTAGAAACTCTTCACACAGATCTGCTGCAGCAGCATTGTAGCCCGCATACACGCGCCAATTATTGATAATAGAATCTAGATAATCGCTCCCAGGCATAACCCGCTCGTATGAATGCGCGAGATACACTGACCGCTCATCTAAACCTCGTGTCGCTAGTTCTCTTTTCATTATAGGCAATACGATTTTTTCGGATGTGCCGGGAGGTACTGTTGTCTCAAGTAATACCAGAGTACCGACCGAAACTTTGCTGAATACTGCAGTTAGTGCCGTTTCAAATTCTGACCACTCCAATTGAGGTTCGTTCTCTAGAAAGGGAATATCGAGTGCTACATCAATAACGACGACATCAGCTAATTTATATACTGACTCATCAGTTGTTGCTTTTAAATTGCCTATCTTTAATGCGGTTTTTAGAGCATTTTTAAGCTCAATGTCAGCTGTTGGAAATGGGAACACACCTGAATTGATAGCATTGACCCGACTTAGACCAGCATCCGTAGGGAGGTCTACCCCCACTACTTGATAACGCGGTTCATCATCTTTGGTACGCGCATTAGCAATTGCAGTTGCCATTGCGGCGCCTACAAAACCCAAGCCTTGAACACATACCAGTTGTAGTCCTAATTCTTTTTTATGCATAAAATGTATTGGAATAATATTTTCAGTTAGCTGCATTCCAACTCCACAGAAGTTCAAGCTATCCAATTGACCATAGATATTTCGATTCTATTGTTTTGGATCCATTTTCTCGATATGTATCACGAGTTGCGTTTACTTCATCCAGCAAAGGTGACTGATTAATTCGGCCTGGAATATCCACTACCTTCACAGTTATTCCAATTCTCCTAGCTTCCACTCCTACAGAACTATAAGTCACAAATACCTCACTTACTGTACTAAGTAGAGTGTCTATTGGATCGGTTGTAACCACCAAATTTTGGATCAATTCAAGCTCATTTATGTAACAATTATTTGCAAGTGGGTGAGGCTTCAAGAAATAGGTCCTCATGTAGTCCTTCTTGATTAAGCCTACCAAAACATTCAGCATAATAGCCCCGTCATTCAGTCCCGGAACAATAAGGCTGTATAACTTATCGTTCTCAATCTTAATATCTTCAAGGTAAGCCAACCGATATATTGATTTCATTACGCTGACATTTTGATATCCCGCGTAGCGATATATATCCATCGATCGATTGTCTTCAGCCAGTACTTCCTTCGGCATAGGGATTGTCGTCCTATAATTTTTCTTCCCAGAAACTTCTTCTGGGCAAGTAAAATAAACCAGTTTTCTCCATGCCGCGGGACCATGTTGAAAACCGATGGCTTTAATTGTTCTAGAGTGCCTTCCCAACAACCAGGACATCATCCTACCTATAGAATACTCATGTAAATAGTATACAAATTCAGATGTTTCACTATCATCGAAAAATCGCTCGAACGATCCCATGATGCCCATAAACCGTCCCAGCCTACTTGCTGATTGTGAGAACTCTTCTTTAATCCACAGACTTGTATCGATATTCCTAAATGAGGTCGCTGCCGAGGCGCCGATCAGCGATATTCTTAAACGAGATAACCAGTAAACACACTTAATACAATCTCTGAGACTTAGGTACTCATCAATAACCACAATGCCAGCATTGAAAGCTTTTCGACGTAATCTGAAATACTCTAGTATTGATACGTGTTGATGATAACCATCACTAATAATCGTAGCCGCATACTCATCGTCTCCCCCTACTAAACTTCCATACTTATTGTCCTTTCCATGCGAGTCACACATCTTAGGATAGATCGTAAAATATTGTCGTTTTACTTCTCTCAAACGCTTTGGTTCTTGAACAAATGCTAGTGCCTTGAGAAATGTAATTACAGTAATCTCGGAAACAAAACGTAAATCACTTAAGAATCTTTTGACTCGTTTTAAGTCTATCCCTCTCTTACTAACGACAATCACCGGCACTTGGCCCGCCACCGAATGAAGACTTCTCAAGAATTTTCCATCGCAGCTTACGGCTACGATACGATCAGGAGATTTCTCCTTTATGATCTCGCATATCAGCAGCAGATTACAGATTGCTGCATATGTCTCAAATATTTCAGTTCTCTTGCAAGAGCAATCTGACAATAAAAATAGTGACAGTTCCTCAAAAACGAGCCTTCTATTCAAAAATTTCTGATTGAATGAATAAATCCATCTTGAATACGCATCTCTTTCCTCGATAGCGATTTCATGTAACCTAATAGGATCATTTACGGAGATAGAACCACTACTTCCGGGAATTCCTCCACCTATCGTATAGACAAAAGTTTCACCCTCAAAAAATGACAGCGGGTATTGTTCCGTGCCGCCATAGATCACCAGCTGTGAACGTGGTCTATTCAATTTCTTAATGAACTGTGTAATCGTCAGTAGGGTAAATCGTGGAAGTTGCAACATTGAGTATGCCTTAATGGCATGTAACTCATATTGAAATATTTAGCTACTAAA
>Ga0315339_1000907_pt1 | contig 30610 bp, 27 predicted proteins | sample ASW17metaG_FD_204514 | JGI IMG/M metagenome (GOLD analysis project Ga0315339, IMG submission 204514) | Ammonia-oxidizing marine archaeal communities from Pacific Ocean, United States - ASW #17 | ecosystem: Environmental > Aquatic > Marine > Oceanic | place: USA: California | collected 2016-12-05 | reverse complement strand
GGGGTCGTACCGTTGCCCATAGGGTGGCTCGGCTTGGGGCAACCAGTGGAGTTCCCAGGGGCCGAAGACAGCTAGAGCTACTAGTATCGGGGGACCAAAAAAGAGCCCCGACAGGATTCGCGATTCCAGAGAAGATTTTTTCATGGTCGTCCGTGGCCGAACTCAACAACCGGCTGGGCCGACAGCCGCCGCAGCGGCCTCTGAACCGCTCATCGTTTGCCGCATATGAATTCTCTACTGTGGCCCCTCAGTTTAGGCCCTTTAATGACGACCAGGACGGTGCCGCCGCTGCAGGCGAAATTTTAGCAGAACAGGACAGTTACCTCCCGTTCGCGCCTTCGCTAGGCAGTTTTCGAGCCAATTCCTCGGCCGATATTCTGACAGCGCCATCTCCCCCCATCGCCATACCGACCGTTCCCCAAGCCTGGCCGAATATCAACTCCACGCTGATTGAGAGCACGCCTTCAACTCTCTGAGCCTCCAGCTGCTCGCAGAAGGCCCTCCAGCGGCCGGCGCTCGTGAGCTGAGTCCGTCGACCGTAGGCGACGTTGGTGGAGCCGGTCGCACGCAGATCACCCACGAGCCGGCCCAGATCGCCGTAAGTAACCTGGAGACGATCAACGTCCATGACAGGCTCAGCCAACCCGGAGCGGGCCGCCAGATCTCCTAGGTCGTGCATGTCCACAAACCCGTGCACATGAACGTCGCTGTCAACTTCGCGCCACGCTCGGCGCACTTCTTGTAACGTGTCCGGTCCGACCGTCGTGAATAACATCAGGCCATCCGCTCGCAAGACTCTCGCGACCTCACGGAACACGGCCTGGGGATCGCACCAAGGTAGCAGGAAGTTGGCGAAGACCAGGTCTACGCTGCTCTCCATCAGCGGAAGCCGTTCCGCGTCACCGATGAGAGGGCTCACCGTATCGAGGTTGAGGCAGCGCCGACGCGTATGCTCGACCATGGGCCTCGACAGATCAATTGCCAAAATCTGGGCTTGTGGGTAGAGCTTAGCCAGTTCGGCGGTGCTCTTTCCCGTCGCCGAACCCAGATCGACGACCCGCACGGGGGTCAGCCTGAACAACTGCAGTCGTTCGAGCAGCCGGGTCCGAGCCTCCGTGTGCACGGCATCGACGGCATCAAAGGTGGTGCTCGCTCGCCCGAGGCGCACCATCGCAGCTTGCCTCTCTGGCAAACCGACGCGAGCAGAGGAATTATCAGTCATGCATCGAGTCCATGCGGGAAAAGGCTCGCGTCAATACCCCGAGATCAGGTCGGGTGTCGGGCAGGCTCTGGTGCGAGCCCCAGCCTGCCAAAGAGCGCCCGATCTGCCTCTTGTTCTGGATTCCCCGTCGTCAACAACTCGTCGCCGTAGAAGATGGAATTCGCGCCCGCCGCAAAGCAAAGCGCCTGTAGCTCATCGCTGAACTCGTTGCGACCTGCGGACAGGCGAACATGGGCGCGAGGCATGAGAATACGCGCGACTGCCACGGTACGGACGAATTCTAGACTATCGATCGCTTTCCGATCCGCCAACGGCGTTCCTGGGATCGGAACCAGCTGGTTGATGGGCACACTCTCCGGCTGCGGCTCGAGAGATGCAAGAGCATGCAAAAGGGCGACTCGGTCGTCACGATCCTCGCCCAGCCCCACGATGCCCCCACAGCAAACCTTCATCCCCGCTGCCCGCACGTGCTCCAGCGTGCGCAGCCGGTCCGAGTAGGTGCGCGTGCTGATGATCTCGGAGTAGAAGGACTCAGAAGTGTCAAGGTTGTGGTTGTAGAAATCGAGCCCGGCGCACGCGAGTTTGTCAGCCTGAGCCACTGTCAGCAATCCCAGCGTCGCGCAGGTTTCCAACCCTATAGCCTTGACCTCACAAATCATCTCGGCGATGCGTTCTACCTGAGCATCCTTCGGCCCTCTGAAGGCCGCCCCCATGCAGAAACGCGTCGCCCCAGCAGCTTTAGCCTCTCGCGCTGCGCGCGTTACTTCATCGAGTGACATTAAATCCTGCGCCTCAACACCAGTGCTATAGCGAGCACTCTGGGGACAATACGCACAGTCTTCCGGGCAACCACCCGTTTTGATCGATAAGAGCGTCGAAATCTGAATGGCAGCGGGATTGAAGTGCTGCCTGTGTACCCACTGAGCTCCATAGAGCAGATCGTTCAGTGGCAGATCGAACACAGTTGCTACGTCCTCCGCTACCCAATCGCTCCGGGCGATCCCCGTAAGGTGGATCCCCCCGATCTCCAGGCTCGTCGGTTTCGTTTGACGCATTTCTGAGAACATACGGAGGTGACTCCAGGTGAGTTGAGGTTAAACGGTAACCCTGACCGCAGTGCCGAGTATTGGAAACGAGTACGGAGTCTGTCAACTAGGAAAAACGCCGAAAGTACATCCCATCGGCTAAGCTCTGAAAAGATAGTCCAACATGATCCCGATGAAGACGCACATCCCCACAATTGAGTTGTTTCTGAACGCTAGGAAACAACGTACCGAGTCGCGATCCCGAATGAGGTGCTGCTGAAACACAAACATCATGGCGGCGGCACCAACCCCGACCAGGAACCACGGCCCAAGTCCGGCACTTTGCCCCACCAGAAGCAACCCGCCGAGGAACATCAACTGCAGTGCGCCGACGAAGATCCGATCCAGGTCACCGAAGAGGATCGCGATCGACCTGGCGCCAATCTTTAGATCCTCGTCCCGGTCTGCCATCGCATATTCGGTGTCGTAAACGACTCCCCAGATGATCGTCGTGACGAAAAGCAGCCAACCGACCCGCGGTACCGCCCCTGATTGCGCTGCGAAGGCCATGGGGACACCCCAAGCGAAAGCGATTCCCAGCACGAACTGTGGAAACGAAATGAATCGCTTACTGAACGGATAAATTATCGTAATGAGTGCACCGATCACCGCCAGACCCTGCGTAAGCCTGTTCATCGTTAAAACGAGACCAAACCCAATCAGCATCAGACCTACGAACAAGATAATAGCTTCTCCCACCTTGACCTCGCCGGTGGCCAGGGGCCGGTCTCGGGTGCGCTTGATATGCGGGTCGATCTTGCGATCGGCATAGTCGTTAATGATGCAGCCAGCCGAGCGCAGAATCACCGTACCCAAGACGAATATGATGAAGATTCGTTGCTCCGGACGCCCTTCCCCTGCGATCCACAACGCCCACAGAGTAGGCCAAAGCAGTAGCCATATCCCGACTGGCTGATGCAACCTCACCAGCCGCACGTAGGCCAGGTAGTGTTGGAACCCGATATTCAAATGTTGGCCGAACCAGCGGCCACGCTGGCTCAATCGGGCCCCGAAGCCGCGCAGCGCGGTCATGCCAAAGGAAAGATTCATGACAACGGCATTGTATGAGCCTTTCCGAACTCGACCAATTTACACCCTGGCGTATTCCACGGTGCCGCTGCTCCAACGGCGAATCAAAGATGCTACTCGCTGCGGAAACTCCTGCAACAGCTCATCGGATATCTCGATCACTTGTGGCAAGAGATCTGCATCTCGAATAAGGTCCGCGACCCTCAGCCGCATGACCCCAGTTTGGCGAGTACCTAAAACCTCGCCGGGGCCCCTGAGCTCCATGTCTTTTTCCGCGACTACGAATCCGTCCGAAGTCTCCCGCATAACACCGAGCCGCTCTCGAGCCAGGTCGCTGAGTGGCGACTTGTACAACAACACACAACTGGAGGCCTGGCTTCCACGGCCTACCCGTCCGCGGAGCTGGTGTAATTGCGAAAGCCCCATTCGCTCGGAGTTCTCGATAATCATGAGACTCGCGTTGGGGACATCGACACCGACCTCGATCACCGTGGTAGCGACGAGCAAGTCCAAAACTCCTTCCTTGAACTGGCGCATGATCAAATCTTTCTCCTTAGATTTCATCCGCCCATGGATCAAGCCGACGCTCAACGAAGGTAACGCGAGCTCCAACTCTCGGCCAACCTCAGTAGCGGCCTGGGATTCCACTACCTCGGACTCCTGTATCAAAGGGCACACCCAATACACCTGTTGCCCCGCTCGACAGTGAGCTAGCACACGCTGAACCAACTGAGGGCGTCGACTCTCTGGCATAACCACCGTCTGGACGGGCTGCCGCCCCGGAGGTAACTCATCGATGATCGAACAGTCCAGATCCGCGTATGCCGTCATCGCCAGCGTGCGCGGAATCGGCGTCGCTGTCATAACGAGCTGGTGCGGAGAGAGCGCTCCCCGCTGGCCCTTCTGCTTGAGTTCCAACCGCTGGTGAACACCAAATCGGTGTTGCTCGTCGACGGTCATCAACGCGAGCTTCGCGAAGCGCACGGACTGCTGGAAAAGCGCGTGAGTGCCCACGACGACCTGTGCACGGCCAGTGGCGATACTTTCGAGGACGGCGGAGCGGGCGGCTCCCGAAACGGTCCCAGTCAGACTCACGACCTCAATCCCCAATGGATGTAACCAGTCACTCAAATTGCCGAAGTGCTGCTCCGCGAGCAATTCGGTTGGAGCCATGAACGCTGTCTGGCATCCCCCGGAGGCCGTCGCCAACGCAGCGATCGCCGCTACGATGGTCTTCCCCGAACCCACATCGCCCTGCAAAAGCCGATGCATCGGGACGGATTTCTCCATGTCGGCAATTATTTCTTCAAGAACGGTCTCCTGGGCATCCGTGAGCTCAAACGGCAATCTCTCCCGGAACTTGGGGACCAGCTGGCGCGCATCGTTCAGCCGCATCGAGCGCTCCCGGGTTCTACCAACATTCAGCTGACGCAGGCTGAGGCGCTGTGCCACAAGCTCCTCCAACGCGACACGACGCTGGCACGGATGCGTACCACCGAGCAGGGACTGGAGCTTGGTACCCTGAGGCGGGGCGTGGAGAAATTTTAAGGCCTGATTGAGCGTGGGCCAATCCTCGGGTAACCGATCACCCAGGTAGTCCGTGATCGGTGCCCGCTCCAAGACGGCCAAAGCCTGTCGAATCAGCCTTCTCAAGCGCTGCTGATGCAACCCCTCCGTAGTTGGGTAGATTGGTGTCATGACGTCAGTCGGCGGCTCCACTTCGCCACTCAGCACCTGATATTCCGGATGTATCATCTCCAGCCCGGTGGGTCCCGTCCGGACATCGCCGAAACACCGGACGCGCGCGCCTTGTACCAAGAGCTGCTGCTGCGCCCTATTGAAATGAAAAAAGCGCAGCGTAATCGCGCCTGTGCCGTCGGCGATTCGACAAAGCAGGGAACGGCGGCGGCGAAAAGCAACCTCGGCGAGTTCGATCTCGCCCTCCACCAGCACTTTTGTGCCTGGGCGAAGTCCGCCCAGAGGTTGGATCTCCGTCCGGTCCTCGTAACGGATGGGCAGGAGGCAGAGGAGGTCGCCGATTCGCTCCACATCTAGACGGCCGAGCTTTTCCGCGAGCCGTGGGCCCACCCCTTTCAGGACGGCGACTGGCGTCTCAAGTGTTGGACCCGTGGTGGCAGGGGAGTCAGGCAACCAGAATCGCGTCCATCTCAACCACCGCGCATTTCGGGAGTCCCGCGACGCCGATGGCGGCGCGCGCTGGATAAGGCTCGTCGAAGTATTGCGCCATAATCTCATTCACGTGTTGGAAATCTCCGAGATCCGTCAGGTAGACAGTGAGTTTCACTACATCGGCAAGCTCGCCACCAGCGGCCTCCGCCACGGCCGCAAGATTATCAAACACTTGGCGTATTTGAGCGTCGACTCCGCCGCCCACCAACTCCATAGTCACTGGGTCCAGAGGGATCTGACCTGAGAGATACACCGTCTTGCCCGCCCGAACAGCCTGACTGTACGTCCCAATGGCCGCCGGTGCTCGATCCGTGTGGACTGGCTGCTTGGCCATTATTACGGCTATCCCGTGGTACGACTCACCCGGACAACGCCGGGATTCGTTCGAATGCTGCGAATGACTTGCGCCAAGTGTCGACGATCGCGGACGTTAAGCCTGAACAGCAAAATAGACTCATCGTCGTCCGTCTCGACGTTTAGCTGGTCGATATTGCTGAGCGTCGCTGAAATACGTCCCGCGACCTCGGCGAGCAACCCGACACGATTCAAGGTCCTAACTTGAATCTCGGATTGAAACTCCCCCTTGATGCCGCGTCGCCAGTCAACGGGGATCCACTTGGCGGGATGCTTTCGGTAGTCGGCGACGTTATGGCAGCCGCTCCTGTGGATCACCACACCACGACCGCTCGACATGAAGCCGACGACGTCATCGCCGGGGATCGGGTGACAGCAGCCCGCATAGGTCACCAGGAGTCCTTCCGTACCCGCAATATCGAGCGGCCTGCGCTTGGCCGCGGCCTCGCCCTCAACATCTACCTGCTGCGCGAGCATCCCGGCGACCACCGGAGCCAGACGCTCTCCTAGCCCAACCTGCTCGTAAATCTCATCCATGCTGGCGCTGCCGAGCTCCTCTAGCAAGCTGTCGGTTTGCACTTTCCGTAAACGACGGAAGTTGAGCGAATAAGGCCGGAGCGCCTGGCCCAAGAGCCTCCGTCCTAGCTCTCGAGCCTCGTCCCTCTTGAGACTTTTAAGGTATCCCCTAATGGCGTTACGTGCCTTCGCTGTGGCCACGAAATTCACCCAACTGGGGTTGGGCTTCGCAGAACGAGCGGTCACGATTTCCACCGTGTCACCGTTACTCAGTATTGTCTTCAAGGGCACTAGCCGCCGTTCTATTTTTGCCGCTACGCAACGATTGCCGACGTCCGTATGTACCGCATAGGCGAAATCGACAGCGGTCGCACCACGTGGTAAACGTAAAATGTTGCCGTTGGGGGTGAATACGTAGACCTTATCCGGGAACAGGTCGACCTTTACTGTTTCCAGGAACTCCTCCGAATTGGCAGCCTGTTGCATCTCCATCAATCCCTGCAACCAGTCACGAGCCCTAGCCTCGGCAGTGTAAGTCTGCTTCTCTACCGCCTTATATTGCCAGTTTGCCGCAATCCCCCGTTCCGCGACCCCGTCCATTTCCTCGGTCCGTATCTGCACCTCGAGCGGCATTCCTTTCGGCCCGAATAATGTCGTATGCAGTGACTGATAACCGTTTACACGTGGAATCGAAATGTAATCCTTGAAACGACCAGGCATTGGCTTGTAGAGCTGATGCACCAACCCGAGCACCCGATAGCACGTATCGACGTCCGGAACTACGATTCGAACGCCGAATACATCGACGATTTCAGAAAGATTGATGTGCTTACGCTGCATCTTCGAGTAGATGCTGTACAAACTTTTCTCGCGGGCAACTAGGCGCCCATCGACATCTCGCTCGACCATGCTCTTTTTCAGCTTTGCTTCGATCTTGCGAAGAAACTGCCGCTGACTACCACTCGCTTTCCGCAGTGCGCTCTCCAACACACGATAACGAAACGGCAAGTAGGCCTTGAACCCGAGGTTTTCTAGCTCGGTTCTGAGACTGTAGATCCCGAGCCGATTGGCGATAGGCGCATAGATCTCCAGCGTCTCCTTCGCTATTCGGCGGCGTTTCTCGACCGACAGCGCATCGATGGTCTGCATGTTGTGCGTCCGGTCGGCAAGCTTCACCAATATGACCCTGAGGTCTTTGACCATGGCTAAAAGCATCTTCCTGAAGCTTTCCGCCTGGGCTTCTGCCGCACTGTGAAAGTGCAGCTTGTCCAGCTTGCTCACGCCATCGACGAGCCCAGCCACGTCCTCGCCAAAGTCCCTCTGAACGTCCTCCAGCGTGCAGGACGTGTCCTCCAGCACATCGTGGAGCAGAGCCGCCTTAATAGTGCCTGGGTCGAGGTGAAGATCCGCGAGAATTTTTGCGACCGCGATCGGGTGGGTGATGTACGCCTCACCACTCAGGCGCTGTTGGCCATAGTGAGCCTTTGCGCTCACCTCATAGGCGGCAACTATGCCTTCGAGCTCCTCTTCCGGAAGGTACCCCTCTAGGGTACCGAGCAGCTGCCCGAACTCATCTCCCCGCCAGGCCGCGGGTAGCCGTTCTCGGATGGCAGCAGCATAGTCCATGGTGAGCTCCCAAGCGCCGCCCGGGACGACACCGGGTCTGCAAGACTGACTCGTCAGTCGCCGATAGAGATCGGCCGAGCCAGAAGCAAGTCGTCAGGAAGGGCGGATGCCGCTTGCTCTGCTTCGAGCAGATCCTCAACGGGCTGATCTCGCTCCTCGAGGATACTCTCCGTGATGTGACCCTCTGCGATTTCGCGAAGAGCGACGACGGTCGGCTTGTCGTTCTCCCAAGGCACCATGGGTTCGGCGCCATTGGCCAGCTGGCGAGCGCGTTTGGCGGCCACCAACACTAGCGAAAAACAGTTGGTTACATTCTCGACGCAATCTTCTACGGTTATCCGGGCCACAGGACACCCTCCTTGGACTCAATCTCTTAGGCCGCAGTGTACTGCAATCCGCCCAGGACCCGCCACAAACCACCTACCAAGAGGGCAAAGTGAACCTCTCGAGAATAAGGTCCAAGATCAAGAGCGCAGAATGCGTTCCGCTCGCTCACGAATAGCTGGCGAGCTGACGCGGTTCTCTCCGCCACGACCCTCCAGTATCGCCTCGAATGCGTCGGCCAACCGCTCAACATCGTCGTTCACTAGCAAGTAGTCGAACTCCTGCCAATGCACCATGTCGGCGAGTGCGTCCCCCAGCCGCCTCTGTATGACGTCCTTTGAATCCGTATCCCGGTATCTTAAACGCCGCTCCAGCTCCTCTCTGCTTGGCGGGAGAATGAAGATTCCTATGGTCTCCGGCGCGCTGGATCGCACCTGGGCGGCTCCCTGCCAGTCGATCTCGAGCAGGACTGTGTCACCTTGGCTCAAGAGTGAATCGACGTGCCCCCTACTTGTTCCATACCAATGATCGAATACCCGAGCCGACTCGAGAAAAGCATCGGTCGCCCGCATCGTCTCGAACTCTACCTCACCTACGAAGAAATAATCCTTGCCATTCTGTTCGGATTCCCGCGGCGGCCTGGTGGTGTAAGAAATCGAAAACCGAGTCTCCGGGCGACGCCGTATGATCTCGTGGACCAGCGTCGTCTTACCAGCACCGGATGGCGCAGAGACAATAATCAAGCGACCACGCTCCACGGGGGACATGCCGCTACTCCAGGTTCTGCGCCTGTTCGCGCATCTGCTCGATAAGGACCTTCAACTCCACGGCATCGCGAGTGAGGTCAGCGTCCTGAGCTTTGGAGCCCAAAGTGTTGGCCTCACGATTCAGCTCCTGAATCAGGAAATCCAATCTGCGCCCTATGGGCTCTTGTCGACCAAAAATATCGCTCACTTCTTTGACATGCCCTTCGAGACGATCGATTTCTTCGGAGATATCCAAACGTTGCGTGAGCAACGCGATCTCCTGCTCCAGCCGTTCGGGATTTGTTTCCACGGCCAATCGATCCAGCCTTTCCTTCAGCTTTGCACGATAGCGCTGTTCCGCGTCTCCGATGCGCGGTCGAATGCTCGCGATGATGTTGGAGATTGCCTCACAACGCTGCGCTAGGGCTTCCACCAACCGATCCCCCTCTCTCTGTCGTGCCGTGCTCAACGAAGAGAGCGCATCATCCAGTGTCTTTATGACCGAACCTTCTAGTGATGAAGCCTCATAGGTAGCCTCTTCTAGCACGCCCGGCCAACGAAGAAGCTCGCCGACCGCCAACGGGCGAGCGTCCGGATATTTTTCGAGCACCTCCGTCTGGATTGCACGGACCCGATCCAACACATCGTGTCGCATCTCGGCCTCCGGGGTGTGGCCCTCGGCCAGAACAACCTTCAAAGTACAATCCACCTTGCCACGCGCGAGAGCCGCGTTCACTCGCCCGCGGCAATCGGGCTCCATTGCCCGTAAGTCCTCCGGAAGACGCACCCCGATCTCTAGGAATCGGTGATTTACGCTACGGAGCTCCCAGGTTAGTCGGAACGGCTTCACCAGCGCTTCGGCGCTTGCAAACCCCGTCATGCTGCTCGGCATTTGGAAAACCGCCTTTCCAGTCTGTGGAATGAGCTATAGATCAAGGTGCAGATCCGCATCCGGTCAAATCTAGGCAGACAAAGTCCTTAGAGTCTAAGATATGAGCAGGACTGGCACGAGTCTCGATGATGAAAGTGGATTCCGCAGAGCTGAGTTTGGTGGGTAATCACCAGGAAAACCAGGATCGCATGTCCATGGTTGTGGATACTGACAGTTTGCTGTCGATCGCCACCGACGGAATGGAGTGTCATGCGGAGCGGAGACGAGTGCTAAAGCGCTGCGGTTTTGCTCTGGCTGGGCTGAGGAATTGACCATGCGCCCGAGTGGACGAGGTGCGGGAGAGCTGCGGCCCGTGCGGTTTTTAAAAGACTTCGTGACCTATGCAGAGGGATCGGTCCTGACGGAGTTCGGCAACACTCGCGTGCTCGTAACGGCCAGTCTCGATCGGAAGGTCCCGCATTTCCTGAAGGGACGGGGTGAGGGCTGGGTAACAGCTGAGTATGGGATGCTGCCACGGGCAACGCATACTCGAAATTTCCGTGAAGCGGCGAGAGGAAAGCAAAGCGGACGGACACTGGAGATCCAAAGACTGATCGGACGCAGTCTCCGGGCCGTCGTCGACCGCGCGGCACTCGGCGAACGCACAATCACCGTCGACTGCGACGTGCTGCAAGCCGACGGCGGTACTCGCACTGCATCAATCACTGGCGGATACGTGGCGCTCGCCCTCGCAATCGAGAAACTGATGCACGAGGGCGAACTTAAGCGAAACCCAATTCATGGTCAGGTGGCTGGGATCTCGGTCGGAATCTACAAGGGCCAGCCGATTCTCGATCTCGACTACGACGAGGACTCGGAAGCGGAAACGGATATGAACGTCGTGATGAACGAAGCGGGTGGTTTCGTCGAGATTCAGGGAACCGCCGAAGGACACGCCTTCCAGCGTGGAGAACTAGAGAACCTATTAGATCTAGCCGAGGAGGGTATTCGACAGCTGGTCCAAAAACAGGCGGAGGTCCTCGGCGGTTGACGGGCGTACCGAGCCAGTGGGTCCTCGCCAGTAGCAACCCCGGCAAGCTCCGCGAAATCCAGGCCATCCTCGCTCCCTCTGGGTTAGAGGTGTTGCCACAGAGCGCTTTTGGCCTGCACTCTGCTGAGGAAACCGGTGCGACATTCGTAGAGAACGCGCTCCTGAAAGCGAGACACGCGGCAGCGGAAACGGGGCTTGCAACCATCGCAGACGATTCGGGTCTGGTCGTGGCAGCGCTGTCGGGACAACCGGGAATCTGCTCGGCTCGGTTCGCCGGTCCCGGCGCTGATGACCACGGCAACATCGCTAAGCTACTGCGGCTGCTGGAGAACACGCCCGAGGAAGAACGCGGCGCGAAGTTCTATTGCGTGATCGTGGCCTTACTGGGTCCCGATGATCCGGCGCCTTTGATCGCTTCCGGTGCGTGGCCCGGGGTAATCCTCCGTGAGCCAAAGGGACGCTCTGGCTTTGGCTACGATCCGGTGTTCCTAGATCCGGACCTGGGCGCAACGGCCGCCGAGCTAACGCCCGAAGTCAAGAATCAAGTCAGCCATCGAGGTCGAGCGCTCGCTGAGATCCAGCACGCTCTGTCCGAAGCAGGGTGAGACGAAGCTAGGGTTGGGCCCTTTATGCACAACTCGGGGCGCACCATCCGGAAACAAGCTCGTTGCACATCAATTCTCCGGTGGAGATTCGCCTTATTATTCTAAGACCTTGATTTTATTGTGCTTATCTGTAGTGATCGTTTTTTCAGCAATCTAAGGGAAATGATGAACCCCATGGGGGTCTAGGCCTGATTTCGCACGTTCCTCCACAGAGTTATGCACAGGATCTGTGGATAAGGGTTCTTTCCCTTTTTGGATCCGAGCCTTACGTCAGACATCCCACCCCTAGTCTGACTCGTTCCCCGGGCCCGTCTTGTCTTCAAACGCCCGCAGCAGTATGCTCACGCGCCTGTTGGAGAAGACCGATCATGAAACCCGACATTCACCCGGAGTACGGCGAGATCAAAGTAGCCTGCGGCTGCGGTAACGAATTCACCACCCGTTCGACGCTCGGCAAAGATCTCCAGGTAGAGGTGTGCTCAGCCTGTCATCCTTTCTATACCGGGGAACAAAAAATCCTCGACAGCGGTGGGCGCGTCGATAAATTCAGACGCCGCTACGGGCTGTCCTCAGGATCTAAAGCGGACGGTTAGACCCGATCTAGGGACCAGCGGGGTCCGTAGCGAGCCTCCAGCGCTTGCGCGCCCTGCTATAATGGGCGCTTTGCCGTGGTCGAGGGCCCCCAGTCGGTCTCAAGCGCCCACGCCGTAACCTTGAGCCTGTCCTGGCCAAGAACGGTTATAACAATTCTGAAGGAGCCAGGTGCGAGGCATGAGCGAGAAGCCCTATACCCTGATCAACCGCGAGACCGGAAAGGAGCTTGGACTGAGTAGCCAGGATGCGATCCTGGGACCTAGCGTCGTTGATATCTCCGGACTGTACCGCGAACAAGGAATTTTCACCTATGACCCTGGCTTCGGCGCTACGGCCTGTTGTTCCAGCACAATCACCTTTATCGATGGCGAGCAGGGTGTGCTCATGTACCGAGGTTATCCGATCGAGCAACTCGCCGAACAATCCACATTTATCGAAGTTGCATCTCTACTGCTCTATGGAGAACTCCCGAGCACGAGCGATCTTGAGGCATTCGATCAGTCGATCCGAACCCATACGATGCTCAACGACTCGTTCATGCGGTTCTTCAACGGCTTCCGCCACGACGCCCATCCGATGGCGATGGTCTCCGGTGTCGTCGCCTGTATGTCCGCCTTCTACCATGACACAACCGACATTCAGGACTCGGCCCATCGGGATGTGTTTGCACATCGAATCATAGCTAAGATCCCCACGATCGCCGCGGCAGCATACAAACACTCTCTCGGGCAGCCGTTCTCCTACCCTCAGAATCGACTAGACTACTGCAGCAACCTCTTGAGCATGCTTTTCTCCGTGCCGACCGTCTCCTATGAGATCGATCCCGTTGCCGCAGAGGCCCTCGACCTTTTATTCATTCTGCATGCGGACCATGAGCAGAACTGCAGTACCTCGACGGTGAGGTTGGCCGGCAGCTCCGGTACCAACCCCTACTCCGCTATTTCAGCCGGTATCTCGGCGCTCTGGGGCCCAGCCCACGGAGGTGCCAACGAAGCCGTCATCAATATGCTGGAAGAAATTGGCGAGCCAAAAAACATAAACAGCTACGTTGCGAGGGCCAAGGACAAGGAAGATTCCTTCCGCCTGATGGGGTTCGGACACCGTGTCTACAAGAACCACGATCCTCGGGCTACGATCATTCGGAAGATGTGTCACCGCGTACTAGAGAAGCTCGGTCAAGAGCAGGACACGCCGTTGTTTGAGCTGGCGTTGGAGCTCGAGCAGATTGCATTGAAAGATTCATACTTCGTCGAAAAAAACCTCTACCCGAATGTAGATTTCTACTCGGGCATCATCTACCAGGCCCTTGGTATCCCCAAGTCCATGTTCACTGTGATGTTTGCGATCGCACGAACGGTTGGCTGGGTCGCCCAATGGCGAGAGATGGTGAGAGATTCCGAGACCCGCATCGGCCGGCCCCGGCAGCTCTACATCGGTCCCGCAAAGCGGGATTACCTGCCGATCTCGGATCGCTAGCCGAGGCGGCCGGAATCCTCTAACAAAGCGAGTACTCGGTCTCGGCGTGCCCGTAGCATTGGGCGCCGATCCACCGGGCTCATGGGTGCTTGCCGTAATCCCTTCTCCGGAAAGACCAGCGCGTCGACTCGCTCACCACGATACGTGAACCGATAACCTGGAACGATCGAGATCCCGCGGCTATCGTAACGGTAGCGGCGTTGCCAATCCCTGTAGTGGATACCCTGCTCCTCCAGCTTCATCACCACCTCTTCCGGAGCGTCGGTAAACAGGTGCAGTTCGATGGATGAGTTAACTGTAATGGCTCCGGAGAGAACAGATCCCGCTAACCTCGGCTCGAACGGAGACAGAAACGCCATGACGTCAACGGCCAGGCTCCGCAGATCTTTGAGTTGATTCCGATGGGCTTCGGGTTCGAAGATCCGTTGCCACTCCGTTACGCGCGCTTCGATCTCCGAGTTGCTAGGGAGGGCTCCAGCCCCTCTGACATCCAGACGTTGGGCAGCTTTACGCTTAGCTAAGCCATAGTCCTGGATGCCGTGCTCGTGGACGAGGCGGGCCGCCTCCTGAGCGACCCGTTCCCGAAGTTCAACAGAATCGAGCCAACGCCTAGCCATAGCGGTGTTTTCCCTTAACGCCTCCGTGCCCGGCGGAGCGACTAGAAGATCGATCCTGGAACGGTCGTCTCCATCCTGTCGGACTCTACGAACTCACCCATGACCGGGTCCTGCGGGAGTTCAAGTCGAGTCGGTTCTGATTCCGGCACGTAATCCATTCGGAATTTTTCGAAGATGCTGCTGTCTCGGGTACTCGCGACGAGCCCGGTATTAGGATTGATCCGCACGTCCACGATACCGGGTGGGCGTTCCATTGCGTGGAGAGGCATTCCATCCAGCGCTTCACTCATGTAGCTGATCCACATCGGCAGGGCCGTGCGCGCACCTTGCTCACCATTCCCCAACGAGCGTTCCTGGTCAAATCCGACCCATGCTGCCGTAACGACATCGCCGTTGAAGCCGGCGAACCAAGCGTCACGCTGATCGTTGGTCGTGCCTGTCTTTCCACTAAGATCCGTACGTCCGAGCTCACGATACGCCCGCACACCGGTCCCACGTCGGACGACATCCTGCATCATGTCGTTCATGAGATAGGCGTTCTGAGCGCTGATGGCGCGGGGCGCATGGCGCGTCCCGGCGTAAAGATCTGTCGACCCGTTAATTAGCTTTGGCTCCACCTCCCCTGACTCATCGCAATCCAGACAGGCGAGTTCCGGAGACGCCGCATACAATACCTCACCGTCAGCGCCCTCAATCCTCTCGATGAGATAGGGGTCGACTCGATAGCCGCCGTTCGCGAAGACTGCATAGCCCTGTACGAGGTCCAGCGGCGCGACCCCACCAGAACCGAGCGCCAGCGTTGAGTTCATTGGCGATGCTGTCTCGTCAAAACCGAAACCGCGCACATGCTCTACGGTGTAGCGAACCCCGGACCGTTCGATGACGCGGATTGAAACCAAATTCAGAGATTTGATGAGGGCTTCCCGGAGCCGGGTCGGACCGTTAAACCGACCAGAGTAGTTTTCCGGACGCCAGAAACCTTCAAGCGCCCGGCTACGCTGCACGATCGGCGCATCATTGAATATGCTGGCAGCTGTAAACCCTCTCTCCAATGCGGCGGAATAGACGAACGGTTTGAACGCCGAACCAGGCTGTCGTTGGGACTGGATCGCGCGATTGTAGTTACTGAGGAAGAAATCGAATCCTCCGGACAACGCGGAGACTGCTCCGTCGGTTGGATCCAGAGAAACCAACGCGCCTTGGACTGCCGGTACCTGCCCGAGGCGAAGCTCACCAGATTGCAGCAGCCTGAATCGGGCCACGTCGCCGACTTGGAGAACGTCCGCCACGGTTTGCGGCACCCGGCCCTTACGATTCTCGTCGATGTAAGGCGCGGCCCAGGCGACAGTGTCGAGACCAACTGGCACGAGTCCAAGCTCGTCAAAATACAGCTGTGCCTGGAAGATCGGTGTCGGCGATTCTTCCTCTTCTCCTACTGGGTCTGACAGAGGAGCCTCACCTGGGAACTCGGTATGCATCTCAGCCGACAGCACGGCCAATTGCTCCTCTGTGGACAGGATCTCCTCGACTCTGACTACCAAGCCCGTCAGGAACCCCGAAACAGGTGCGTAGCCCTCAAGAACGGCTTGCCACTCGGCCTCCTGGCGGGATTCCGGGAGGGACTCGTTAGCCACCGTCAGAGCCTCCTGAAGATCCGGGGCAATCGTTCCCGGGGTGACCCCTGGAACCTCAATCTCTGGCGACAGTTCGAGGTCGACCCGCGCGAGCGGCCCACGGTAGCCATGACGCTCGTCATACTCGATCAATGTTTGCCGCAACGCCTCGTCCGAAGCTCTCTGAAGTCGCGCGTCTATCGTGGTCGTGACCTTCAGCCCAGCAACGTACGCCGAGAGCCCGAATCGTCGGATAAGCTCGGCGCGCACCATCTCTGCAACATAGGAAGCTTCAAGCTCCCGCTCCGGTCCGAACCGCTTACTCTCAATCAGCACCTCTGTCGCCGCCTCGTGGTCAGCCGCGGTGATAAAATCGAGCTCGCGCATGCGCCGCAATACGTAGGTACGACGTTGCGTCGCCGCCTCTGGATTGACTATCGGATTATGGATCGACGGCCCCTGGGGAATCCCAGCAATGACCGCAGCATCCGAAATGCTAATGTCGCGCAGATCCTTACCGAAGTAGGTCTGAGCCGCAGCCGCAACGCCCCAAGCATGCTGTCCAAAGAACGTCGTATTCAGAAAAATGTCCAATATTTCGGGCTTGCTGAATTCCCTTTCGATGCGGAGTGCAAGAATCCATTCCTTAAACTTTCTCACCAGCGTTCTGTCCCTAGTGAGGAAGTACTGTCGCGCAATCTGCTGGGTAATCGTACTGCCGCCCTGACCGCTATCCCCCGCGTTCAGGATGAAATACGTCATGGCTCGCAGGGTGCCCTGATAATCGATGCCAGGGTGCTCGAAAAAGCGATCGTCCTCTGCAGCGAGCACCGCTTGCACCATCACCGGCGGTATATCTTCGTAGGGAACAGGTGAGCGCTTCTCGCCGAACTGCGAGATCAACCGACCGTCACGACTGTAGACGGACAAGGGGATCTGCACGCGCACGTCCCGCAGCTCCTCGGCTAGGGGCAAGCTGGGCGCCACATAGAGATAGCCACCGGCTATCAGGGCACCGACAGACAGACCTCCGGTGACCGCCCAGGTCCCCAGAGAAACGAAGATTCGAGCATAAGTGCGCATTATCTAAGCCGTATTGTACTTCCTTGCCATGGTTGGGGCCTTTGTGCATAGTCCACCAAACTTGGCGAGCCCACTGAAAGGCGGGGACACAAAACCACCGGTCTAAGAACCGAACCTTGGCTGGTCCGGCCTAGGATAGCGGGGAGCGGGGCTGCTCGAGCAGTAGAAGGACCCTTTTCGCCCCCGGCATCTCCTGGTCCGAAGCCCAACCACGCGCGCGTTCGCTCCCAATCGGTAATTGGTACTATTGTGGAGCTTCCTTTGAGGCGGGTTTGTTGAGGCGGGTTTGTGACGGTGGGCATACCCTTGGTTCCCAGAATTATGAAGCTCATCAGGCCCACTTGGATACAGGTGCCATATAGCTACATTGAGCGCATGGGTGTCGTCACAGGATTCTACCTCAACCTGCGGAGTTGAAAAGGAAAATTCTTGTTCCCAAGCCGGGCAGAAAAGTCCCTGTTGAGCGTTGACGTAACCACTCCCTTGGTCAAGTTGATCGAGCGCTCGGAGAACGGCCGTATCAACCCTCAGAACGCGATTAACGAGAATGAGTAAGCAGGATAACGTGTTCCTTGTCGGTCCAATGGGGTCAGGGAAGACGGCCGTGGGCCTCCAACTCGCCCGCGATTTAGGAGTGGAATTCCTTGATAGCGACGCGGAGATCGAGCGCCGCACCGGAGTGAACATCACGTTCATCTTCGAGAAAGAAGGCGAGAATCGATTTCGGGAACGCGAGAAAGAGGTAATCGCTGATCTCGCCCAACGGGACAACGTAGTGCTTGCAACAGGAGGAGGGGCGATCTTAGCCGCGGACAACCGGCGAATTCTCGGTTCCAGGGGCATCGTCGTATACCTCAAGACCAGCGTGAAGCACCAGCTTCACCGTACGCAACACAACCAGAAACGGCCGCTCCTTATTAACGACGATCCTGCAACCGTTCTGACGCGATTGATGAAGGTTCGCGGACCACTATACGAAAAACTCGCGAATATCTCGGTCGATACAAAAGGACAGCGGGTTAAAACCGTGGTGCAACAGATTAAGGCTCTGCTAGAGGAGCAAGATTTTACCCCATTGAAAAAGTGACGACGCCCTGCGAACCTAATGTCGATGAAACCACTTCAAGTGTCACTCGGAGAAAGAAGTTATCCGATTTATATCGGACCCGGTCTCCTCAGCGATCAGGAACTACTCCGTCGTTCGATTCCTGCTGCGCAAGTGTTAATCGTCACCAATGAAGTGGTCGCGCCACTCTATCTAACCAGGCTCGAGAAGACCCTCTCGGCGCGGCACCAACACTCGGTGATACTCACTGACGGTGAAGGAGAAAAAAACCTCAGCACGCTTGCAAAGATAATCGACGAGCTCGTTGAGGAAGGATTCCACCGTGACGCCTGTCTCGTCGCGCTTGGTGGTGGAGTGATTGGCGATCTTACCGGGTTTGCTGCGGCATGTTATCAGCGCGGCATTGCCTTCGTGCAGATACCCACCACACTGCTAGCCCAAGTGGATGCCTCGGTGGGCGGAAAAACGGCGGTAAATCACCCAAAGGCGAAGAATATGATTGGGGCGTTCCATCAGCCGCTTTGCGTGCTTGCGGACACGGATACGCTCGCTACCCTCCCGGAGAGGGAGTTCTGTGCCGGATTGGCAGAAGTCATCAAGCACGGCCTTATCCTGGACCCTGATTTCTTTCGGTGGCTGGAGGATCACATGGAAGACGTCCTCGCGCAGGACGCCGATTCGCTAAGCTACATCGTGCGCCGAAGCTGTGAAATAAAGGCGACAATCGTTGCGGAGGATGAGCGTGAGAAGGGTCACCGAGCGTTATTGAATCTCGGCCATACCTTCGGGCATGCGCTCGAGTCCATCGCGGGGTACGGGGTGTGGTTGCATGGTGAGGCCGTCGCCATCGGTCTCGCGTTAGCCACACGAACGTCTATGGAGCTCGGGATAATCGAAGCGGCTGAATGCGAACGCATATGCGCGCTGCTTGTCCGTGCCCGTTTGCCGGTGACCGCCCCTGAGGTCGATCCGAACGCCCTGATCAGCCTCATGAAACTGGACAAAAAGGCCGACTCACAAGGTTTGCGCATGGTGCTCCTGGAGGGTATCGGCAAAGGAATTATCGTCCAGGCACCAGATGAGTCCATACTGAGACATGTCGTCCAGTCCTCATCCGCAACTTGATCAGAGACCAAGGTGGCGGAGCCGTTAGCCCCTTATGCCGCGGACCCCGGTAACTCCCGTGGCCGCCGTTACCCTGAGGATGCGCCAAACCACCGCACGGAGTTCCAGCGCGACCGTGACCGCATTATTCACTCGACTGCGTTTCGACGTCTGGTGTACAAGACACAGGTCTTTGTCAATCATGAAGGCGACCTATACCGGACTCGCCTTACCCATTCGTTAGAGGTCGCACAAATCGCCCGAACCGTGGCACGTGCTATGAGGCTGAACGAAGACCTGGTGGAAGGGATCAGTCTTGCTCACGATCTTGGGCACACACCTTTCGGACACGCCGGTCAGGACGCGCTAAACGAATGCATGAGCAATTACGGCGGATTCGAGCATAACTTGCAGTCCTTACGAGTCGTCGACCAGCTCGAGGATCGATATCCTAGTTTTCCGGGCCTCAATCTCACCTTCGAGACCCGCGAGGGGATACTCAAACACTGCTCCTTGGCGAATGCTCGCAAACTGGGCGAGCTCGGTGAGCGCTTCATAGACCGGCGACAACCTGGCCTTGAGGCGCAGCTTGCCAACATCGCGGACGAAATTGCCTATAACAATCACGATGTCGATGACGGGCTGAGATCCGGGCTAATCGAGCTTGAGGACCTCACTGAGATCAGGTTTCTAAAGGACCGGCTGGAAGCAGCCGAACGCCTGTATCCAGGCATCAGCCAACACCAGCGAATTCACGAAGTAGTAAGAGGGATGATCGGCGCACTGGTTATTGACCTTATAGACTCGAGCACGCGCCGGATTCAGAATCTCGCGCCTGCCAATATCGAGGCGGTCCGCGCCCATGACGCCCCCCTGATCGGTTTCAGCGAGCCGTTCCTGGAAACTCAAAGGACGCTGAAGCGGTTTCTCAGGGAACACCTCTACCGTCATCCGAAGGTTCGCACGATGACCGAGCGAGCTCACGAGGTTGTGTCCACACTTTTCAAAACTTTTTTTACAGATTACGAGAAGATGCCGCCTGAACACGCACACCGTGCAAAACTAGCCAATGAGGAGGCTGGCGTGGCAGCTGCGGCTCGCGTTGTGTCGGACTACGTCGCGGGCATGACTGACCGTTTTGCACTGCAGGCCCACGAGGCGCTAACAAGCGAGCCTGCCGTCAAGAGGTAGCCTGCGAAGCCCACTAGTGGCTCGTTTGCTAGAATGCAGTCGTGTCAGTAGAACCCGCTTCCAACATCGATATCCCACCGAACCATCGTTTGATCGTCGCCTTGGACGTACCTAACGCCGATGCGGCACGATCGCTCGTCGAAGAACTCGGGGATGTAGTGCAATTCTATAAGATCGGTCTCGAGCTCTCGGCATCGGGCAGTTATTTCGAGCTCTTGGACTGGCTCGTACGGCAAGACAAACGTGTCTTCGCCGACTTGAAGTTCTATGACGTCCCAGCGACTGTCGCGGCCGCTGTCCGTCAGATCAGTAACCGAGGGGCTTCGTTCCTAACCGTCCACGGCGACAGGTCAATCATGGAAGCGGCCGCTTCCGAAAAAGGGCACCTACAGATACTCGCTGTAACCGTGCTGACCAGCATGGACAGTGAGGATCTTAGGCAAATGGGTATCGGTTTGGATGTCCAGAGCCTGGTGGTGCAGCGGGCAACCCTGGCGATGGCTACAGGCTGCGATGGGGTCATCGCATCCGGCCTCGAGGCCGCCCAGCTGCGAGAGACACTGGGTCCCGAGGCGATCATCGTAACACCCGGAATTCGTCCCGCTAGCGAACGCACAGAGGACGACCAAAAACGCATCGTCACACCTGGTCAGGCGTTGGAGAATGGAGCGAGCTTCATCGTCGTCGGCCGACCGATACGTAATGCACCGAGCCCCCGGCAGACAGCCGAGGCAATTCAAGCGGAAATCTCCGCCTCCCGGCAATAAACATCATCGAGACGACTTTAGCGTGGGGGTCGGCGTTGTAATCTAACTGCACTGGGGAGCGCTAATTTAGATCGGCGGCGTATTCCTTCAAGAGGTTCAGTGGCACGATCTCCAGCGCGCGCTGGTGGGTTCCACGCAGCATCACCCGAGGCGCCATCCCATGTTGTTGCGCTTCCAGCCAACGCGCAGCACACAGACACCAACGGTCACGGGGCTTCAAGCCTGGAAACCCATACTCCGGAACAGGAGTCGACAGGTCATTGCCCCTAAATCGCGAGAACTCTAGGAACTCCCGTGTCACCTCGACGCACACCGTGTGAGACCCCAGATCTTCATCACTGGTGTTACAGCAACCGTCACGAAAGAAACCGGCCATCGGTTCTTCGCTGCAGCTTTCCAGCGGCTCTCCCAATACGTTGACTGATCGATCCATTATTCTCTCAGCGCACGTCTGAGTACCTTGCCCACGTTGGTCTTGGGTAATTCATCCTTGAAAATGACCTCTCGGGGAATCTTGTAACCCGTCAAGCTCTCCCGGCAATACTCGATGACCTCCGCCTTCGTCAAGTTCGGATCTTTCTTGACGGCGAATAGCCTTACCGCCTCGCCCGACCGCTCATCCGGGACACCCACGACAGCAGCCTCCAAGACACCCGGATGACTCACGACAACGTCCTCCACCTCGTTAGGATATACATTGAAACCAGAGACCAATATCAGATCTTTCTTTCGGTCCTCGATGAAGACGAAACCCTGCTCGTCCATCCGCCCGATATCACCCGTCTTCAGCCAACCATCGTCGGAAAGGACCTCCGCTGTCGCCTCCGATCGGTTCCAATACCCCCTCATCACCTGAGGCCCGCGCACACAAATCTCTCCTACCTCACCGAGACCGAGGAACGTACCAGACTCATCACAGATCGCCACCTCGGTCGACGGCACAGGAAGCCCCACCGAGCCGTTGAAGGCTCTCCCATCGAGGGGGTTAGCGGAGACGATCGGAGAAGTTTCCGTAAGCCCGTACCCCTGGGCCAAGGGCTGCCCGGTCATCGCTTGCCATTCGTCCGAGACACTGCCCTGCACCGCCATTCCACCGCCCATGCTCACCTTAAGCCGACTGAAATCGACGTCGCCAAAACCGGGCACGTTCACAAGGGCAACAAACAACGTATTAACTCCCGTGATGTAGGTGAAGGGTCCACGTTTTAGCTCCCTGATTAAACCTGGTAGGTCTCGCGGATTAGTGATCAGGAGGTCGTGTCCACCGAGTTCGATAAAACAGAGCAGGTTCGCAGTTAACGAGAAGACGTGGTACAGGGGAAGCGGCGTGATGGCGACATCGCCGCGGCCGCCGATAAAAGGCCTGGCCCAGGCAGCTGCCTGCAGCACGTTGCTGACCATATTCCGATGGGAGAGCACCGCTCCCTTCGCAACACCGGTCGTTCCGCCAGTGTACTGCAAGAATGCTATATCCTCGGGCCCCACCTCAACATCGTTGTATGTGAGACCCTCTCCCTCAGTGAGAACCTTTCGGTAGCGCTCCGCCGCGTCGATCCGCCAGGAAGGTACGAGTCTCTTGATATACCTCACGACAAAATTCGTGATCACCCGTTTTAGAAACGGGAACTGATCACCGATTTCCGTGACTATGACCTTATCGACGACGCTCGCCGACAACGCCCGCTGCACGGTGTGCGCGAAATTCTCCAGGACCACGATCACGCGCGCGCCACTATCGCTGAGTTGGTGCTCAAGCTCCCGAGCCGTGTAGAGTGGATTGACGTTTACGACCACCATGCCGGCTCGCAGTATTCCGAAAAGGACCACAGGGTACTGGAGGAGATTCGGCATCATGATGGCCACCCGATCCCCAGGTTTCAGGGCGGTGCCGGACTGGAGGTAGGCGGCGAACTGCCGACTTAGCCGATCAACCTCCGCGTAGGTTAACTCAGCTCCAGAATTGGAAAACGCTGTGAGCGCTGCGTGCTCCCGAAAACTGCGCTCCAAAAGCTCTTTCAAGGATGAGTACTGGGCTGGATCGATCTCAGCGGGCACGCCCTCCGGATAGGATCTCAACCAGGGTCTTGCTTCATCCATCGGCTTAAGGGGCGTGTCCGTGCGTAGGCGCCGACGTGGGCCTGGTGACGGGGTGCCACCTCCACCTCACAGAAGTTCCTCCAACACCATCCAGACGTTTTCCATCATGACCGCGTTCCCACTCGCGTTCGGGTGGATACCGTCCGACTGCATCAGCTCCCCGTTCAAAGCCACGTCTTCCATCAAGAACCCAACAAGTGGCACACCGAGCTGCCGAGAAAGCTCCGGGTAACTGCTGGCTAGCGCCTCGGTGTAGGCCGGACCGTAGTTAGGCGGAATCTGGATCCCCGTAAGGATTGGCGTTGCACCACTCTCTCGCGTCAACTCGATCATGGCTCGGAGATTCTCACGCAGATTCTCTACTGCCTGGCCACGCAGTCCATCATTACCGCCTAGCTCGATGATAACGATGGCGGGCCTGTGTGCACCCAGCAGCGCCGGTAGCCGCGCCAGCCCCCCAGAACTCGTGTCCCCCGGTATGCTGGCGTTGACGATTTCATAAACGTAACCTTCCGCATTCAGCCGATCCTGTAGCATTGCTACCCAGGACTGCTCGGCCCGCAGCCCGTAGGCGCTGCTAAGGGAATCGCCAACGACGACGATGGTTTGGCCGGCGGCATCGGCGATCGTGGTACAAAGCGAGGCAAAGGCCACGCCAGCAGCTAGAAAACGAGTAGGGAATATACCTCTGAACAACATGACAGAACCTAGCTCTCTACTTACGGCGCGAGCCTTGACCAAAAAGGTTACCAGCCCGGAGGGGGAGTTGACCATCCTGGACAACGCCAGTTTGACGGTGAATCATGGTGAAACGGCGGCCGTTGTTGGCCCTTCAGGGGCGGGCAAATCGACGCTTCTGGCCCTATTGGCGGGCCTCGATGAACCGACGTCCGGCCAAGTGTGGTTAGATGAGGTCGAACTCACAGCACTGGATGAAGACGGCCGGGCTCAGCTTCGAAACCGGCGGGTCGGATTCATCTTTCAGTCTTTTCATCTGCTCCCCTCACTGACGGCGCTTGAGAACGTGCTGCTACCCCTAGAGCTCAGCGACACCGACGGTGCCATGGAACGTGCCCGACAGGCGTTGAGCCAGGTCGGCCTGGATTCTCGACTACATCATTATCCCCGACAGCTATCAGGGGGCGAGAAACAGAGGGTTGCCATCGCGAGGGCCTTCGTCGGGAACCCGTCACTTCTTTTTGCGGACGAGCCCACTGGTAATCTCGACAACAAGACCGGAGAGCGTGTCCTGAACCTGTTGTTCGAACTCAACGCAGCGTCCCACGCGACCCTGGTACTGGTTACCCATGACCTTGTGGCTGCAGCCCGTTGTGACCGGATGTTCGAGATGGCGACAGGGCGCATCGTCAAAACAACCACATCCGAGAGCTAATGGCTGACCCTACGTGTGAGCTAACCGCTACGAGCAAAAGCCTTCTTCTCAGATTGAATCGTAAAAGCAGCCATTACGGACACCTGACGAAGGCTCCGCAACCCGGATCAGATGACTCTTCTCAGGCGACCGCCGTTTAGGTAATCGGCCACATTCTCCACCATCTGGTCCACCGCGCGTTGCCTCGATTCTTTGGCTGTCCACGCGATATGAGGTGTCAGAATCAAGTTCGGTCGGTCTCGACTAAGCAAGGGTTCGTCGTCCGCGGGCGGTTCCTCTGCGAGCACGTCGATACCGGCGCCGGCGATGACGCCGGCGTCAAGCGCCTCAGCCAGTGCTCGACTATCAATCAAGGCCCCACGGGCCGTATTGATCAACAACGCATCGGACTTCATAAGCCGAAGCTCATCGGCGCCAATCATGTGCCGACTCGCATCTGTCAACGGGCAGTGGAGGCTGATGATGTCGGCCTGCTTTAGCAGGTCGCACAGCGGGGTCCGGCCCTGTCGCACCGCTTCCGCCGCTAACCCGACGCGCTCTCCAACCAGCACCTCCATACCAAAGCAGCGCCCTGCTTCTGCGACGCCTCGCCCTAGTGTCCCGTAGCCGACGATCCCTAGGGTCTTACCAGTGAGTTCCCGGATGGGGTACTCAAACAGCACCCGAGCCTCGCTGCGCTCCCAATCCTTCCCCGAGACAGGCGTGCGGCAACCCATGATGTGGCGAGTCAGCCCAAGTATTAACGCCATAACGTGCTGTACAACCGCCGCCGTGCAATAGTCGCGGATGTTAGAAACAGCGATCCCTTTCTCCCGCGCTGCCTCCAGATCGACGTTATCCGTCCCGGTCGCCGCAAGCACGATGAGTTTTAACCCTGTGCTCCCTGTGATGATCTCTCGATCAAGCTCAGCTTTGTTCAGTAGGGCGACCTCCTTGTCGTGGAGTCGCTCGCGGATCTCCGCATGGCTGGAGTGCGTGTGGTAACTCACAGCGAGAAGCTGGTCCAGTCCAGCCGTGCTCACCCCCGGTCCCAGGGTCGCAAAATCGAGAAATGCGGCTTTCATCCGATTCGGCACGACCGGCAGCTTACACTATCAGCCTATGACCGAACCGTCCCGTAAGAAGGGCCCAAATACAGCCAAACCGTTCTGGGAAGCAAAATCGCTACGCCAGATGAATGAGTCGGAGTGGGAGTCTCTATGTGATGGGTGCGGTCGGTGCTGTCTGCATAAGCTAGAAGACGAGGATACGGGGGACGTTCGCTACACGGACGTCGCCTGCCGATTGCTGGACATCACGGCGTGTCGGTGCACCAAATACACAACTCGCCTGAAACACGTATCCGACTGCGTCGTGCTGAGTCCGGACAATCTTGAGGATCTATCATGGATGCCGGCGACGTGTGCTTATCGACGGCTCGCCGAGGGTAGGGGGCTCGCCGACTGGCACCCGCTCATCTCAGGAGATCCCCTGAGCGTGCATCGCGCGGGAATATCTGTGCGCGGTCGCTGCGTCTCGGAATCCGAAGTCCATGAGGATGAGATAGAAGAGAGAGTCATTCGGTGGCTCCGACCACCCAAACGCAAGCGCGCCTGACTTTACCGAAAAGAGCCTCGGCGGACCCCAAGACAAAGCTTAGCCGGTGTTCTGCATGCCGTGAGCGATCCCGTTGATACTCACCATCAGTGCCCGCAAGACTGAGTCGTCACTGCGGTCACTCGCGCGCCAGCGCTTCAAGAGATCCACCTGCAGCAGACTCATCGGATCGACGTAGGGATTCCGAAGTCGAATCGCCCTGCGTAGGGTATCCTCCCGCTCGAGCAGCTTTTCCTGGCCCGTTACTTTCAATAACAGGTCGACACTGCGATCGTGCTCCGCACGTATGGGCGGAAAGAACTTCTCATGCAATGGTCCGGCAAGTTGAGAGTAACGTTCCGCAATAGCTACATCGACTTTCCCTAACACGACTTCCGTATCCGAGATTAGGACTCTGAAGAAGTACCATTCCGCTAACATATCGCGAAGAGCCTGTTCACCGTATTTGTCCCACGCATGCTGTAACCCAGCACCCAATCCGAACCAACCGGGCAAAATGAACCGGCTCTGAGTCCAGGCAAACACCCAAGGAATCGCGCGCAGCTCCGTGAGACTGTCATCGTCGCCGCGTGAACTCGGACGAGAACCAATTCCCAGCCGCTCTATGACGTCGATGGGGGTTGCATGACGGAAATACACAGGGAACTCTACGCGATCGTAGATCATATCCTTGTAGGCTTCCCGGCTCGCTGCTGCAATTTCCCCCATGATCTCACGCCACTTTACGGCGGATTTTGGAGGGTTATAGGGTTTCGCCGTGACAGACAACACTGAGCTTACGGTCTGCTCTAGTGATCTCATAGCAATTGCGCGAAGTCCGTATTTCGCGTTGATCATCTCCCCCTGCTCCGTCATCCGCAGTCGACCCGCTACCGCACCGCGAGGTGACGCGAGAATCGCCTCATGCAGCCGCCCACCACCCCGGCTCACTGTGCCACCGCGCCCGTGGAACAAGGTCAGCTCAACGCCGAACTTTTCGAGCGTAGCCACTAAACCGCGTTGCGCATTGTGCAGAGTCCATCGCGCAGCCGCCAAACCACCGTCTTTGTTGCTGTCTGAATACCCAATCATGATCATCTGATGAGAGCCACGGTGCTCCAAGTGCGAGCGGTAGATCTCATCCGCAAGGAGCCCTTCCATTATCGTGGACGCGTTCTCCAAATCTTCGACCGTCTCGAAGAGTGGAACGACGTCCAGAGGAACCGGGGCGCCCTTGGGAGCGAGGTCGCCCCACCTCGCAAGGAGCAGTACCGACAGCACATCGTCGGGACCATGAGCCATGCTGACGATGTATGGTCCGATCGAATTCACACCGTATTTTCGTCGACAATGGGCGATGGCCTGGAACACGGAAAGCGTTCGTCGGGCCTCTGACGATAGGGAGCTCCTGGGCGACTCCCGTCGCTCAAGCGCTTCTTTCAACCGGGCCGTGCGCGCTTCGACAGTGAAGTCCAGCCAGCCCTCTTCCGAGAGGCCCTCGCCGACGACTTTTCGATGCACAAGCGCATTCTGCCGTACGTCTAGGGTCGCGACATGAAAGCCGAAGGTCTCTGTCCGCCGACGTAGCCTGCTGACAGCGAACAATCCAGCATTTCGGCCCTTGTTGGCACGCAAGCTGTCCTCGACAACCGCAATATCTTGAATGAACTCTTCAGATGACTCGTAGGGGAAGGCGCTGTCGGCATATGTTGCCTGGAGTCGCGCTGCAGCGAGGCGCAGAAAGACCCGATAAGGCATTTCCCGGTGTCGGGCTGGCACAGCGCTGAGCGCTTGAGGAAAGTGCCCTGCATACAATTCGCTTCGGCGCCTAAGCTCAGCGCTAACCTCCACGCGACTCTCACTCTGACTCAATTGCTGCGCAAGGGCCAAGCATTCCTTGTAGTAGAGATCGAGCACCAGACTTCTCTGGCGCTCGAGGGTCCGGCGAATATCCTTGGCGGTCACGTTCGGGTTACCGTCCATGTCACCACCCACCCACGATCCGAATCGAATGAGCGTAGGGGCGCGAATCCGTTCCCCATGGCTCGGAAAGACCGACTCGATAGCTTCCTCTAGGCTTTCATAGAACGGCGGAATCATCCGATAGAGGACGTCGGTTAAGAAGAACAGGGCATGCTCAGCCTCGTCGGTGACACGCATATAAGCCTGCGGGTTTTCCTCGGTCTGCCAGCCGGAGGTCATTTCCTGACGTATCCGACCCAGGATCGCGTGCTCCTCCTGAGGCGTTAGGTAGGGATCCAGCATCTCGACCAGATGACGCGCGATGTTTTGTTGTTTTTGAAGAAGCGTACGGCGGCTGGCCTCAGTCGGGTGGGCGGTAAAGACTGGTTCCACCGAGATTTCCTTTAGCGCCCTCCTAATATCGGTGGCCTCGACGCCAGCGTCTTTCAGTTTTGTGAGGATATCGACAAAACCCAACGGCTGATGCGTCTTTGCGTCTCTCAGATACGATCGGCGACGGCGGATTCGGTGCACTTTCTCCGCCATGTTTACCATTTGAAAATACGTCGAGAAAGCGCGAATGAAGTCCCTTGCGGTACTGAGCTCCAATGCGGCAAGCAGCGTCTGCAGGCTCTCAAGCGCGCCGGCATCCCCTTCCCTGTGTGCGATGGACGCCCTTCTCGCCGCTTCGACTAGATCGAAAAGCGCCTCTCCACTCTGCTCCTTGACCAACTCGCCCACCAGCTTTCCCAAGCGACTAACATCACGCTTGAGCGCCTGGTCCTTCTCTGCGAAGAATATGTCTGCGCGACGGACGGTTTGTGATGGGGAGGTTGACATGGGAAGCTCGCTGTCGCGGCGAATTGTACCTTAGGTCCCCTACCTATAGCCCTGTGCCTGGAGTTCGAAAAGCCGCGCATACAGGCCCTGAAGCTCAACCAAATCCTCATGGCTTCCCCGCTCGATGATCTCGCCCTCGTCCATGACCACGATTAGCTCCGCCCTGCGAACGGTTGAGAATCGGTGGGAAATCAATATCGCGATCTTGTCGGCGGTCAGGGCTTGGAAGTGATCGAAGATCTCCGCCTCGGTCTGTGCGTCCATTGACGCCGTGGGCTCATCCAGAACGAGAATGTCCGCGCCAGCGCGCATGAAAGCGCGCGCCAGCGCAATGCGCTGCCACTCTCCGCCAGAGAGCTCCTGACCGTTGTTGAACCAGCGTCCCAGTTGCGTGTGATAGCGCTCCGGTAACTTGTCGATAAAGCGTGCAGCTTTCCCCTTCGTGGCAGCTTCGGCCCAACGCGCGTCTTCCCAGAGATGTCGGACATCGCCTGCTCCAATGTTCTCGCCCACCTTAAGTTGATATCGATTGAAGTCCTGGAAGATGACTCCGATTGAATTCCTGAGCGCGATAGGATCCCAATCCACCAGGTCCGTACCCTGATAAAAAATCCTTCCACTGTCCGGCGGGTAGAGTCCGGCCATCAGCTTTATCAGGGTCGTTTTGCCCGAGCCGTTTAACCCCACGATGGCTACGCTCTGACCGGGGTGTATATGCAGATTCACACCACGCACGGCGGGATGGGAACTGCCCGGGTAAGTGAAACTCACATTCTCAAACACCAGACCGGCTTCTGGTTCCGGACCCGCGTCGACCGCCCCACCTAGCTTGGGCGTGTCCTGCTCGAGGTACTCGTAAAGATTCGAGAGATACAGGTTGTCTTCGTACATGCCCCCAATCGATGTCAGCATGGAGGAAACGGAAGCTTGTCCCTGCTTGAAGACTAGGAGATACATCGTCATCTCTCCAAGGGAGATGACCCCTTCGATAGTGGAGACCGCGATCCACGCGTACGTTCCATAGAACGCGAGATTGCCGAAGAGCGCTAAACCGAATCCCCAGCTGTCCCTTCGGATGGCGAGTTTGCGGTCTTCCTCACAGATAATCCCGAAGATCTTACGGTAGCGACCCATGAGCTCACGGCCGAGCGAGAACAGCTTGACCTCTTTCGCGTGATCTTCGCGCGCCAGCACCATTTCCAGATACATGAGCATCCTGCGCTCCGGGGAGCGACGGCGAAACACGCGGAATCGTTCTCCGGAGAACGCGGTTTCCGCGGCAAAAGCAGGCAACCCCGCGGCGACGAGAATAAGCACCGCCCATGGGGAGAACTGCAGCAGCAACCCCCCGTAGCTCACAAGTGAGATCCCATGTTGTGCGAGGCCGAATGTCCGATTCACGAGGCTGAGGGGCCGGCTCGACGCTTCCTGCCGCGCCCTGTTCAGCTTGTCGTAGAACTCCGAGTCCTCGAATTGAGCCAACTCGAGTGTCAAAGCCTTTTCTAGGATCATAGTATTGACCCGTTGGCTGAGCAGAACCCGCAGCAGGGCCTGGCAGAATCCAATGCCACGTTGAACACCGATCAAACCGGCAACCAGCGCACCTTCTACCA
>Ga0315339_1000906_pt1 | contig 30627 bp, 21 predicted proteins | sample ASW17metaG_FD_204514 | JGI IMG/M metagenome (GOLD analysis project Ga0315339, IMG submission 204514) | Ammonia-oxidizing marine archaeal communities from Pacific Ocean, United States - ASW #17 | ecosystem: Environmental > Aquatic > Marine > Oceanic | place: USA: California | collected 2016-12-05 | reverse complement strand
AGTAGCTCGTTACGCCAAAACGCCCCGAAGCCACTTGCTTGATCGCGCTATTCTTGGAATCGCCATTGGGTTCGAGCACGTAGCGGGCCGGATCTTCGCCACCCTCGCCGGTATTGCTGCGGCCGCCGAGACGGTTCATCGCGATGGCCAAACCCTCGTGCGCCTCCTGGCTGATCGAGCCGTAGGACATCGCTCCGCTTTTGAAGCGCCGGGTGATCGCCTCGATCGGCTCGACCTCTTCAATCGGGATCGATTTAGAATCGCCTTTAAACTCCAACAAGCTGCGCAAGGTCGCCAGACGCTCAGACTGATCATTGATCTCATTGGCATACTGCTTATAGATCTTGTAGCTGTCTTCGCGCGCCGCCCGCTGGAGCAAGTGAATCGTCTTCGGGTTGAAGAGGTGCTTTTCGCCGTCTTGGCGCCACTGATAATGGCCACCGACGTCGAGCGTTTGGACCTGGGTCGGAATCGCCGGGAATGCCGCCTCGTGGCGGGCCAACGACTCGCGCGCGACATCTTCGATACTCATACCCTGGACCTGGGTCGTGGTCCAGGTGAAGTAGCGGTCCACCACCTCCTGGTTGAGTCCGACGGCCTCGAAAATCTGCGCGCCACGATAACTCTTGATGGTCGAGATACCCATCTTGGCCATCACCTTAATGATGCCCTTGATGGCGCCGTAGATATAGCGCTCCTCGGCCTCTTCGTAGGTATAGCCTTCGAGCATATTCTCACGGATCATGTCGTTGATCCCCTCGAAGGCCATATAGGGATTGATCGCCTGGGCGCCATAACCGAGCAACAGGCAGAAGTGATGCACCTCGCGCGGCTCACCCGATTCGAGCGCCAACCCGATATGGGTACGGGTCTCCAAGCGCACCAAATGGTGATGCACCCCGGCCACCGCCATCAGCGCCGGTATCGGCACATTGTCGGCATCCACGCCGCGGTCGGAAAGAATAATCATATTGTGGTCTTCAGCGACGGCCACGTCGACCTTGTCGAATAGGTCTTGCATCGCCTTCTCAAGCCCCGCCTCGCCGTCAGCGTGATTGAACAAGATCGGAATCGTCACCGCCTTGTGGCCGAAGAGATCGACCTCGCGCAGCTTTTCCAACTCGGCGTTTTTGAGAATCGGCCGCTGCAGGGTGATCTGACGACAACTCTCCGGCTCGGGCTCTAATAAGTTGCGCTCGGGGCCGATCTTGGTTTCTGCGGAAGTGATCAACTCCTCGCGCAAGGGATCGAGCGGCGGATTGGTGACTTGCGCAAAGTGCTGCTTGAAATAGCTATATAAGAGCTGTGTGCGCTCAGAAAGCACCGCCAGCGCCGCGTCGTTGCCCATCGAGCCATTTGGATCCCTCTGCACTTCGATCATCGGCTTGAGGAAAACCCGCAAATCCTCGAAGGTATATCCAAAGGCCTGTTGCCATTTCAGCACTTCCTCGTGCGTCTCGATCAGCGGCGCGCCCTTGGTCTCGGGCAGATCCTCCAACGCGACGACATTGGCATCGAGCCATTCGCGATAAGGATGGTCGATGGAGACCTGGTGCTTGATCTCCTCGTCGCTGATGATACGGCCAGCGGCCGTGTCGATCAGCAACATACGCCCCGGTTGCAAACGCCCCTTGCTGATCACGTCCTCCGGCGGAATCGCCAGCACGCCGGTCTCCGAGGAGAGCACCATCATGTCGTCGTTGGTGATATAATATCGCGAGGGCCGGAAACCATTGCGGTCGAGCGTGCCGCCAACGATCGTGCCATCAGTGAAAGCGATTGAAGCCGGGCCGTCCCATGGCTCCATCAAGCAGCTGTGATACTCATAAAAAGCACGCTTCTCGTCACTCATCGTCTCGTGCTTTTCCCACGGCTCGGGGATCATCATCATCGCCGCGTGCGCCAACGAGCGCCCACCCAGATGCAGTAATTCGAGCGCGTTGTCGAATTTGGCCGAGTCGGAGCCATCCTCGTGTATGATCGGGTAGAGCTTGTCGATATCGTCGCCAAAGAGCTTCGAGGCTAACATCCCTTCGCGCGCATGCATCCAGTTGCCGTTACCGCGCACGGTGTTGATCTCGCCATTGTGAATCATATAGCGGTAAGGGTGCGCTCGCTCCCAACTGGGAAAGGTATTGGTGCTGAAACGCGAATGCACCAGCGCAATCGCCGACTCGAAACGCTCGTCTACCATATCGAGGAAATAACCCTCGACCTGGTCGGGGATTAACATGCCCTTGTAAACTATGGTCCGCGACGAGAGACTCGCCGGATAGAAAAAGTCGCCGTTGGCTAGCTCGTCGTTATAGCGAATAGCGTTCTCGGAGCGCTTGCAGATGACATATAGTTTGCGCTCAAAGGCCAATTCTTCGTCGCCGTACACTTCGCCGCGACCGATAAAGGCCTGGCGCTGGACCGGCTCCCGCGCCTTCGCCGTTTTACCGAGGGCGGCGTTGTTGGTCGGCACGTCGCGCCAACCCAAGAAGCGCTGGCCCTCTTCTTCAACGATACGGACGAAAATCTCCTCGCAAGCCGCGCGCTCGGCGGCGGCGGGCGGCAGAAAGAGCATACCGACCCCGTAATCGCCCAGTTCGGGCAGTTCGAAATCGCAAACGCCGGCAAAAAACTTGTGCGGCAATTGCAATAAGATACCCGCGCCGTCGCCGGTTTTGACCTCGCAACCGCAAGCGCCGCGATGCTCGATATGCTCGAGTACCTCCATCGCTTGATGCAATAATTTGTGCGATTTGCGGCCCTTGATATTGACGACGAAGCCAATACCACAGGCGTCGCTTTCATAGGCCGGGTCGTAGAGCCCTTGTTTTTTCGGATATCCGGGGATATGTGTCATTTAAACCTTCCCTTGCTCGGAGGCCTGTCCGGTAAACGATAGAGCATACGATACACATGGGTTGCGCCCGCATAGGGACGACCTCGTGTTCGTCTCGCTGGAAAATTGCCGTCGTTTGCTAAAAAGATCCGTGCTCGCATCGATAGGGAGGGAATACGAGCAGGCAAGTGGACAGGACCGTCGTCTCGGTCTGTTCATCTAATATTTATTGTTTAAGAGGGATTAATATACGAAATAGATCTGCATTGTCAAACATTATTGTGCCACTTGTTTATAATTTTCTTGTGACATCCCTTGCGAGAAATGTCATATGTGGCCTAAATTAAGCTATTACTTATTTATAAAGGGAGAATTTAGGCCATGAGGCATCTCGATGATCAAGAGCGGCGCATCATTCGCGCCCTAATCCGCAATCCCCGTTCTTCAGACAATCGCATCAGCACACTGACCGGCGTCCCGGTGCGCACCGTCAGCCGCAAACGCGCCCGCCTCGAGCAAGAAGGCATCCTCTCCTACTACGCTTCCGTGGATATGCAAGCGAAAAGCACAGGCCGTTTTTCGACGCAGCATATGCTGACGATCAAGTTCAAATTAGGCATCACCCACAGCCAGATCGTGCAAGAGATTCGCCACGAACCGAATGTCGCCGATGTTTTTAGCGAGCTAATCCGCGACAGTTATATCGCCGAGATCGAGGGGCATATCGCGCTAGTGATGGTGGTCGAAGGCGAGTCCGACAGCGACGTGGCCGAAAACGTTCAGGGTAAGATCATTCCTTCTCTGCAGAAAAACCACGGAGAAGACTCGATCCTTGAATTGAAGACCATTCGGCTCTTAGATCCGATCCGCAGGTTGCACAATTATCTGCCGATGGTCAACATGAAGGAGGGCTTCGTCGTCGAGGATTGGCCGGATGACGCGATTTTTGTGGAGTAGGCGGGAGAGGGGTGAGGCTAGAGGCGGGCCCGGCGTTATTTATCTAATACAGAGTATCCCTAATCTCCACTGGTGGAGTTCCGTATATGACGCTCTAATTTTATAGCGAGAATCGCAACATTACCGTAGGATTGGTTCAGAGCATCGCTACGCGACACGCGCCTTGCGAAAGCTCGCCGCGCCTTCCAGCAGGGCTCCGAGGAGGTGTTTCAACGCCCGATAAATCCGCAGTCTCGTAGTCCCCCAACAACCGCGTCGCCACCGCCACATTGCCCCGTCGGCGACCTTATAGGTCTGAAAATTTTCGCCGTCATAAACCACTATGCTCTCTCCCAAAGTTCCCAACCACCACGCACCACCCGGCCCGCCCGCTATTGCCATAATCCGGTGGTTCGACAAAGGGTTTTTGAACGACGGCGCGACGCCTATTCCTCCACCTCCGGTGTGATGCGCAATTTGATCACCGCGTGCTGTTCCAGAAACATCGCGTGCACCTCGCCCTGCGCCAACTGCTCTATCTTGCTCTCGGCCTCGAAGGTGATCCACGCCTCGAAGACCGAGTCCGCCTGGTTGACGACCTCCTCTTCCGCGACGCCGTCAAATTCCACGTAGAGCGACGAGGGCGAGATATCGCCATTGTTGGCGACCAGTTCTAGTTCGGTCTCCCACGCCTCAACCAAAGGGCCGACCAGGCTCTCGACACGCACTTTGACCGGCAACGAAAAACCTGGCCGCACCCAATCATCGGTCGCCTCCAGACTCAGCTTGAACCGGCCGTCCGCGGTCGTCGCGCCGACCAACCGCTTCGGCTCCTCCACACAGCTCGCGCAAAACAGCGCGGTGCACAATAACACCAGCGACTTCATCGCCCACCTCCTAAGCCTTGCTCCACCTGGCGTACCGTCTCGTTGAAGATCCGCTCGGAAACCAAGTAGGGGAACTTCGACTCGTAAAAAAGTTTGGCCACTTCACGGTCAATCGGATGGTAGCGGTTACGCATATCCTCACGGGTCGGGAAGAGGATCTGCACCCCCGGACGGAAACCCTGCATCGTCTGGGCCATATTCTGGTTGAGCTTGAGCACCCGCTTGAGGATCAGCACCTGGCGCAACCGTTCGATATCGCTCTCGTTGGTCAATACGATCGACCACTGCTGTGCCACCGCGTTGTCATCGTAGACGTTCATCTTCCACAATAGCTCGTCCTGCTCGCCCACTGGTAGGATTGTATCACGGACGGTAGCAATCGGCATCCCGAAGGCGTGGCCGGGCACCGGCGTGGGCTGTGCATCAAAACTCAAGATCACCGCGCTCTCGGGTGAAGCCAAGGCCTTGGGCAAGAGGTCGAGAAGCGTCAGATCGTCGCTGAAACGCCGCACGCTCTTTTCGTCAAGCGGCGGAGAAAAGAAAAAGACCTGGTTGAGGCTCACCTCCTCGGGGAAGCCGAGATTGCCGACGATTTCGTAGAGCATCCGCCGCACCAGCACCTCCTCGCCCGGCACCCGCCCCCGCAACAGGCTTTGGAAAGGCTCCTTACGCTGCAACATCACATTCTCACTCGCACTCTGCTTTACCTGTCCTTTCAACGTCTTGAACGCCGGGCTCTCATTGACGAATTTCAAGTCCCATACGTCGTCGTCGCGCACCCGGTAGGCGTTGCGGAAAAGCTGCGTGTCAAAGCGATCGAAGAGGTCCGAATCCTTCGGGATCAGATAGCTGAAACTGTTATCTTCCAGCGGCACGATATGTGGAGTGATCACCACAATCACCTCACGCTGCTCGGTCTCCAGCCGCTCGCGCGAGAACAGGCGCCCGATAAGGGGTAACCCACCCAATAGCGGTACCTCGGTGCGCGACCCCTGCTGTTCGGTAGACAACAGGCCGCCGATAATAAAGGGCGTGCCGTCGGCGACCCGCACATAGGTCTCGACCAGACGATTGTCGATAATGGGCGAAAACTCGATACCCGAAGTGCCTTGCTCAAGGCGCGCCGCCGACTCCACCGAGATCGAGGAGATGATCGTCTCGATCTGCATCGTCACCTCGGTGCCTTCGCGATTGATGCGGGGCCGCAAGTTGAGCACGATGCCGACCGGAAAATACTCGATGCCTTTGCTGACCGAAGAAGTTGTCGCCGTCGTTTTCGCTACGGGAATCTGCCGGCCCACCTGAATCCGCGCTTGGCGGTCGTTGAGAACCAGCACCGAGGGACTCGACAGCACCTCGGCGTCACCGGTCTCCTTCAGCGCTTCGAGCTTGCCACGGAAGTCAATGAAATCGCTAAAGCCGTCGCGCGAAAATAAAAATTTCGTAAGGCTATTTCCCGATCCAGTGGCCTCGAAGGACAATTCGGTGTTTTCCTGCTGACCTCTAAGCTCGACACCGACATCGCTCAACTGGCTGGTATTGACCTCGATCACCAGGGCCTCGATCACGATCTGCTGCGCCGGCAGATCGATCTGGCTACGCAAGACATTGACCAGGCGTTCAAGCGGCTCGGGGTCGTTGATATCGTAGACGAAGAGCAGACGCTCCTCCGGCGAGCCGGTGGTCGTGTGGTGCAAGTGTGAACCGCCCAATTGCGGCGCGCCGGCGCTCTTACTGCTACTGCTCGTCTTACCTTTGTTAACGTTATCGAGTTCGAGCAGGCTGGTCTTAGAGGCGTTGGAAACCTTGACCACCCACGGCAACTTGGGCTTCTTGCCCTGCACGACATCAAAAATCGACTCGTAACTGGCCACCTTGCTCGACTTCTTCTCGAACTCGACAGTGTGATATCCCAACGCCTTGAGCAGCCCCAACGCGCGGTCGGCTTCGATATGCCCCAGGCGGAACATTTCATAGGCTAGGTCGGGTTCACCTCCCTTGCGGCTCTTGCTTTTTTTGGCCAGGGCTTTGAACTCAGAATGGATCTTCCGCAGATCCGCACCGGCGTCACCGACCAGCATGAATTCGTATCCGCCGCCGACTCCAGAGGCGATACCGATCTCGACAACGCGTTTCCCATTGGAATAAACCCGATTTTCCACCACCCCGGCCCGATCACCCACCTGACCATAATCGCCTGCGATCCGATAGCCCAGGGGCAAGAGAACGCGTATATCGGCCGCATCCAACAATTGCCGCGCCTTGGTCAGCGAGCCGGTGGGGGATTCGACGAAGTGCACTTCCTGTGACCAGCCCAACGCCGGGATCGCCAGTAAAACGACCACAACACAAACCAGCAACTGATGTATATGTATTGTCTTCATAACTCCCATCATACTGCCACAATTTTAAACTGTCAAGCTAACAGATAACGCAGCAAAAAGAATGCGGCGAGGATCCAGACGACAGCGACACTTCGCGTGCGCTTCCACCCAGCAGGCAACTCGTCGCCGCTGACCGCGCAATCAAAATCCAGATCGACCTTGCCGACAATCGGCAAATTACCGAAGAGTTCTACCTGCAACTCGTCGAAATCGAGCTGCAAAGTCCCCAAGAAGTAAATCTCCCAATTCGTCCAACTACCGCAATGCGCTTAAAAAAAGCCCCACCGACGCGATTCTCAAAGCGCCCATCGCTGCGAAAGCTATACGAAAATTCGGCGGCGTCCCCAAAGTTCAACCGCCAAGTCCCAACCAGTTCGCGCGCCTTAGAAAAAGGCGGTGCATCGCCAAAACTTCCGATCACCACCGCCCCTCAGAAACCGGCAGCACCGAAATCCGCACTTCCGCGACCTCACCCCTGACAATCTCCGCAGTCGCCGACCCCGTATGGCTCAACACCCCTGCCTCATCATACGCGTTGAGTTACAAAAAGTCGATCCGTCCCCGGTTCGATCCGCACAACCGTTCCCCGCGCCACGTTCTGCGCCAACTTAGCGGGAATAAGCAACTCGAGATCCACCGAACTGGTGGACGGGTTTCTTGTGGGATTAAAATCGGGACTACAAGCGCAGAACAACAGACCAATAAAGAGCATCCAACTAATGCGAAGATATGCATTGAGGATTCGCTCGATATTCGTCTCCCCCAACCGACGAGGTTTGCCGAGGTGGGCTAAGGTGTTTACCCTGAGCACATTGTGGGCCCAGATTTCATAGGAAGTGAAATCTGAGATTTACACCTCGGAGCCGACCACGGATGGTCAGCGAGAATGAGCGAAGAATAAACACCTTAACCTACAGCTTACACCAACATCAACTCTCCTTTACGGCCGTCACCAGATCCAACACCGCTTCTTTCGCACTGCCAAAAAACATCAACGAATTATCCGCCGCAAAAAGCGGATTCGGTATACCGGCAAAACCCGGACTCAGGCTCCGCTTGATCACCACTACCGTCCGCGACTTGTCGACGTCGAGAATCGGCATGCCCGCAATCGGCCCCGAATTATCTTCGCGGGCCAGCGGGTTGACCACGTCATTAGCGCCAATGACCAAAGCCAAGTCCGTCTGTTGGAACGTGGCGTTGATACGGTCCATTTCGACCATCTTTTCGTAGGAGACCTCGGCCTCTGCCAATAGCACGTTCATATGGCCCGGCATCCGGCCGGCCACCGGGTGGATCGCGTATTCGACCTCGATTTCGCGCTGCTCCAACAGATCCGCCAAGTCGCGCACCGCGTGCTGCGCCTGAGCCACCGCCATCCCGTAGCCGGGCACGATCACCACGCGACGGGCGGTATCGAAGAGCATGGCCACCTCGTCTGCCGAAGTCGACTTGATCTTACCTGCGTACACCTCGTCGTCACTAACCCCGGAAGCGGCCGGCGTCGGACCGACGCCGCCGAAAAACACGTTGCCGAGCGAGCGGTTCATCGCCTTGCACATGATCTGGGTCAGGATCAGCCCTGAAGCGCCGACCAACGAACCAGCGATAATTAGCACATTGTTGTCGAGCACGAAACCCGTAGCCGCCGCCGCCAACCCCGAGCAAGAATTGAGAAAGGCGATCACAACCGGCATATCCGCACCACCAATGGGCACCACCAGCATCACACCCAACAGCGAAGCCACGCAGACCATAATCCAGAAGGCGTCCATCTGCCCGGGTTCGAGTACCAGCCAGCCGCCCAGGCCAATACAAAGCAACGTCAGCAAGCCGTTGAAAAATTGCTGGCCGGGAAACTGGATCAACCGCTTGATCACTTCCATCAACTTGAAGAAGGCCACCAGGCTGCCCCAGAAGGTCACCGTGCCGATAAGGCCTGATGCCGCCGTGGAAACGGTGAGCTGATGCGAAGGGTCTTGTACTTGGATCAACGCCGCACCGGCCACCAGCACCGAAGCCACGCCGCCGAAGCCATTGAAGATCGCCACTAGCTCGGGCATGGAGGTCATCGGGATCTTCGCCGCGAAAACCACGCCGATCAGCACGCCTACCACTACGCCAATCAAAATATATTCGAAGGAGAGAATGCGCTGGTCGAGCAAGGTCGCCAACACCGCCAGCAACATCGCCAACGCGCCCAGCGTATTGCCGCGCACCGCCGTACGCGGATGCGTTAGTCCTTTGAGGCCGAGGATGAAGAGCACTGAGGCGACAAGGTAGGCGAAGTTGATCAGGGTGATGCCCACGTCTTAGTCCCGCCTTTTGAACATGCTCAGCATGCGATGGGTCACCATAAAACCGCCCACCGCGTTGATGGTGGCGAAAACGAGCGCCGCTAGGCCTAAATAGGTCGCCAGCGCCGAATACTCGGAACCAGCCGAAAGCAATGCACCGACCAGCGTGACACCGGAAATCGCGTTGGAACCCGACATCAATGGTGTGTGCAAGGTCGGCGGAATTTTGGTAATAATCTCGAATCCGATGAAGACGGCCAGCACGAAAACCGTCAGCGCGGCGACGAACACTTCCATCAATGGCCTCCTTCGGAGTCGCTTTCGCGGATGCGGGGGTGCACGACCTGGCCATCGCGCATCACCAGCGTCTCACGCGTAATCTCATCTTCCATATCAAATTGCAGCTCCTCTTCACCCAATAAATGACCGAGGAACGTAGAAATATTGTGCGAGTACATCTGGCTAGCGTGATTGGGCACGGCCGCTGGCAAGTTCAGCGGCCCCATGATTTGCACACCGTCTTCGACAACGGTCTCGCCCGGACGGGTCAACTCGCAATTGCCGCCGCGCTCCGAAGCCAAGTCAACTATAACCGAACCCGGATCCATCGCGCGCACGGCGTCAGCCGTGATCAATAGAGGCGACGGCTGGCCAGGGATCGCCGCGGTGGTGACAACCACATCGTTCTGTCCGGCAACTTTGGCCAGTTCTTCCCGCTGGCGGCGGTAAAACGCCTCATCCTGCGCCTTGGCATAACCGCCGGCGTCCTCGGAGTCCCCCGCGTCGATCTGCAATTCGATAAACTCGGCCCCGAGGCTCTCGATCTGCTCTTTGACCGCCGGACGGACGTCGTAGGCCTGAACAACTGCGCCCAAACGGCGGGCGGTGGCGATCGCCTGAAGCCCGGCGACGCCAGCGCCGATAATAAGCACCCGGGCCGGAGTCAGCGTGCCGGCGGCCGTCATCAACAGCGGAAACATCCGAGGCAGCGCATCGGCCGCTATCAGCACCGCCTTATAACCGGCTATCGTCGCCATCGACGAGAGAATATCCATGCTCTGGGCACGGGTGATACGCGGGATCAGTTCCATGGCAAAAAGAGTTGCTCCCGTAGTCGCCAATTCGCGCAGCTGCGGCCCCGCGGTCAAAGGGTCCGAAGCACCGATGATGACCTGACCGGAACGGGTAAGGGCAAGGTCTGCACGCCCCGCTTCGGGGTTGGCCCCGAATGTGCGGACCTGCAATACCACGTCGGCACGGGCGAAGACCTCGTCGCGGTCAGCGGCAATTTGTGCACCGTGCTCGATATACTCTGTGTCGGCGAAACCCGCGGCCGTTCCTGCGCCGGGTTCCACTATAAATTCGCTATTGAGAGCGACTAGACCGGACACTGCATCAGGGACGAGGGCAACGCGATCTTCACCAGCAAAGGTTTCGCGCGGAATACCTATGATCATAGCTCAACATGGGCTGTAATGGGATGAATTAGCATAAAGACCTTTACCCCAATATATAGCGAGCCGAGATCGCTGACAATGGCACCGACGAGTGCAACACCGCGGAAAAAACGGGCCATCTTTTAAAGACCCGGTTTTTCCGCCCACACATATAGACCTCAGTGGTGCGACACGATTTTATCGTGGTGTTTCTTTCATTGCACTTCGACCTTGGACTCGGCATCGGCAAGCGCTTTGTAAAGGTTGTCCGCCGAAGCCGACGCGGTAAAAGTGTGTTGCGGTAATTTAACGATGATCTCAACTTTGTCGCCGTGTTTTTTCTTGTCGAGAACGACCTCGCAGTTTAGGATACCATCGAAATACTGTTCGAGTTTGCGACAGGATTGTGCGATATGTTTTTTCGTGTCTTCAGTAATCTTGCCGTAGCGCGCGCCGATTCTGGGCTGCATCTCCTGCTCCTTTGACATCCAGAGAATCTATCCATTCGCTACGTTTGATCTCCTTCTCTTAAGACAATACTAATACGAATGCTAAGGTCAACTTAGGCGAATCCGCCGCCTCCTTGATACTAGAGTTTTCGCGGTATAGTAGCGCGGGTACACAGCCTTAGCGTCTCCGCTTTTTAGTTAGTCTGCTGGAGGTGCCAATTCCACAAACCGCGAGCTACGAGGGTGAGTCGACCCTCGAACACTGAATTTTTTCGACCAGACCCGCTGTCTGGCCTGCGAGGCCTATGTCTACAAGGTGGAGGAAGAGAATTTCGAGTGACAAACTCGGGTCGTCAACGAAGAAGCCGCCCAGCGCTTCCTGCCGCTTGACCTCGTGCCCGGCCAGAGCTATGCCAACGCCTGGTTCCAGTCTAGGCCGGTCGAAGACCGCTAACAAGGCAACAACACCAGCCGCATAGCGCTCAATACCGACCAGACACTAAACAGTTTTTGCTTCCGCAGCCTCGACCGCGACGGCAAGATGCACAACCTGCGCAAGAACATGCATATCGAGCATCTTCTGCAACTCGGCATTTTCTTTTTGCCGCTCTTTCGGTCGCTTGGCATCCGCCAATTCCATATCGCCGTATTGCTTTTTCCACCGATGGAAGGTTTGCTCCGAGATCTTATGCTATCGGTAGACGGCCTGAGCCGTTTCACGGCATTGTTGCATGAATCTCTTGCGCCGAGTCTGATGATGGCCCGTCTTCGGTTTCAAGTTTCGATTTTATAGGAATTGGGGATGCCGAGTTGGGTCATTCGATTGAGTATAGCACATCCGATTTGGACTTCGACTTTTTGCCGCGCCCATTCCCGCGCTTGTAACTGGGGACCGATAATACGTTTAAACCGTGCCATCGCCGTTTCGGCTAACGACCGTCGATGATATCCACTTTGTTGCTTCCACTTTTTTCGCCCCATTTTCCTCACCTGTTAGACGCGTTGATTGCGTGCCTCGATGTGCCGGTAGCGTCGTTTATTTCTCTTTATATGTGCATAGTCACACGGTGGAATGATCGCTTCGATGGGGCGGATGGCCCTTGGAGTGGATAAGCCAAAAGCCAGTGGACATGCCATCGATCATAGGCGGCATCGGCCACCACCGTATCGATCGGCCTCAGTAAGCCCTTGAGTTGGCGGGCATGATCCGCATACGCCGTCGTCAATTGATGGGTGGGGATTTCTTGGGTATCCGCATTGATGCCCAGGTGCAATTCACACCAAGTGCGTCGGGTCATCCAACCACGTTTGCGCACCTTACACTCACCTTCGCCGTAGGCTTTCAGCCCCGCCGAATCGACCACTAAATGCATCGGCTCTTTAGTCGGTCGGACGAGTGTAGCCAGGGCCAAACCGGCTTGACGGCGGAACAAGGTCGAATAATTGGGCACGACCAGCATGTCATCCAGTCCCATCAAAACTAAGATCGAATGAATAAAAGCTTGCGTCTGGCGCAGCGGAAAATTCAACAGACATCGCAGCGTCAGCGCCCTTTCTATGGTCTGATCTGAGTAGGTACATTGCGCACCGCGCTGGGGCGGACCTTCGTAAAACCAACTCGACAATACCGATTCATCCAACCGCAGCGTCAGGCTACCCCGAGCAATCAGGGCGCGATTATACGACGACCAATTCTTAACACTGTAAATAGGGTTAGGCCTGACCGATTTAGGACCACGCGATACTTTGCTCATCACAGGCTTTGCGGGAAGAGAGGTACGTGTTTCTTGCACAAAACCACGTACCAATCTAAATGGAAAGCCTGTCTCGTCTCAATGCCCTAAGACCGATTCATGCAACAAAGCCCCGTTTCACCGCCATCGGTCTGAAGCAGAATCCAGATAATCTCCTCCGTACTATAAGTTTTGCCTTTCATGAATATTCCTCCGCTTGGGTTGTGGTCTCTACCCCTAAAGCAGTACCATTTAGAATGATAGAAACAGGGCACTATTTTGAGGTCGGAAGGAGGATGATTTCAACTTGAAAGGAAAACGCTTCACTGAAGAGCAAATCGTCTTTGCCTTGCGGCAAGCAGAAAACGGTGTGCAGGTGGTCGAGATCTGCCGTAAAATGGAGGTCAGCGAAGCCACATTTTACCGATGGAAGAAGAAATTCGCTGGTATGGGCGTCGCATAAAACAGTTAGGAGAAGAATACCGCAAGCTCAAACAATTGGTGGCCGATCTGTCGCTGGACAAGCACATGCTCCAGGATGTACTGAAAAAAAAATGGTAAAACCAGCGATGCAACGACCTATGGTCCACTATCTTACCTACACCATCTTACCATGCTGAATGGTACCAAAATGGGGAGCAGCCTAGGTAGATAGTGAGTTTATTGTTACGGGTTATTTTGATTCCCTGCGCGTGTTGCTACTCAAGATACAGGTCGAACGCCAGATAACCGCCGCTGAAGCCTTGAGGGGGGTACTAGAACGGGCCGGCCATGACCCAGCAAGGAACACCCGGCTATATGCGCCGTTACAATGGCCCTAAATTTATCGCGACTAACGTCCAACAAGGGTTAAGCGATAAACGTAATAATACGATTTATATTGATATAGGTAGTCCATGTCAAAATCGATATATCGAGAGTTTCCATAGTCGTTTCCACAACAATTGTCTGAGTCGAGTCATGCGACTGGATCTAAGCGAAGCACGAGTTGTCATCGCACATTGGCGCCTACATCAAATTGAGAAAGACCCCGTAGTCAACTCTGCTATCTCAGCCCTGAGGACTTTACACAAATCAAAATACTCAACCCTAACCGTGCTCATTATTGGGACCCAATCAGAATCGGCTTATCGGCTTATCGGCTTAATAGTAACAGGTTAGGAAAATAATTAAAATCAATTCGGTAAGAATTCGCATATCGATTTATATTTAGGCTTGTTCGAAGTTTGCTTATATTTAAAGCTACATTTAATACTTTGCCCGATAAGCTTCGCCTACGCCTGCCACCAAAATATTTGAGCTGCTGTAGAAGACCAAGAAAGTGATCATTGCTGTGAGTAGGTTGAACGCTAAATCACACATATCTATTACGTTTCCTGTACTCGCACGATTTGTTGTGGGAGGACTTTGGTGACATATTGGAAAACTATCAAAACCAAAGGCTTTATTTCGCTCAAGATACCTGTATTTCATGCAGTCTGGACCGGAAGGGCATAATCTAATGGCTGATAATATAAACACTGACGCGGACGACAACGATGACGAGCGGGCCGATTTCAATGCTGTTGAAATTCTTGATTGGCTACAAGCAACACAGGATAGTCAAGGTGGGTCAAAGACGGATAGTCAATCATCAGATACGCAAGACGGGGATAGAGTAGAAACCTTTGGTGACCTTGGAGACTTGGTAAGCAGCGATCAGGTGGTTACAGTCATCAGTGATATGGGTTTCGATGTCACTGCGCTGGATGAGCTATCGGACTCGCCTGTGTCCGAAGGTCAAGGCACTACTGACGATAGTATGCCTCAACCTTTTGGTGACGGCTACTCCACGATAAGCGTTAAAATCACGGATAACGGTCGCGAAGCGTTTCTCGAATCTCTCCAGCTTGGCGACACAAACAAGCCCCCGACCGTAGAAGAACTTAAAGGAATCATAAGAAAGATCTATCGGGTTACCACTGGTATTGACGATAGCACGCTCAGTAATTTAATCGAAAGGGCTCGCAAGAGAGCAATCTGGGACGGCAAAACAGTCTTTGCGCAGGCAACATTGCCGGAAAAGGCATCAGACGGCCGTGTTGTTTATCAGATTGAGACGGACCTTGATACTGGCAAACCTGTAGATGGTGATGAGTTGTCAAAAGCATTGTTGGGAGACGATATACGCGCAGCCCTAAAGATTAAAGGCAAGCCGATCCTTGTTCAGCCAGGTGCGAAAATCGCCACGATCGAGAGTCCACAAGTAGGTAAGCCTGGCATCAATGTATTCGGCGAAGAATTTGTTATTTCGGGCAAACTGGCGAATCGACCCGTTGCGGGTAAAGATGTTCGCGAAGAGGGTGAAGTGTTCATAGCCGAAACCTTGGGTTACGTTTGCGCAGTCAACAACGCGTTGCATATATTGCCGCCACTCTGGTTAGATAAAGACAATTACGCTGCTAGGTTTTTGTATTTCCCCCAACCTCCAAAAGCGCCATCTTTCTCCATGGACGTTTTGATGGGTCTATTGGATACAGCAGGAATAAGATTTGGTGTAAATAAAGACGCAATTGAGAAACTGGTATCCGGTAGAGCCGGACGTAAACGTTCAGCAATTATCATAGCTCGCGGGAATCGGGTAGTGAGCGGAGAAAATGCACATTTTATTCCCAATTTTGAGACAGGGAAAGGTTCAGCGAAGAATGCCGACGAAGGTTCAGTAGATTTTCGAGAGACGAATGCATACATACCTGTTTCTGAAGGAGATTTATTGGGCGAATTCGTTCCCGCCACGATGGGGGTAGTCGGAACGACAATATATGGAGATGAAATCGTAGGCTCTGATGGTGAACAAAATATTGAATTTGCTGTGGGTGAGGGCGTGCGAATTGAGCAGCAAGGGCGAGAATCGAGAAAACCTCAGGAACATGAAAAAACCGAGACAAATAAAACCAGTTCACTCACAGATTTTATGGTTGAAGGCAGAGCCAGTTTTTTCTTCGCGGACTTAGATGGATCGGCACGCTATGATCGCAATAAATTGGAGGTGTTGCCAGTACGCGTTGTTTCTGGAGACGTAGATCTCAATGTAGGTCATATTTCAACGAGGGGTGATGTTAAGATTTTAGGATCCATACAATACGGATTCAACATAAAGTGTGGTGGTGATGTTGAGATCGGAGGAGGGGTCGAAAACGGGGTTATCATACAGGCAGAGGGAAGCGTGACGGTGGGGAAAAGTGTGATCGGGAATGGGACATGTATTATCGCAGGTGGGGACGTCGAAGCCAGGCTTGTTCACAATTCCAGAATCGTTGCACAAGGTAACATACAGCTTAACCACAGCGCGGTTAATGCTCGACTTAGCTCTGGGGGTACAATTACAGTCATTTCAGGTTCGGGCCGAGCCGGGAGCATTGTCGGTGGCGAAACCTTTGCTACGAAATTTGTACAGGCTAAGAATCTTGGCTCTCCCGGAATGGAACCGACTCGAGTCGGATGTCGCCCATCTCCTCAAGACTTGGCAGAGTTAGAATCACTACGCAACAGGGTCAAGAAGAATAGGGAAATGGTCGGTAGGAGCATGAAATGGATGGGCGTAAACAAATTTGACAAGAAACAGATTGATCGTGCTTTGAGCATCATTCCCGAAAACCAGAGGGAAACGTTTGCTAAAGCGCTCAGAGAAGGTGTTAAGGCCGCTACCGAATTAGCAGAGTTACCTAATGTAATCAGTAGAAAAGAACAAGACCATTTAACAACAATTAGAAGAGGTCAAATAAGAGCTTCGGAAGCTTTCTTCGCCGAAGTTGTGATTGATTTTGATAATCGGGAGACTCGTGTGTTGGACAAGAATGTTGGCGGCAGGTATATGCTTATCGACGATGAAATCAGATGGAGACCGCCAGTATAAAACGGTTCCATTGGTAGACGATCTCCGTAGATGCGTCCACCTGACGACGGTCTGCCCTGCGAACCGTAGCCGATGAGCGCAATCCTCGGCATAACCGATCTGTTGTCTCGAGCCTCACTCGACGCCGAAATGCACTGCTCGCGCAAATCGACGACATTTTCGATCTGTCCCGTATTGAGGCCGATAAACACACTCTCGAAACAAAGGACTTCGCCCTGCGACGCAACGCCTCGCTTTTTTGCTCGGTGCGGTCCTCGCCGTCGAGCGCGGTGCCGCAGTCGGGGCATTGCCCGCCAACCGCAGCGCCAAAGGGGAAAAGGCCACACGAGGGACATTGCAGCACGCCTTCGCTCGTAGGCTCATCCTGCTTGGAAGATCCCCTCAAGCTCGCCGCCACCGTCGAAGGTCCATTTCAGGGCCCGTCCTTGTCTACTCCGAAACTCATGCGATTAGGACCGCTCCCCTATCGGCTGATAAGTCCGCTCGACCGAGCCCGTATAGATCTGGCGCGGCCGGCTGATCTTGGTGGACTTGCTCTCCTCGTACCACTGCGCGATCCAACCCGGCATGCGGCCGATGGCAAAGATCACAGTGAACATCTCCTTGGGAATGCCGAGGGCCCGGAGTATTACACCGCTATAGAAATCGACGTTGGGATAGAGCTTCCGCTGGATAAAATACTCGTCTTCCAGCGCCACGGCTTCTAGCTCCTTGGCGATATGGAGCATCGGGTCGTCGATATGTAACTTGGCCAGGACCTCCTCGCAGCTCTTTTTGATGATATTGGCGCGCGGGTCAAAGTTTTTATAGACCCGGTGACCGAAACCCATCAGGCGAATACCGGCCTTCTTGTCCTTGACCTGGTTGACGAAGTCGCTGACCGACATGTTCTCCGCGCTGATGCGTTCGAGCATGTCGACCACCGCCACATTGGCCCCCCCGTGCAGCGGCCCCCACAGCGCGCCGACGCCGGCGGCGACCGAGGCGAAAAGATTGGCTTCGCTGCTGCCGACCATGCGCACGGTCGAAGTGCTGCAGTTTTGTTCGTGGTCGGCGTGCAACAGAAAAATCAGGTCCAGCGCCTTGACCAAGGCCGGATCGGGTTCGAACTCGTTGTAGGGCTGACTGAACATCATGTGCAGGAAATTCTCAGCGAATGGTTTTTTCGGGTGCGGATACTCGATATGGTGCCCCAACTGCTGGCGGTAGGAATAAGCGGCGATCGTGCGAACCTTGGACATGATCCTGGCCGAGGCTTCGGTGAAAGTCTCCTCGTCCTCGATCTCCATAAGCTCAGGATAATAACAACTCAGTGCGTTGAGCACCGAGGAAAGGACCGCCATCGGTGGCGAATTCGGCGGAAAGAGGTTGAAGTGGTGTTTGATGTCCTCACGCAACATCTGGTGCTTGCTGAACAGCGCGCTGAACTCCCTCAACTGCTCTTCGTTCGGCAGCTCGCCCCAGATCAACAGGTAGGCGGTCTCGATAAAAGTGCTATTCGCGGCCAAGTCCTCGATCGCGTAGCCCCGATAGCGTAAAATGCCTTTGTCGCCATCGATAAAGGTGATATCACTCTGACACGAACCGGTATTGCCGTAGCCCTGGTCCAGGGTGATATAGCCAGTTTCAGCGCGCAACTTGGAAATGTCCAGCGCCTTCTCGCCCTCGCTACCGACGACGATGGGCAATTCTACCGTCTTGTCTTCAATTTTCAAGATAGCGGTTTCCGCCATACCCCGTTCTCCTTGTATATTGATCGTTCACCCCGATCGCCTGCTGAGTAGCCCCTCAATCGCGGTGGGCGTTCATACTTTATGATAGTAATCTCTAAAAATTGCACTGTCAATAATCGCGATCCAGGAACCGGCGAACTCTTCCAATGTCGTCTTTGCCAGGCGGCGGAAAAGGATCCTTGTTATCTTTAAACGAGCCATGCGCCCATGCCATCTTCTCTCCGCATTATAACCGCGATCGCCCCAAGTGCCCCGATTGCCTTTTATCTCATTTTTGAACTTTCTTCTTGCCGCGCTCTTGGTAACCACCGCATCGGCAGATGCGGTGGACCATCATGCGCTCCATGTCGTACGGAGCGATGCCCAAAGCCTGATCGTCGAATTGCGCCTGCCCGCGCAGGCCGCCGTGCAAACAGACCTGCCCCGCCTGCAAACTGGCGAGAATATGCCCGCACTGCCCTTTCTCGCGCGCATTTTCGCCACCCCGCCCGGCATAACCCCGGTGGTGCGGGTCCTCGACGCAGAAAGCGTCGAGTTACCCGATTTCAACCTATCCAACGCACCGGCATCCGACACCTATCTGCCCTCCGAACGCGCTGAGAGCGAATACCTGGGTGTCTTGCGCGGTGTAGAAACCCACGCCCTACGCCTCTTTCCCCATAGCTACAACGGCGCCCGCAACACCCTGCGGGTCTATACCCGCCTATTAGTTGAAATACGTTTTCCCGGCGCCGGTGCCTCCGCGAAGACAACCGCCCCCGACCCTTTGTGGAACCCCTTGCTCAATCCCGAGCAAGCCGCCGCTTGGACGCAGACGCCGGCGGCAGCAAAGATCGCCCAGGACATGTGGTACAACCCGGAAACCCCCTGGATCAAACTGGACCTCGATGAAGATGGATTATACCGGATCAGCCCCGATTGGCTCAACGCCTTTGCCAACTCGGCAGCCATCGACCCCCGCAGCTTTCGCTTGTTCTACTTGGGCCAAGAACAGTTATTGCACGTTGAGGGCCAGGCCGATGGTCGTTTCGACGCGGAGGACTTCCTGCTCTTTCACGGACGTTACCGCCGCGATGACCGCGATTTCACCAGCCTCTACGGCCGGCGCAACACCTATTGGCTTACTTGGGGCGGTCACGCGGGTTTGCGCTTCAGCGAACGCTCCGGTGCTCCCGTCACCGGCTATCCAGAAGAACGCTCCTTCTGGACCACAGCCCATATCGAACGCGATATCCATTACGAGAGTCTCGACTCTGCGCCGGACGACGACCGCGACCATTGGTTCTGGGATTTAGTCGAAAACCGATCCGAAAGCCCAGCCTCTATTATCGCCGCCGGGGACGTGCCCTTCGCCTATTTAGAAGAAGAATACCAGGCCCGCATCCGCGTCGCCCTGCACGGTTTCACCGACCTGGGACACCATACTATCATCAAACTGAACCAAGACACCGAGATCGATAACCGCGTCTGGGGCGCGCAAAGGGAAGGGCAAATAGAATTGATAGTAGAGCGGGAGATACCCTCTACTACCCTGCGAACGGGCACCAACCGGCTTTTAGTGCAGGCCATCCCCGACCAGGCCAAATTCGACTGGGTCTACCTCAACTGGTTCGCCATTGACTACCGGCGCCTCTACACTACCCGCACAGGCCACTTAGAATTCGCGCAAACGCCCTCCGCCGGCCACCGCATCAAGGTCAGCGGTCTCCGCCACCCTCAAGTCGAACTGCTCGACATCGCCAACGGCTATCGCTTTACCGATGCTCTAGTCGCAGGCACGGATCCGAACTATGTCGCGATTTTCGAAGATCATCACGAGACCGACGCCCTTTATATCGCCGCTGACAGCCTTGCCCTGATGACACCCCAAGGAAGCCTCGACATTCCCTCTAGTTGGCAGCGCAGCGGACACAGCGCCGACTACCTGGTCATCGCACACCCCAAACTTTTGCATGCTGGGCGCCGCCTCGCCATGCACCGTCAGAGTCTCGGTCTGCAAACAGCTCTCGTCTCCAGTGAGGACCTTTACGACGAATTTACCCACGGACGCCTCGACCGCGATGCCGTGCGCAACTTCCTCTCCTATGCCTATCACAACTGGCAAGGCCGCCCGACCTACGTCCTGCTCTTGGGCGACGAAACCTGGGACTACCGCAATATCCAAGGCGGCGGCGTGCCCACTGTAGTGCCGAGCCTCTTCTACCAATCCCGCGGCCGCGGTACCGCGCCGAGCGATTACCTCTACACCCTAGTCGACGGCGACGACCTGCTACCCGATTTTCACATCGGGCGTCTCGCCGCCTCCTCGGCCAAAGAAGCCGAGCAAGTCGTCGACAAGATCATCCGCTACGACCTCGACCCGCCCGCCGGCGATTGGCGCAACCGCATGATCTACCTGGCCAACTACCACCCCAAAAACATCTTTGCCGATCCCAGCGACTCGCTCGCCGCCCGCTTTACCAAACCCGCCGGCCTGACTTCGATCAAAGTCTACAACACCGGAGACGACCCGCTCCCCAATCCCACCGGCCGCATTTTTGTAGACGCCTTCAACGACGGCGCGCTGTTGCTCAACTTCAACGGCCACGGCAGCGCGGGCACCCTGCAATTCGTCTTCAGCCTAGGCCTGCCCGATTGGGACTATCTGAGCCAAATACAAAATGGCCGGCGCACACCCCTCGTACTAGCGCTCTCATGTCTCAACGGCCTCTTCGCCAACCCCACCGTTGAGGGTTTGGCCGAAGTACTGGTCAATGAACCCGAGCGCGGCGCCGTTGCCTATATCTCGGCCAGCGCCAAGAGCTTCGTCGCCCAGAACAACCTACTCTCGAATTTTTTCTACGAGCAGTTCTTCACACACGGCAACTTACAGTTCGGTCCCGCGCTCGACCTCGCTAAAATCCAGGTCCTAGCCGCGCACACCAGCTGGGTCGACGCGGTATTGACCATGCAGTTGATCGGCGATCCAGCGCAAAACCTGGCCCTGGTCCGCGGCGCGGATTACACGCCTGCCTCAATCGAATTAGTCGCCGACGCGGTCCGCGGCCACACCACCCTGCAGATCGATACAGAATTACGCAACAACGGGCGTCCGACGCTCGACAGCCTCTCGGTGGTCATCCTAGGCCACCCGGCCCAAGCCTCTCCGGAAACTCTATTCGCTGCGATCGAACCACCCTTCACCGGCACCCGTACGCTCTCCTTCGCGTGGTCCGTCGGCGCCCGACGCGGGCCCTACCGTCTTGAAGTTCTGCTCGACGGTATCAACCGGATTGCCGAATTCGACGAAACCAACAACGGCCTAATGTTGGATCTGAACATTCTCGAACCGCTCTTGCCCGCACCGCTCTTTCCCACGCCGGGGGCAACACTACCCGGCACGGCACTGCGCCTGGAAGCTGCCGTACCGCTCGACGGGCGCGCCTACCAGTGCGAGTTCGCCATTGCCACTACACCCCAAATCGCCGACGGCACCATCACCGCGATGCAAACCGCCGTCGACGGCTTAGCCGTATACGAACCACCCAAACTCGCCGACGACCAGGCCTATTTCTGGCGAGTCCGCCTGCACTCCGAGCAAGCCCCTGGGCCTTGGAGCGCGACCCGCTCCTTTCGCCTCGGCAACAGAGTCTCCACGTGGAGCCAGCGAGGGTCGCAATTGTTGACCGGCACGATCGAAGATCTCGTACCCAACGACGCGGGGCACCTTTCCCCCTCGACGCGTTCGTTGCCCTTGCACCCTTCCGAAGCAACACGCGAAGACGGTTTCACGGTGCGCAAATTGCAGGGTTCCGGCGTACTCGTCAGCGACGGCACCTACCTCTACGCAAAACGCTGGTATAACGACGACTCGACAATCTACCCGGGCATTGACCATTTCACCCGCGTCGGCACCGGTCTAAAAGGTACCTTCCGCAGCGGCAATTTCGGCGTGCTCACTGACTCGACGACCGCCGGTATCTCGGCGACCTACCACAGCGACGGTTATATCTACAACGAAAGCGGCAAGGCCTTCGAGATCGAGCGCATCCGTGCCATCGACGGCGTACTCGACACAGTCGCCGTACCCGACGGCCTGCTAGAGTGGAAATTCGGTCGCGTCAAAAACGGCCATTCGCTGATCACCTCCGACGGCACCCATATCTACAATGTCGCGATGAGCTCCGAGAAAGGCGCCCACACCGAATGGCGAATCCGCGTCTTCGACCCCGCGCAAGACTGGTCCATAGTGCGCGAATTCACCTCGCCGCCGACCGAGACCGGCTTCACTTTCGAATGGACCGACGGCATCCTCGCCGACGGCGAACGCCTTTATCTAGTCGAGTGGCAAGGCCAACGCCGAATTCGCATGATCGACGCCTTCGACGGGAGCTTCCTCGACGAGTGGCAGAGCGATCAGGACATAACGCGGGTCATTACCGGCCAGTATGATTGGATCAACAACAAAGTGTGGATGGGCGACCTCTTGTCGTCGGCGGTGTTCCGCTATCCGGGGCTGGGCCAAGTCTCGCGCGGCCAACTCACGTCGGTGCCGGTGGGCCCGGCCGCGCGCTGGGACGCGCTCTCGGTCGTGGGCAGTGGTCCACTTTCGCTAGACGTGCTCGTCGCCGAAGGCGACACGTGGACACCCCACCCGCAATTGCGCGACTTGCCGCTCGGTGACCTCGACCTCAGCGCGCTCGACGCCGCCATCCACCCGTATATTCTCCTGCGTGCGCGGTTCACCGACCCGAGCGCGCAACTCAGCGGCTGGTCGGCCGACTTTGCGCCCCGCCCCTCGCTGGCACTCAGCCGAGCGAGCAGTACACTAGGCCAAGCCGGTCTACAAATCGAACTGCAGATACGCAACCTCGGCGCGGCAAGCGATGGTGCCCAGCTAAACCTCGAACAAAGCGGCCTGGACCATCCCCTGCGCCAACTGACCCTCGGACCCCTCGCACGCGGCGAAAGCCGCACAGTGCGCTTCGATAGCCTCAATACGCCACCGTCGCGCGCGCGCCTATTCGCCACCATCGACGCCAACCAACTCGACACCGACGCAAACGATAACCGCTTGGAAATCCCGCTATTCTTCCCCGGCCATATCCCGCTCGCCTTCACGCTGTGGCCGGAAACCGGCACCTTCTTGAGCGGCGATCCGCTGCACCCCGGCCAAGGACTCTTGCTCGATGTCCCCGACCTAAGCAATGCACGTATAGAACTATATTTGGACGGGCGCGCGATCGAACCGGACTCCACCCTCGACGCCTTTCCCGCACCGCCACGCCTACTGTGGCGCCCCCGCGCCGACCTGAGCGAAGGCCGCCACCAACTCGAAACCCGCCTCTTCAGCGGCAACCAGGAAATCGGTCGCCGCAAAATCGCCTTCCACTTCGGCGATGCCCTACGTATCGCCAACCCCCTGCTCTACCCGCACCCGGTGAAAGGAGGAGCCTGCGCTTTTACCTATATGCTTTCAGGCTGCGCTGAAGTCGAGATCGAAGTATTCGCATTGACGGGTCGCCTGATCCGCCGACTCGGGCCATTTGCACAAGAGCCGGGATTCCAGCAAACGCCATGGGACAGCCGTGACCAATCCGGCGCCCCACTCGCCAACGGGACGTATCTCTATCGCATCGTCGCGAGAGATCAAGAGCATGTCGTGGTGTTTCGCGGACCGTTGGTAGTCGGGCGCTGAAAATAAGCGCTTATTCGTAAGCCTGGCGTTCTCCGAGCAAAGCACGCTCTACACCATCCGCATAGACGGCACTGATCTGCAAGCCATAACCAACCAGACTCGTCGCCGCGTTAAACGCAAAAAGGGGACGGCCGGTGGCCGTCCCCTTTTTGCAACATCCCTCTAAATCCCTACTGATTGCGAATCGCCTCGATCTTGGCGTCGCGTTCGGCGAAAAGCTGGTCGCGAACCCTGTGCTTGTGGGTCTGCACCTGACTCTGCGCCTCGGCCCATGCCGCAGGATCCGCACCGGCCGCCTTCTCCAACTCCCCCTTGAGCGAGATCTCCTGTTCAGCCCATTTGGCCTCACAAGTCTTGCGTATCTCGTCGATAGCCGCCTTCTGCTGGTCCGAAAGCTTGATCCCCTCCGCACCCCCAACAGCCTCGTCGGCCTTTTCCATCGCCAGTTCAAGTGCCGATTTCATATAAAAATCCTCCTATAGTCAGTTGCCGCAGAAGATACGAGCTTACTATACGCAATGCAAGATTTTGCCCACACACGTCCCTTTAACTACTTTTGTCCGGCCTTCAACCAACACCAACAAAAGGACCAGCCATGAGCAAACAATGGACCATCTACCTCTCCGGCGAAATCCACAGCGACTGGCGCCAGCGCATAGAAAACGGCGCCGACAATCTGCCCGTCACCTTCACCGCGCCGGTCACCGACCACGCCGCCAGCGACGACTGCGGTATCGACATCCTCGGTCCGGAGGAAAATAGTTTCTGGAAAGACCACAAGGGCGCACAGATCAACGCCATCCGCTCCCGCACCCTAATCCGCGGCGCCGACGTAATCGTCGTGCGCTTCGGCGACCAGTACCGCCAGTGGAACGCCGCCTTCGACGCCGGATTCGCCGTCGCCTGCGATAAACCGCTGATCGTACTGCATCCAGCGGAACTACAGCACGCACTCAAAGAGGTCGATGCCGCCGCGCTCGCCGTGGCCAACGCCCCCGAACAGGTGGTTGAAATCCTGCGCTACGTTATCTGCAAATGAATCTCCCCGCGGCAAGCCACGGGGTATCTTGGGCTAGTCATGCCCCTAAGCGCAGCAAGCTGCGGGGTATTCAACCCAAAAGATGAAATGAAACAACAAAAAACCCGGCCCCACAAAGGGACCGGGCAATTTATAGCAGCGCGATGAAGTCTATACTTCGGCGTCGGCGCTCTGTTTCGACATCGGGCAGGACCCGCTGGCGGGACAGCTCTGGACGGCCTCTTCATCGGCGACCACCGCGCTATAGGCAACGGGCACTGCCCACTGCAACAACACGACGAGCGCGCCACCGGCTACGAGAAATGCTATTTTCTTGCTCATAATAATTCCTCCATTGCTGATATCCCCAAAATATACACACCGCACCCGCGCTGTCCACCCTGAACCCCCTTACCGCAGCAACATCATTTTTTGCCGCGCCCTGTAGGGATCGGCCTTGAGCTCATAGAAGTAGATCCCGCTGCGATGACCGGCCGCGTCCCATTCGACTTCGTGCGGACCGGGTGCGAACGAGCCTTCCATCAAGCGCTCGATCTCCTGGCCCAAAGAATTGTAAATCGTCAACTGCACTTGGCTGGCGATCGGCAGGTCGAAACGGATCAGCGTCGAGGGGTTGAACGGGTTCGGAATATTTGGATGTAGCGCGTATTGCTCGGGGCGGGGTGCACCCACCACTACTTTGCCTGTGCCTTCTACACTAGTCCCCGTATCGGAGAAAACCAACAGGATATTGGCCACTGCGATGACCCAACCCTCGCTCGGCGCGTCGCTGGCGACAAAAGAGCCGGAGCGCGTGTCGATCGTGCCGATGCCGCCGACGGTGTGCCAACCGAAGCTGCGCGGAACCACATTGCCGTAGCGGTCCAGCGCTCTTGCGCGGAAAGTCTGCCGCGCTCTAGGTTCGATCACAATAGAGCCAGGTTCGATCACCACTTCTACAACCGAGTGCGGGGTGACGGTGATATTGTAGGTCGCTTCGGCCCCGTCGGAGCGAAAAACGATATCCTCACGCACGCCCGAGACCGTCGTCAGGGTCAGCGCGCCCTTCGCCGTCACCTCGCCCAACGCCGCCGGCACCTCCCATTCGTAATCCGCAATGGCGACGGGTGCAAGATCGCTCGAATCCTCAACGCTGTAAGAAAACACCTCGAAAGTGACCGAGCGCCCCACCCTTGTCCTCAGCGGCGACAGGCTCAAGCGCGCACCGGCCCGGCCCTCGATATGCAGTCGCAGCGGCGGGGGCTGCGAAAAGCGCAATGCCAAATCGCCCTCGCCCGCCATCTCCAACACCAAGAAATCGTCTTCTGTCGAAACCCCCAACAATTCACCGCTAAAATTGGCGTCGTCGAGGGTGCGCCCCTGCAGGGGGATCGACAACTGATACCCCGTGCCCGGCCCACGCACAAAACCGGCGAAACGCTCGGCGTCCAGCTCAATACTCGTGTCGATCTTCTCGCTGGCGCTGAATAGCACCGCATCACCATTTGCCAACTCTGCCGCATCCTGTACCGCGAAACGGGCAATCGCCCCTTCCAAAACACGCACATAACCGAAGGCAGCGTCGCTTATCAAGCCCTCGGTCAGACCTGACACCGACGCGCTTTGCGCATCGGCCGCACGCAGCCAAGTGATATCGTTTTCCGGGATCCCGGGCACTTCGACCAATAACGCGTTCGCCCCTGTCGCCTCGATGGTCTCGAAGTTCGCCTCCGTCGTCCCCGACATCTGCGGATAGAGCGCCGCCAAATATCGCACATCCGTTCCCCGCTGTTGTACGCGCAACATCGTGTGCGTCTGCTCTTCGAGAAAGTCGAAGGAGTGGATCGTATCGCTATCGGTCGCGACAAGACCGGTATGGTCCTCAGGCAAAAAGGCAATCAGCGCCGCGCCCTCCCGTGTCCAGCGCGCCAACGTGCCACCGCGCGAATAGGCACCGCCGCTAGTACCGCCCCCATTGCCATGCAGCCGCCACTCGTAGTCGTGCTCCTGACCATCAGAATTAATCTCGTCGGCGACGATAAAATAGCTCCGGTCGGCAAAAAAAACCCGCCGTTTCAGCTCAACACCCCCGTAACTGGCGTCGACCTCGCTGTAGTCTCCAGCCAAGCTGGTGAAAGAATCGAGGATGAAGGCATCGTTACCGCCGCCGATGGTCTGGCCCAACGCTGTAAAACGCGGCGGTCCCTGGCCGTCAACCAATATCACGTTGTGGTTGCGACCTTCGTTTACCTTGTCGTGGTTGCTGAAGTTTATATAACCGGCGTCAAGCGCCAGCATCTCGCCACCGGCGTAGATCAAGAAGCTGGTCTCGTCCGCATGCTCGTGCGAAAACCCTCCCGTACGAGCGACGCCGTTCTCGCCCCGCAACAGCATATATGTGGCTTCCGCCGACCAGTCGCTGCGGAAGACCGCGTCCCCGGCCCCCGGCATAAAAACCGATGGCCCGTGCGTTGGCTCGGTCGCCGCAATGCTGTCGTCGTAGAGGGCGATCGCGTCCATCTCGGAAAATTCGCGCACATAGAGCCCGTTCGCGTTGTTTTCCCAGTCCCAGCGATGTACGCCACCGTCGGGATAAACCGCCGCCAGATAGTGACCGTAAAAATCATCGATGTGACCATCGTCGATATTGGGCCGGCGGCCATTGGGCAGCCGCAGATTCAATGACCAATCGTGCATCTTTTCAATCTTGGGGTCGGTGAACAAATTCAAGCCGGTGCGATCTCTCAGCGCGAACATATAAGGCAGGTAGACATCGGCGGCATAACGGCTGTAAAACGGCCCCTCGGCATAACCGCCGTCCAGCGCATCGATCTGAAAATCCAGACTGCCCTTCACCAATTCGAAAGCTCGATCGGCCCAATCCTGCGGTGTGCCCTGGTCTTTAACCCCCGGATGCTCGCTCAACGCCATTGCCGCCAAACCTAGACCGCCATACGCGCGAATATGCCAATTGTCGATATGCGGCGTCTCGTGCAAGCGGAGAACGATCTTGATAATCCCCAAATCGAGTTCTCGGAGTGCGATGCCTTCCCACAGGCGCCCAGCCTCTTCGGCGAGGATCGCCCGCATTTCTTCCAGAGCACCGGGATTATTGGCCGCCGCGTAAGTGTGCAGAATATCGTAAGCGACCGCGTACTGGGCCACCACCTCGCCCTCGTTGTGCGGTTCGCCTAGATCGCCCCCTCTCGGCGGGAAGGCGACCTCCTGCATAACTTGCAAGGCCCGATCAGCGAAGGCGCTGTCGTCGGTCATCAACCAAGCGAAAGCCAAAGCCTTGGCGAAGCGAACCTTGGTGCGCTCTTCGGTGAAGTTCGTCGGAACGTTCTGCGCCCGATCCAGCACAGTCTGCCACCAGATGGCGTAGGGCTCCCGCTGAATTCGCTCTTTGAGTTGTGGAACGTCCTCGGCGGCAAACAATAAACCCGGATGCACCTCAGCCGACAGGATTTGCGCGGAGGTAGCCAGGGGCGTGAGTCCCGTTAAAACGGCGAAGAAAGTTAGGGCGTACATAGAATCCTCGTAATTGTAGTATCGCGTTGACACACAAATCTGCCCGGAGCGAATTTCGCGAATACATCAACGCATCAATGGGTAAATCACGCCGAGAAGGGCAATGGCGGTCGGGTGTGCTGCATCAACTGCCCGATGCCTAGGAATGGACCGCTAAAACAAGCTGCGCAGGTCAAAACCCCAAAGCAGACCTAGGGCGACATACCCCTCTCCGAACATAAACTTGAAACCACCGGCCGACTTGTCCGGCGGATCGAAGAATACACCGATCGTCCCGTAGGCGGTTTGCGGCTTGGTATGACGATAACCGACGCCGGCAAAAATCTTGCCCGGTTGATTGGCGATCCAAACTTCGTCGGCGATGATATAGGCCAGGTCGGCGCTGGCCGATATTTGTACCTTCGTACCGCCCGAGCAGCGATAATTAGGCACGTAAACATTGTAATTCCGGTCGACACAGCGCGGACTATTGACGAAGGGACGGTTATAGCGCGTGTCGCGATTATCGCCTTCGAGAAAGCTCAAATCTAGCAGATTCGCAGAGCCAATCAACCGGAAGCGATTGGAAACAAACTTAAACCCCAGCGGTGCCCGCACACCGACCCCCAGCCCGTCTATATTGACGAAACCGACGCCCATAGCGGCATAATAACCGTCCTGCTGTCGTTTGGGTATTTGCTCCGGCTCCATGTCCTGGATCCGTACGGCCTCGGCTCCGCCGGCGTAAAACAGGCAGATCAAAATCAACGATCTACAACGCATATTGGTCACCCTCGACAAAACCGCACCATTGCGGTACGAGTGCCACCGCACTATTTGTTGCCACCGAGAATTGCTTCCACCGGTTCGGTTAATTCTTCCTTTTGCGCGAGAATCTCGTCCAGCTTCTTGAGGAAGCTACGCTTGGCGTACATGATCCATAGTGCGCGCCTCAATATGAGCCAGGTGGACCATCGCCGCAAGACGTCGGTGGTGGCTGGTCTGCGCGGGTGGTGACCAGAGATTAGCTCGCCGATCTTGGAATTACGCTCGACAACCAGAGCTCTCTGCCCTACCATTGGCTCTTTTTCCGGACGGCACCCACTTCCATCCCCGCGTCGCATATAATTAATGCACGGGCAAATCTATAATCAAGGACGAATATATGGGCACACCATACCCTCGTACGGTATATGGTGTAGCTTTGACGCCGCAGGACCCTAAGTATAGTCCGTTCATGGGGGGAATCATCATCGAATCAACACAATAAAGACCACCTGCGTGCTGCCCTCGACGCCATCTTCAGCGACTCCTCCCCCCGGTAACCCCTCCGTCTCGGTCTGCCCTACCTGCTATTGGCCGTCGGTCACGCGTTGTACCGCCCCTGCAAAATACCCTTAGGCCATCGCCGGTCTGGTCCTGGGCAATAGGCTGTCACATCTGCATTTAAGCCTCGAACCGCACCAGACGAGCAATGTTCTACTCTGCCTCGTCGGATCCGGTATTCCTTTCTTTCCAGCCGTCTGCTCGCCGGCTTGGTGCTGGTGACGTGGATCGGTTGGGGCGCAATAATCCAGGCGATCGCACACATAGCCGTTTTCCAGCATTATGGCTCCACCATATTTTGGCCACCGCGCTCACCGCGCTGAATACACCACTTTATGGCTAAGGCCGTGCCCGCAATGCACCGCTTTCTGAAAAATATTATAAGATATTTTAAAAACAGTACCTTATAATATTATTTCTTATTTGTTATTCAAACGCCTCGTAGACCATAAATTGACGCGTATTCTATACGACACATGACAAACCTATTTAATGAGCATCGATTAATCATACCAT
>Ga0315339_1000905_pt1 | contig 30628 bp, 30 predicted proteins | sample ASW17metaG_FD_204514 | JGI IMG/M metagenome (GOLD analysis project Ga0315339, IMG submission 204514) | Ammonia-oxidizing marine archaeal communities from Pacific Ocean, United States - ASW #17 | ecosystem: Environmental > Aquatic > Marine > Oceanic | place: USA: California | collected 2016-12-05 | reverse complement strand
ACCGCCTAGAAAAAAAGGGTAAGGAAACGATCCTAGGAACAGTGAAGAATGTTGTCCCTGAGGGTATTAAGATCTCCTCGGTTAGGCAGAGTGATGCATTGGGGCTGGGTCACGCGGTTCTGTGCGCCAAGCACCTTTTGAATGATGAACCCTTTGCTGTTCTGCTACCGGATGTGTTGGTCCTTGATCAAGAGTTAAGGGATAAAAACTACAGTTTTGCGCGGTTGGTGAACGCCTGGGGTGAGACCGGCACTGGCCAGATCATGGTTGAGCGCGTTAACCCCGAAGTGGTTGAGAGTTATGGTATTGCAGACATTGGTGAAGTAATGCTCGAGCCGTTTGAAAGTGTTGCTTTAAAGGGCCTGGTTGAAAAGCCCTCCCGGGATCATGCCCCCTCCAATTTAGCGGTACTGGGTAGATATGTATTACCTTCTAAGGTGCTTGAGCTTCTTGAGAGTACAACTGCCGGCGTGGGTGGTGAGATTCAGCTGACCGATGCACTGGATGAGCTGCTCAAGCTTGAGGGCTTGAACGCCCTTGAGACGGATGCCGAGATCCATGACTGCGGCAATAAGCAGGGATTCTTAGGTGCAAACCTGGCGGTGGGGATGAGAGATCCTGAAACCAAGTTGACTATAAAAAAACTCTTTGAATCAAACGGCTGGTAGATACCCCATCCTATGAATAGATTTTCACTGATACTGCTTGTTGGAATGCTTCTAATGCTTTGGGGTGTCAGCGGCGTGTCCAAGCTGTCTGAGACAGCTATTAGCTCTGGTTTTGACGGTTCTGTGGTGAGTAGCGTTAACGCGCCAGGTAGGTTGATACTGGTAGGGTTTATAGGGAGCCGTGTTGCGAGTGAGCTGATACGGCGTGGTGAGAGAACCGTGATTATTAAGGATGAAGATCGAAGTCTTGCGAATGACAAGATTAACGACAGAAAGCCTGGAGATGTAGTCAATTGAGCTCTGTGTCTGATACCGATAAAACCGCTCCCAGTAGCCCGAGCAGAACGACGGTGACTAAGTACGTCGTTATGGCCCTCTTGGCGTTTCTGAGCTTCGGGTTAACGGGGCTGGGTGCTATTGTTGTGATGTTTGCTCTGTCAACCCTTAGGGCGGGGAGAGATTCTGCGGCGTCCCACGGTATCAGCTCCCAAAATTCCTCACGCTTGGGCGGCTTAGCGATTGTTATTACCTTTGTTCTGTTCCTTGTCGGTATGGTCATGTTGAGCTCCTATACTCCAGGAGTAGCTCGAGATGTCACCTTCCTGCATCTCTGGTCCACGGTCTTTGTGTGTGTGATTTTGGGTGGTGCTGAGGATATAAAGGCTGATCTGCTGAGCCCGTACTTTCGGCTCGTGGTTAAGCTGCTAGTGTTTGGCTTATTCCTCTGGACAACGCCGAATGTGGTGCCCTCGTCTATTGGTATACCAGGCATCGATTACCTGTTCTCTGTGCCATTAATTGCCTGGGGAGTCTGCACGGCTTTTTGTGTTGGATTTATCAATGCCTTCAACATGGCGGATGGTGCCAATGGCCTGATCCCTGGTGTGGCAACTATTGCTTTTGGGCTATTGTTTTTAGAGTATGGCCGCCCTGCTGAGGGTGTGCTGTTCTTTGTCTGTCTGATGTTTCTAATTTTTAATGTCGTATCGGGCTGGTTCTTTCTCGGCGATATGGGCAGTTATGGCCTTGGTGCTGCGCTTGTGTGCTACGGATTGCTGGGAGTTGCTGAGGGAGATTTTTCAGCCGGGTTTATGGCGTGTCTTCTGTCCTACCCCTGCGTTGATTTTGTGGTGAGTGTGATCCGTCGAATGCGCAAAGGGTTGTCACCGCTTTGGGCTGACAACGGACACCTGCATAACCGGCTGTATCGTTTTTATGCTCAAAGATTTGAGTCTCCGGTTACGCCTAACTCGTTGACAGGGTTGACCATCAGTGGTGCCTCATCAGGGGTCTGTTTGATAATTTACGCCCTTGGCTGGATCCCTGTTGAGAGCAATGCCTGGTTCGGTGTTTTTGGGCTGCAGTCTGCTGTGTACCTCATCACGCTGAGCCGACTAAGGTCCTCACAGATGAATGAGAGTGAGCCGATGAGCGGTGTGTCTGGTTAGCGATAAAGGCTATTATCAAACGTTAAAAATAGTAGCTGTTCAACAATTTAATGCTCGGTCAGAAAGTGCTAATTATTATAACTAAGGATTTTTAAAAACATCGTGTCTAAATTATCAGATGTAAAAATTGCTGTCATAGGGTTAGGTTATGTTGGTCTACCTTTGGCTGTGGCTTTCGCTAAACGATTCCCCGTTCTTGGCTTTGATGTTAATCTCAACAGAGTAAAAGAGCTCGAGACTGGAGTGGACTCTACGCTCGAAATTTCCAATTCTGAATTGGTTGCTGCCGAAACTCTTTCTTTCTCCTGTAGTGAGGATGACCTCAAGTCCTGCAATACGTTTATCGTGACAGTTCCAACGCCCATCGACAAATTCAAGCGGCCAGATCTGACTCCATTATTAAAGGCGAGTGCTATTCTCGGCAGGGTTATCAAGAAAGACGATGTGATTATTTATGAATCAACTGTTTATCCGGGTGCAACTGAGGATGATTGTATTCCAGTAGTTGAGAAGCTGTCGGGTTTAAGTTTAAACAAGGATTTTTTTGCAGGTTACTCACCAGAGCGAATTAACCCAGGTGACAAGAGTCATAGGGTTGAAGATATTCTAAAGGTGACCTCTGGATCAGATCAAACTACGGCAGACTTTGTAGATTCTCTGTATGCCTCTGTTATCAAAGCGGGAACATTTAAGGCGAGTTCAATTAAAGTCGCCGAAGCTGCAAAAGTGATTGAGAATACTCAGCGTGATGTCAATATTGCACTGATTAATGAGCTTGCAATCATTTTTAATAAACTAAATATAGATACGTTAGAAGTTTTAGAGGCTGCAGGTACCAAGTGGAACTTTCTCCCCTTTCGCCCGGGCTTGGTCGGAGGGCACTGTATTGGGGTAGATCCTTATTACTTAACACATAAAGCTGAAAGTGTGGGATATCGCCCAGAGATGATTTTGGCCGGTCGCCGAATTAATGATGGGATGGGGAGTTATGTCGTTTCTCAATTAATCAAAAAAATGATTAATAAAAAAATTCAGGTTAGCGGGTCCAGAGTTCTGGTTATGGGATTAACGTTTAAAGAAAATTGTCCAGACATAAGAAATACGAAGATCATTGATATAGTCGATGAGCTTAAATCATACGAGATTGATGTTGATATAGTGGATCCATGGTGTGACCCCCTCGAAGCGGCTAAAGAGTATGGGTTGGTGGTTAGTAATCCGGCCGAAGGAGGAGTGTATGATGCTGTTTTGGTGGCAGTCGCGCATGATGAGTTTAAGGAAATGGGGATTAAGGCTATTCGGGAGCTTGGTAGATCAAAACATGTCCTCTATGATCTTAAATATGTTCTTCCTAAAGATGATGTTGATATTAGATTATAAAAATTTTCATATCACGAGAAATTACTGTGCAAAATTATCAAGAAACTAAAGCTCAGCTGAAATCTAATCCGAAGGTTTGGTTGGTTACGGGCGTTGCGGGATTTATAGGCTCTAACTTATTAGAGCATTTGCTTAAACTGGATCAAAAAATTATTGGTTTAGATAATTTCGCCACCGGCTATCAGCATAACCTTGATGAAGTTAAAGGAGTGGTGTCTGGCGCTCAGTGGCGTAATTTCCAATTTGTCGAAGGTGATATTCGTGACTATGAAACCTGTGTTGAGGCGGTTAAGGGTGTCGACTATGTATTGCATCAGGCAGCGCTTGGCTCGGTTCCGCGCTCAATCGCCGATCCGATTGCTTCAAATGCGGCGAATATTTCGGGTTTTCTCAATATGCTGCAAGCAGCTAAAGAGGAGGAAGTTAATAGCTTCACCTACGCAGCGAGCAGTTCCACTTATGGTGATCATCCAGCATTGCCGAAAGTTGAAGCAAATATTGGGAATCCCCTCTCGCCTTATTCGGTTACGAAATACGTGAATGAATTATACGCAGATGTCTTTGCCCGCAGTTACGGATTCAAATCAATAGGTCTGCGTTATTTTAATGTTTTTGGGCAACGTCAAAATCCGAATGGAGCCTATGCCGCTGTAATCCCAAAATGGGCATCGTCAATGATTAAGGGTGATGATATATTTATTAACGGTGATGGTAGTACCAGTCGCGATTTCTGCTTCATTGAAAATGCGGTGCAGGCAAATCTCTTGGCGGCAACTGCTGACGTTCGAGCCAAAAATCAAATATATAATTGTGCAGTTGGTGACCGTACAAATTTGAATGAATTATTTAATATGATTAAAAACTCGTTGATAGAGCATGGGGTTGGTAGCATTGGACGGCCTGTCTACAGGGACTTTCGGCCTGGTGATGTAATGCATTCGCAGGCTGATGTTGGTAAAGCAATGGAGCTGCTTGGTTATATGCCGGAATGGCGGATCGAAGCAGGTATAGCTCATGCGATGCCTTGGTATCTTAAGCACTTAAGCTGAATATTGTAGCTTAGTGTGTATGGTTAAAATATTTTTTAGATGGAAAATTTATAGCAAGTATCTACGTTTTGCTCAGTAAAAGATATTTGCAATGATTTACTTAAGTACTGCTTTCGGATCAGCCTACTGCAAGAAATGGCAGTGGAATCGTAAGGCGTTAAATTTCTTATATATGGAAATTATGGCAAAAACTAAAATTTTAAATTCTGCTTTGAGTAAATTCGAGTGAAGGACCTTAAAAGATTTAAGATTTCTTCACTGGCACTTATTAACATTGTTTTAGTAGTTGCTTACCAAATTTTGGTTTTTCGTATCCTTGGGGCAACCATTGAGACTGATATATACATAGCAGCAGTAGCTGTACCTCAGTTTATCTTAGCGGTTAGTGGGGCGGCGTTAATTAATATTTTTGTTCCGGTGTTTAAAAATGCGGTTACTGCAAATATTAAAGATGATGCTTTTAACTTTGGGTGTTTCCTTTTTTCTGCCTGTTTATTCTTAGTGGTTGTGTTTTACTTGTGTTCCGGCCAGCTTTTGCAGATCCTGTTGCCCGGTTTTAATGCCTATCAACTGGATAGCGTTCAGAACGCATTCAATTACTCTAATGCTGCAATAATATTTGCTGTTGGAGTCGGGTTTTGGACTGCTTACAGGTACTCTAAAGACCAATACATGTACGTTGAACTAACTAGCATTTGCTCTGCGGTCATATGTTTGGTTTGCCTCTTGCTTATACCCAAAGTTTCGATTGATGCCGAGTTTTTATGCAAATTATTTCTCTTACGGCATTGTATAAACTTTTTTTTGATTTCTGACGTATCAACTGCAAGCATACGAGCAATAGATATAAAGAAAAGCGCGAGAGTCTTTTATGAAGCGCAAAGTTTGATATTGACGTCTATTGTCTCTAAAAACGAACAATTGGCTGATAAATTTGTACTTTCCGCTGCCGCGCCTGGCTTATTATCATTGTATACGTTAGCTTTTCAGCTAAACAGCCTCTCTTCTTCTGTTGTTTCCAAGGGATTTGTTAATGATGCCCTAGGAAAATTAAGCATTTCCTCTTTGAGGGAAAAAAGACTAGCTATCAACGCTGCTCGATTAAGGATTATCGGGTTATATCTGGTTTTTCTGCTCGGGTCGTATTGGTTGGCTGAACCAGTGCTTGGCTTTTTATTACAAAGTGCGCAGTTATCCGGCAATGATATTGAAAAGTTGGTTGATTTTTTATTACTGATATCTGGAATTTTTTGTGGTGGTCTATTAGGTCAGCTAGCAGTTTATCAGTTGCTATCTTTGGGCCTAAAGAAGATTCTCTTAGTATATTCAGCCGTTACTGCTCCAATTTATTTGGCTTTGAAATTTTATATTTTTTCCATTTTCGATGTCACTGGATTTTGCATTTTGGTGAGCACTATTTATTTAATTGATGCGTTCTTACTAAATCAAATTTTTAATTTTAATGAAAGAAGTTTACAAAAAGGAAACAGCTATGATTACAAACAAACCCATGAATGAGTTCCCTCTGCTGTCAGAAAAAGATGGAGTCCCCTTGTTTTATCCTCATGTTGCCAAAGGTGCGATAGCTGAAGTCACCGAAACTCTGAGTGGCCGATGGATTGGCCAAGGTCCAAAAGTGGATCGATTCGAGGACGAGGTAAAACGTCGGTTCCTCGGTGAATCCTCAGCCCTGGCGGTTGGGTCTGGGACTGATGCGTTACATTTGGCTTATATTCTGGCTGGAGTTGAGTCTGGTGACGAAGTAATAACTACCGTATTTACATGTACAGCTACTAATATTCCGCTCCTGTATATCGGCGCGACTGCAGTGTTTGCAGACATTGACCCTACTACGATGAATATAGATGTTGCCGATGTTGAGAGAAAGATTACCAGTAAAACAAAGGCAATTTCATGTGTCGATTATGGTGGTATTCCATGTGACTACGAAGCCTTGACAAATTTATGTAAAAAGTACAATTTGAAGCTAATAAGTGATGCCGCACATTCGATTGGAGCTAAATATAAAGGTAAATTCGCAGCTGAATGGGCTGATTTTACGATTTTTTCTTTTCAAGCTATTAAGACGTTAACTATGGGTGACGGCGGGCTGTTGGCTATAAAAGACGAATCATTACTTGAAAAGGGAAAGCGGCTTCGCTGGTTTGGAATTGATCGTTCAGCAAAGCAGGGTGGCATTTGGGAAAACGATATAGTTGAGATCGGGTTCAAGTACCAGATGAATGACATTGCTGCTGGAATTGGTCTTGCTGGGCTACTTGAAATAGATGCGGTCATAGAACATCGAAATGGTTTGTTAGCAGAGTACATTGAGCGCTTAACAACCCCTAGGTGCTCAATTCTTGGTAGAGCTTCTACTGAGGACTACTTTAATCCGGCGTGGTTAGTGACGATTGTGGTCGATCGTGGGAGGGTAGATTTAATGAGCAAGTTAAGATCACATAATATCGAAACTGCCCAATGTCACTATCGCAACGATAGATATTCTATTTTCGGTGATCGAAGAACTGATTTACCGCAGATGGACTCCGTCGAAGATAACTATTTGGTCTTACCTAACCATACTGCGGTTACAGCGGCAGATGTACATCGAATCTGCGATATTATTAATGAAGGCTGGTAGTTCAATAATTTTTGTTTTGCCGTCTGAGCGGGGACTTCCCTCTGAACATGTGAGAGCTCAGTGCCTATTCGGCGCTGAGCCGAATGGCTGGGAATTTGTTGTTTATCGCCGCATCACCAGTGAGCAAAAAAGTTCTAGGTATTGGAGGTTCCTTTCGGCCTTGATAGGTTTAGTGAAAGGTATCAAAGCGCTTGAAGGGCGCTCAAGTAAGGTCTACTTAATAAAGCCGCTATCTGTAATTGAAATAATGCTATTGAAGTTGTGTGTTCGGTGCCCCATTTATATTGATGTCAATGATCCCTACCATTTAGAGGAATTTTTAGGGCGCAATAGCTTAATTAAATTCAAATTAATTGCTTACTTTAGTGATGGTATAGTTTTCGAGTCATGGGAAAATTTTAATCAACAGAATGCTTGGATACGGAATAAATCAATGGTTGTTGAGGATACCGCCCAATTTTTTCCACAGCTTGAACTCGCTGACGATGCCGCGAAGGAAAAAACTGCGGTTTGGATAGGTTCGCCGAAAACTTCAGAGGTGTTGTTAAATAATATGGACGCGTTGAAGTTAATTGGATCATTTGGCTATTGTCTTGAGTTGCTAGGGGCTTCGGATAAAGTTTTCAATGCGCTTTTAGCTAACAGGATTGATGCTACTAATTACGCGTCTTATGATCGCGAACTCATGGTAGAAAGGTTATCTGTCGCGAGTATTTCTTTTGTGCCTATGCCCGACATTAATCTTTATAATCTTCGCGGTAATCTCAAAGCTAAATTGGCAATGGCGTTTGGCTGCGTAGTAATTGCTCAAAACAATGAAATGCATAGACGGTTAATCAAGCCGTCGAAAACGGGTTTTTTGTTCTCCGCCGACAGTGACTTGGAAAGTATATTGGTTGAGCTTGAGAGTAAAAAAGATCGAGAAGAAATAAGGAAAAGTGCTATTAGATATGTCCAAGATAATTTTACTCCTCAAAAGCATGCACAATTACTCGTCGACTTCTTTGAAAGATAGATATTTGTCAACCAAAGATAAGGTTAGGCCATTGTTTAGTAAATGCGTAAATATCGGTTGCGGGGATCATGTCAAGCGTGGCTGGCTTAATCTTGATATTGCACCGTTTAATTCCAGTGTTCAAAAATTTGATGTTACAGACCAGGCTGACTTGGACTGGCTGAGCTCTCAAAAATTTGATTATATCGAATGTATGCACATTATTGGTTATCTCAATCTTCCTCAAATGTTAGCATTTTTTAAGAGCTGTTTTAGTGCATTAGACTGTGGCGGAAAACTAGTTTTAGAGTTTCCTGATATTAAAAAAGTTTCGTATAAGATTGTTGATTCTGAGTTTGACCATGCATCTGATGATGAGTATTTGGAGGTGATTAGATCGCTTTACGCATATTCCATCGAGGAAGCGCAGGATATAACATTTCGTGGGCAAACATATATCTCCGGTTGGACAGCTAGCTTTATAGCATTGAAGCTACGTACACTCGGATTTTCGGATGTGGATGTTCTTGCACCTCTCACTCATGAGAAAAGACTATGGCGTGATAGCCGAGTCGAGGCTATTAAGTAAGTTTTTTTATTATTGCGGGGGGTATTAGTACGCTTAAGTCAATAGGAGTCGGAAAGTGGAAATTAAATCTATAAATTATATCACTATAGGTCAATTCGGCACCTTCAATCATATCTACCAAACTGCAAAAATCCTAATTTCCCGAAATTATCGTTTTTCTTTTTTTGGCGTTAATGAAAATTTATCGGAACGGAAGTTAAAAGGTGTTGAGGTCTTGGAGGTGAGATCGAATCATTCCCTGAAGCAAAAAAGGAATGCTTTTAGAAATCGGTATCACTTGCTCAGGTTGATTTGGTCGAAGCGTGGAATGTTAAATAAGTCGAGCTCAATTAATATAGTCACTTACTTCACTGGTTGTTCTTTTTTACTATTGTTTCTAAGAAATACAGTTTTAGATGTTAGAACAATGTCCGTAAGTAGAAGCCGGTGGTACCGAGCCATATCCGACCTAGTGTTAAATTTTGAGGCTTTCTTCTTTCCATCTGTGTCTGTTCTATCTGAGGGGATGAAGTTAAAATTTATCTATAGAAATAATATATCAGTTATTCCACTGGGAGGCCCTAAATTTGACTACCAGGAAAAGTCATCTGATAAGATGAGTGTTCTTTACGTAGGAACATTAAAAGGTCGGAGTGTTTTGGCCACGGTTAAGGCTTTTCACAAATTCGTGATTCAGAATCCCGAGCGACCAGCCAGCTACGATATTGTTGCGCGTGGTGACTCACATCAGAAGCTGAAAATACTGAAATATATTAATCAACATGCGCTTCATGATTATGTCTCCTTCCATGGAGAGGTCAATTTTCCTGAATTAACAGCATATTATTTACGCGCAAATGTCGGTTTGTCCTACATACCTATCACACCATATTACGATAATCAGCCGCCAACAAAGACTTTTGAATATCTTCTCGCGGGTATGTATGTGATAGCAACGGCAACGTCAGAAAATCGCCGCGTAATCAATTCAGGAAATGGATGTTTGATTGGCGATGGTGTTGAAGATATGGCCAAAGCCTTTCTATCTACAGCAATTACAATGCCTAGCATCAATAATTTCGAAATACACAAGGATAGCGAGGGTTATTCTTGGGATGCGATCGTTGAGAACGATCTCTTGCCGTTATTAAATCGATTCAAGAAAAAATGATAAAGAATCTTAGAGCTGGTAATCAACTAGGCGGATTAATGCAATGTTGACTGTAAGGCCCTTGACAGTTTTGATGAGCCTATTGTTCATTCTTGTGCTCACAGATTGGCCCCTCTTGGGCTCAATTATCGCGGTTCCGTCCGGACTTAGACATGTCTGTTTGGTCGTGTTCTTTGGTTTTCTTTTGGCTATGAGCAGCGTTAGGTTATCTTCGATGACAAGTCTTAGCTTGTTTGGGGTAGTGTGTGTTTACTCGCTATTAGCGGTTGTAAATGCTCAGAATGGTATCTTTGCCTACATCCTTGGTTTTTTGTTTACATTTATTTTTTATTTCACATACCTGTGTGGTTATGGCACCTCAGTTAGTAGTCAAACGATTAATCGTTTTTTCAGATACTTTGTTTTATTGATCCTAATCCTTTCTATACCATCTTTTATAATAGGTCTTGTGCAGGGCACCAATTTGAGATGGTTGCCGGGCATATTTAGGGAGCTAGGGGCATGGGCCCTATGTATGAACTTGGCGCTCATTGGTTCATTAATGTTATATTCAATGAGCAAGCGCAGAATATATTTGCTGATTGCGATTTTCTTTTTGCTCTGTATTGGAATGACCTTACTTAAAAAGTCAATTTTCGAATCCGTTTTCATAGTGACCGCCGCAATTTTGTTTCTCACTAACTTGTCCCATCGTAAAAAGATGCTGTCGATAATCGGATTTTTTCTGGTAGCCATTGTTTTTGGTTTTCTTTTCAGTGCACAGATTATTGAAAATATTACCCTTAATACGGAATATCTTGATCGAGTCGGTAATGAAGGGCATGTCAGGATTGGAATGTACTTGGCTAGTTTTAATATAGCCAGCGACTTCTTTCCTTCCGGGTCTGGCTTTGGAAGTTTCGGCTCCCTCGCAAGTATATCAGGGGGTTATAGTGAACTTTATTATACCTATGGGGTTGACAACATTGGCAGCAATTCTCCGGCAGCTGTAGCTGAGGGTGCTCATACTCTATTGGACACTTTTTGGCCGCATATAATTGCTGAGCTCGGCTATATAGGATCGTTTCTTTACCTTTCTCTTTATCTTTTTCCGTGTTACCAGGCACTAAAATTTTGTCGTGATTGCAGATTTAACCGACCATATGCCTTTTATATTTGTTGTTCTTTACTTGTTATATGTATGGATGGGATAGCTTTGTATACTCCTGAGGTGCCGCTGTTTATATTTCTTGGTCCAGGCTTGGTCGGATTGATACTAAGACTTATGAGAGATTCACGTTCTAATCGTTTCGATGTTGGCGATCAGCCAGCTGGTATTATCAATATAATCTAACCGGTTAGAATTGTTTTACAGTCGTTGTATCAAGTAGCTACTTTTGAAAATGGTGAATGCCCATGATTCCCAATAAAAAAATATGTATTTTAGGTAAAAATAGCTTTGTAGCTAATGGGCTTGCAAAGTATTGGGATAGTTCCTCTATTCGAATAGTGAGTATTAATGATGGCTGGGATGACGTCAGGCAGGCGGTTACATGGGCTGATATTGTCATTAATTGTACGGGTGTTTCTAGATCCAAAAATGAATCTGACTTCTTCAAAGTAAATTTCCATTATAACTCAATGCTTATTGATGTTATCAATGAGATGGAGAGCACCAAGTATGTTACGTTCTCCTCCATACATTACTCCAATATGGATATCTACGGTTACAGTCAACGCTATAAAGAGTATCTTGCTGGTTGTGTCACTGGCTCGAACTCATCGGTTATTGTTCGACTTCCCGGTGTCTATGGTGCCGAGGCAAGGCCAAATTATGTTTCTGTAGTTAGTACCTTTTTTTATAACAATATAATGAAATTGGAATCTCAAATTATTGATCCAGATAAGCTAATCCAGCTTATCCATATTAGGAGGCTTGCGGAGGAACTAGGCTTAGTTTTAGAAGATGATCATCAAGATGAATCCAGAATATTTTGCCCTCCGCATTCAGAAGTTACTGTAGGAAATCTTTACGAATCGATCAGGTCTCTTTGTAGCAATGTTACTTTGAGAGATTCCCCTCTAGATAAGTATTTAGTGTCAGGGTTAACTGAAACCTATAATGATATTTTGGAGTTAGAAGTATGAAATTTGAGTCATATATGAGCGATTTTAAAGATAAACGAGTAGCCATCACTGGCGGGACGGGTTCTTTTGGAAGTGAGTTTGTTGAATTTTTGACGACAACTGAAGTGAGCGAGGTTCTAATATTGTCAAGAGATGAATCTAAGCAGGATTTGTCTAGAGTAAGATTTAAGGATGATAGGATTAGCTACAAGATTTGCGATGTGCGAGATTTTGATGCGACCAATAGGAGCCTTAAGGATGTTGACTTTGTATTTCATGCAGCTGCACTTAAGCAAGTCCCGGCCTGTGAATTTAATGCTATGGAGGCGGTTAAAACAAATATTCTCGGTTCAAACAATGTTATAAATGCGTGTGTGGACAATAATATCAGTAAGGCAGTAATGCTTAGTACCGATAAGGCTGTACAGCCGGTCAATGCAATGGGTATGTCAAAGGCGATGATGGAGAAGATAGCAATCGGTCAAGCCTTTTTGGATAATAAAACAGTTTTCTCTGTTACCCGATATGGAAATGTTATGGGGTCGCGCGGGTCGGTCATTCCTATCTTTGTCGATAAAATCCTCAAGGGTGAGGAGTTGCTTGTTACAGATCCTAATATGACTAGATTTATGATGTCACTCCAAGAGTCAGTTGATTTAGTTGTGTACGCTTTGATTAATTCCATGCAGGGAGAGTTGTTAGTTCAGAAAGCGCCTGCGGCTACTTTAGAGGTTCTTGTCGCTGCGCTAGAGTTGATTTTTAACACGAAAGCAAACGTCCGAATTATTGGTCCTCGACACGCTGAAAAAACTCATGAAGTCTTGCTGTCAAGTGAAGAATCGGCCAGAGCGGTCGAGCTTGATGGGTTTTATAAGGTCTCTCCTGACACCAGAGGTTTAGACTATAGCTCTGGAACGAAAGTCCCGCCAGTTGGCTTTGAGTTTAATTCCTCTAATACATTGATGCTTAGTCCCACCGAGCTAGCGGATTTATTGATAAAACTACCATTTATGAGTAGATATATTGACGCTAGTATCTAGGGATAATGATCATCGACACAGTCTATCTATGAATAAAGTTCTCGTTGTTGCACATGAACTCTCTCCCAATCTTGGGTCTGAATGTCGCTCTGGCTGGAGTATCGTCAAGCGCTTAGCTAAAAAGAATCAATTAATTGTTGTTTATGCGCATAAAAATCAGCTTGGAAGTGAGTGTTATGCTGATCATTTACAGCCTTATATTTCCGAGTATGAGGCTCTAGGCTGCGAATTTATTGCGGTATCGTATCCAAAGATAACTAGATATTTATTAAAATTTGGGGCGCTTTTTTCTGGTAAGGGTTCAGTTGTCGGAAATCAACTTGTATATTTTTTAAATTACAATCTCTGGCATCGAAAAGTTAAAAAAGTGATTTCTACTACTATTGAAATGAGCGATATAAAACTAATTCACCTACTCAATCATATCTCCTATCGAGAGCCTGGCCGGTTGTTGGGTTTTGACAAACCTTTTGTGTGGGGTCCCATAAGTGGTCTAGCGCCAATTAATTTCCAATACCTGAAAAACTATCCCATTAGACATAGAGCTATTATGCTTTTACGGAACTGGTTGTCATATTTTGTCTTGAAGCTAAATCGAAGGATTGGCTACGCCGCTAAAAATGCTAGTTGGCTATTTTGTGTTACCAAAGAAGACCTTAAGAACCTGGTCTGTTACAACGACAAAGCCTCTATTCTTCTGGACGTGGGCAGTGATATCGTTCCAAGGGTGCAACGTGAAGACTTAAACGGGCGTTTAATTCGAATTATATTGGTAGGGCGTTTAGACTTTAATAAAGGGATAGATATCCTATTAAAGGCGCTCGTTTTGATCGAGAACTGGAGCTCTAAATTAGAAATCACGATAATTGGGGCAGGACCTCAAGCACAATTTTTCCAAGATGTGGCGATCGGTTTAGGTCTACAGAAAATCAATTGGCTGGGCGCTGTAACGCATTCAGAAGTTGGAAGGTACATGGACCTGAGTGACCTCTTGATTCACACAAGTATCAAGGAAGCAGGTTGTTCGGTCGTTCTTGAGGCCCTGGCTCATGGATTGCCAGTGATAAGTCATGATGCATTTGGAATGGCGCATGAGATTAATGATAGCTGCGGAATCAAATTATCATATGTCGACCCCGAGACTTCTTCAATTGAGCTGGCAGGGGCGTTAAACATGCTTATCCAGAACCCTTTAAAATTAACAAAATTGAGTGATGGAGCGTACCGCAGAGCTAAGGAATTGTCCTGGGATCATCTAGTTAATGAAATAGAAGAGGTCTATTTGCGTGTCTGCCAAACAACTAACGGTTCTAATGGTGAGTCCGGAGTCTTGATAAAATGAAAATACTAATGGCGCATGGCACCTGGTACCAGACGGGGGGCGACTGGACCTACTTGAAATCCGTTGAAGAATTATACTCTAAACGAGGTGTTCAGATCGTACCATTTTCAATGTCGCACGATCGCAATGCACCATCTGATTTCAGTGAATATTTCGTTTCCAATATTAATTACCATGACGCCCATAACAAAACTACGGTTACGGATGTCAAGAATGTAGTGGCGAGAGCTATTTATTCTACCGAGGCGGCCAATAACCTATCTAGGTTAATCAATGACCACCATATTGATCTGGCACAATTGAATAGTATTCATAATATCCAGACGCTTTCAATACTACCTGTGCTCAAAGCTAAAGGTATACCGATCGTTTGGAGGGTTTTGGATTACAAGATTCTTTGCCCAAACCGCACGTTCTTAAGTAATGGGAAAATTTGCACGAAATGTCTATCAGGGAATTATTTTTGGTCAACTCTCAAAGCTTGCAAGAAAAAATCTGTACCGGCGAGTCTTATATCTACGTTAGATGCTTATTTTAATAAGCATAAAAAATATTATGATCTTGTTGATATTTTTTTAATGCAGAGTGAATTTTCACGGCAGCTTTTCCTAAAGGCGGGATTTCCAGAGAGTAAACTAAAAATTGTTGCCAACCCTTATGAGCGCGCAGCAAAAATAATCGATACTCGGAAAGATAATGCTGTCGACGATTATATCCTTTACTTTGGGCGACTATCTTCAGAAAAGGGTATACATACTCTGCTAGAAGCGATGAGACATCTAGGTGACTTAGTTTTGTATGTTGTAGGCGATGGCCCACAATTATCCTCTCTTAAAGAAATTGCTGCAAAAATATCCCTAGGTAAAATCACATTTTTGGGCCCTATGTGGGGGAGTGATCTTCAAGATATAATTAGATCTGCGAAATTAACTGTCGTCCCTTCCGAGTGGTATGAGGTGAGCCCATATGTAATTTTACAATCCTTTGACCTTGGTATACCAGTAGTAGGATCCAGAATTGGAGGGATTCCTGATTTAGTTGTGGATGGATATAATGGCAAGCTTTTTGAGAGCGGCAATCCATTGGCTCTTGCAAAAGCAATTACTGATGTCTTAACCGATGATGAAACTAATTATTTTGATAACTGTAGGAAATATCTGGATGATTTTCACAGCCCTCAAGGTTACCATGATGCAACGATGTCTGTATTTAGGCACTTAATGTGAGGATACTTTTATACGGAGGGACGGGTTTTCTAGGGACTAATTTGGCAAGCTATCTTTCTAACAAGGACGGTAACGAGATTGTAATTGTTACTAGATCAGTGCCACGGTTACCTTCTGCAAATGTAGCATACATAGATTGGGAATTCTTTCAAAAAGAATCAGAACAAATACTCCGAGTAACAGATGTCTTCTTTTATCTAATTGGCCGAGCTGCTCCGCGCCAGACTAGTAATTCTAGTATTAGTGTCTGCGATACCGAGGTTGCTGACCTTGAATTTTTATTTAGTAGAATCGCCAAAACGAAACTCAAGTTTGTGTACCTATCCTCAGGCGGTTCAGTTTATGGTGAGTCAAAGGGTTTTGCTTTTTCTGAACTCGATGAGTTATGTCCCATAACAGAATATGGGAGGGTTAAAAAGGCGGGGGAGGATACTGTCATTAGATGCGCGACAGAAGTAGATATTCCATACCTTCTGTTGCGGCCTTCTAACATATATGGAAGAAATCAGTCTCCAAAAAAACACCAGGGCGTCATTTCGATTTTTGCAGATAAAATAATTAATTCGCAGGCTATAGACATCTATGGCGCTGGAAACAGCAAAAAGGATTATCTATATATTGACGATTTCTTATCGGCCGTTGACGGATTATTAGGTTCACAAGTCTCTGGAATTTATAATATTGGGTCAGGATTTGAAGCGTCTGTCAACGAGTTAGTATGTATATTAGAGCGCGAATTGAATGTGCAAGCAATTAAAAACCATGTTGGCCTAGACGCTCCGGACGTTATGTGCCTTTCTCTCGACTGTAAAAAGCTAAGCCATATGACTCGGTTTTCTGCGTCTTTTAACCTGGAAGATGGTATTCGGGAGTACTTAAAAATATTTCATAATGACCATAATACGGATCTTAAATGTAGTTGAAGTATCTGTGTGGGGATGACTAAATGTTCGGAAAATTACTAAATAATATTGTCAATAAACTTGGTCGTTCAGGCTATAAGTTCGATGATTCTTTTAGCTCTTCTGACTTAATTGAATTGGTCTTGTTGAAAGGGTGGCAATTAATTCGATTTTTTATAAATAAACCGAGGCTAGGGGGCTCAGGATCGCTTAACTTTCTGGGCTATGGCGTTAAGCTATCATTTGCTAGGAATATTATTGTTGGTCGCGGCGTTTTTCTTGGCGATCACGTTTATATTAACGCGTTATGTCGTTCAGGCGTATTGATCGGTAATAATGTGACGATTAAGGCGGGAACAAAAATTGATTGTACGGGAGTATACTCCGAACTAGGCGAAGGTATAGTAATCGAAGACCGGGTGGGTATTTCAGAGAACTGTTTTATTCAGGTTCGGGGGCCAGTAGTCATCGAGCAAGATGTTATTATTGGGCCATCAGTAAAAATTTTTTCTGAGAATCACGATTTTGAAGATCCCTCGAAAAATATACGGCAACAAGGCACACGGCGTCTTGGTGTAACTATCTGTTCTGGATCTTGGATTGGTGCTGGTGCGATTATTCTTGATGGTGTGACTATTGGGTCAAATTCGGTCGTTGCGGCTGGATCGGTTGTTACGAAAAATGTTGAATCGTGCACTGTTGTTGGTGGAAACCCTGCACGATTTTTAAAATCAATTTAACAAGTAAGGTGGATTTATGAGAAAAATATATATGGCCGGGTCAGGCGGAATGCTTGGCAATTCTTTTTATGATGTTTTCAAGGAATCATACGATGTCAAGTGTACTGATATCGATGTCAATTCTGATTGGCTTTCCTATATGGACTTCAGAGATCTACAAAGTTATGAGAAAGATGTAGTTGAATTTAATCCTGACTATTTGTTCCATTTGGGTGCATATACGAGCTTAGAATACTGTGAAAATCACCCAGATGACACATACATGACTAATACGATTGCGGTGGAGAATGCTGTTTATATAGCTAACAAGCTAAATATTCCGTTGCTGTATATTTCGACTGCAGGTATTTTTGATGGCGAAAAAGAGTTATATGATGATTGGGATGCCCCTAATCCATTAGGTGTTTATGCGCGCTCTAAGTATATGGGTGAAAGGTTTGTTGTTGAAAATGCCTTTCGTTACTTGGTTTGTCGTGCTGGCTGGATGATGGGGTCTGGCCCTAATAAGGATAAGAAGTTTATTCAAAAACTGATGCAGCAGTTAAAAGATGGTCAAACGGAGCTCAATATCGTCAATGATAAGGACGGGACTCCAACATACACGGTTGATTTTGCCAAAAATTGCAAAACGCTCATTACTGAAGAATGTTGGGGTCTATACAACATGGTTTGTGGTGGAGAGACTAGTCGGCTTGAAGTTACTCAAGAACTGCTCAAAATATTGGGGGTAGAATCATCAGTAAAAATAAATGAGGTAGATTCTTCACATTTCTCTGCTGAATACTTTGCTGCGCGTCCACCAAATGAACGCCTCGTAAATAGAAAGTTGAATCTAAGAGGCCAAAATCACATGCGAGATTGGAAGTTGGCCTTAAGAGAGTATATTTCAGATTCTTATGAAGGCTATCTAAAATAATGCGAATTGCAATCATTGGGTCTCATGGCCTCTATGCTAGCTATGGAGGATGGGATCAGCTAGTGAATAACCTGGTAGAAAAGGCAAGTTCAAATGTTAGCTACGTTGTATTTAACCCAAAAGAGACGCCGGTCGATCCCTACGAATTGCCAGGCAATGTTAAAGTTATCAACTTGCCTCTTAGCGCGGCGGGCTACCAAGGGTTGATTTTTGATTTCATATCTATTTTTATTGCAGTTTTTTATTGTAGAAATCAGCTATTACTTGGCATTCAGGGAATCCCCGCCTCGGTGGTATTGAAAATACTTAGCTTTAATAGATTGAAGGTAGCAGTGAATATAGGGGGGGTGGAATGGGAGAGGCCGCAGTTTACGAGGTTTGCTAGGTGGTATCTGAAATTTTGTTTTGAACTGTCCAAGAGATTTGCAGACAAAGTTGTTATTGATAATGAGCACTATCTTCAATATTTCGAGGAGACATTTCGGAGCTCTAAGCAATTGCAAGTCATTGCTTATGGGGGATTTATTGATGAATCGATAAGGACCTCTGACGATTCGTTGGATTTAAGGTTTCCATTTATTGGTAGTGAGTATTTTCTTTCTGTAAGCCGTTCCATTGAAGATAATAAACTATTTGAGATTTGTGAATTCTTTAGAGAAAGACCCTCGGTAACACTGACTCTAATATCTAACTTCTCTAACTCAGATTATGGTTTAAGCATACTGCGGGAGTTTTCTTCTGTGCCTAATATCTATCTGATAGATGGTCTTTATGTTAAGTCGGAACTCGATTTTATACGACGAAATTGCAAAGCTTACATTCATTCGCACACGCTCTGTGGAAGTGCTCCGTCCCTGATAGAGATGATAGTTACACGAAAGCCAATACTTTCCATTGATGTTCCCCAAAATAGATTTACCTTGGGTGGTTCTGGATTTTTCTTCGCTCAATTTTCTGAGTTGGATACCGTTATCCATCTAGCAGATTTAGGCCATTTTCGGCCGAATCACAATTATTCAAAATCGTTCGAGTGGGAATCGGTGGTTGCCAAGTATGAAGCGTGTTTCGGAGATGATCGGAATGAGGGCTAAGCTTGGTGTTTGCGCTGTTTCCGGTGGTTCAGGATTCCTTGGACGTCGGTTTCTAAAGTATTTAGAAAAGTCTTGTCAAAAAATTATCATCTTGGGACGGCGTCCCGTAGATGGTTATGAATTTATTAAGTGGGATATTAGTGATGATTTAAAACCAAATTTGGTTGGGCATAATATAGATACGGTATTTCACTTGGCTGGTTATGCTCACGATACCTCTTCTTCGACTAGTACTGATATATACGATCGGTGCAATTTCCTTGCCACAAAAAATTTATTTGAAGCGGCGGTTAAATCAGAGATTAAATATTTTTTGTTCGTTAGTAGTGCTAAAGCGGGCGGAGAAGCTTTCGATGTCCCAGTCAATGAAGAGAATTTATCTAGCCCTATTGGTGTTTATGGGCAGTCTAAGCTAGCGGCTGAAGACTACCTTAGGGCTGAGTTTAGTCAGAAAATTTCGACCATCATTTTAAGGCCAACTCTTATGTATGGGCCAGGGCTTAAAGGGAACCTGTTCAAGATGAGAAATGCTATTTCTCGAGGGTGGTTTCCTAGACCGCCGAAGAATCTAAAAGGTTTGAAATCAATGGTCCATGTTGACGATTGCGCAAGGGCACTTATTCATCTTAGAACTAATGTGAGACCAGGTGTTGAAACTTACTACCTGACGGATGGCGAGAAATATTCTCCATATGATATCGATTCAGCGCTAGATATGCAGTTATCAAGATTTAGACCGACGTTACCTTTGTGGTTGTTAAGAATGGCGTCTAAGCTTCCATTCTTAAAGCCTCTGTATGCCAAACTATATGGCTTTAACCTATACTCTTCCAATAAGCTGACTGATACTGGCTTCGTGTGCAGAGGTACAATTTTTGATATTGACAGGGAGTTATTTGAGTGAAGAAGAATACTAGCAAAATACTTGTTACAGGTGGTTGTGGTTTTATTGGTAGCGCAGTGATCCGATCATTAATTAATTCCACAGATTATGATGTCGTTAACTTAGATAAACTAACCTACGCAGGTAACCTTGATTCTTTACGAGGCATTATCAATACTCAAAGATACTCTGATGAACGAGTTGATATATGTGACGGTCAAACACTTGCGAGAGTATTTGAACAGCATCAGCCTACCTGCATCATGCATCTTGCGGCTGAAAGCCATGTTGACCGCTCTATTGAGGGCCCTGCTGACTTTATCGATACCAATATTACGGGTACTTTTAATTTACTTGAGGCAGCAAGAAAATATTTTGATAGTCTAAATTCTGCTGAGCAAAAGCAATTTCGTTTTCATCATATCTCTACAGATGAGGTATATGGTGATTTGGAAGGCGTTGACGATTTATTTACGGAGCAAACCCCCTATTCACCATCATCGCCTTACTCTGCTAGTAAGGCGGCGTCTGATCATTTGGTCAGGGCTTGGGGTCGCACCTATGGACTTCCTATAATTATTACTAATTGCTCAAACAATTATGGGCCATACCATTTTCCAGAAAAACTTATTCCTCATGTAATCCTTAATGCTATTCATGGTAAGCCTTTGCCTGTTTATGGCAATGGCCTACAAATACGTGACTGGTTGTATGTTGAGGATCATGCAAAAGCCTTAATTAAGGTCGTCACTGAGGGTAACCTCGGTGAGACCTATAATATTGGTGGCCACAACGAAAAAACTAATCTTGAAGTTGTTGAATCGATTTGCGACTTACTTGAAGAGCTCGCGCCCAAAAAACCCTCAGGAATAGGCAAGTATCAAGATTTAATAACCTTTGTTAAGGATCGCCCTGGCCACGATGCGCGCTATGCTGTTGATGCTTCGAAGATAGAGCGAGAACTTGGTTGGGTACCTGAGGAGACCTTTGATTCTGGTTTGCGTAAAACAGTTCAATGGTATTTGGATAATACAGCGTGGTGGGGGAGAGTGTTATCAGGAGAATATCGGTTAGAGAGGCTGGGAGAGTAATATGAGTTCAAGCTATAAAGGAATTTTGTTAGCCGGTGGCTCTGGTACACGGTTACATCCAATTACCAAAGGGGTATCTAAGCAATTATTGCCGATCTATGATAAGCCGATGATTTATTATCCACTTTCCGTATTAATGTTAGCGGGCATCAGGGAAGTTCTAGTGATTTCAACACCGGATGATATATCAGGTTATGAGCGTTTGCTCGGAGATGGTTCAGATTTTGGCCTTATGATTAAATATGCTGTGCAACCAAGTCCGGATGGTCTTGCTCAAGCATTCATCATTGGAAAGGATTTTATCGGAGAAAGTAAAGTTGCTTTGGTCCTTGGTGACAATGTTTTTTATGGCCAATCTTTTTCTCAGCATTTAAAGGCTGCGATAGCCAAAAAAAATGGGGCTACCGTTTTCGGCTACCGCGTAAAAGATCCAGAACGTTTTGGTGTCGTAGAGTTTGATAAAGAAGGAAGTGTCCTCTCGATCGAAGAAAAGCCTCTTGCCCCTAAATCAAACTATGCGGTTACAGGGCTATACTTTTATGACAATGATGTCGTTCAAATCGCTGAGTCTATTATGCCTTCACCTCGAGGTGAACTTGAAATTACCGATGTTAATAACGTCTATCAGGCCAGAGGGGATCTCAATGTTGAGTTGTTTGGGCGTGGTTTTGCTTGGTTGGATACAGGTACCCATGATTCCTTGATGGAAGCCAGTCAATTTGTGCAGACGATTGAGCATCGCCAGGGCCTAAAAGTCGCTTGTTTAGAGGAAATAGCCTTTCACAATGGTTGGCTATCTATGGAGTTATTGTTTGCTCGAGCAGAGGCGCTCAAAAAAACGAGTTATGGAGAATATTTAATGAAAGTTGCGGGTGATTACGAATGAAGGTGATTAAAACCAAGCTAGAGGGTTGTACAATCATTGAACCAGAAGTTTTTGGTGATGACCGTGGCTTTTTTTTGGAGACCTACCAGTTTAATAGATATCAAAGTATTTTGGGAGAGAACACTGTTTTCGTCCAAGATAATTATTCTCGCTCCGCTAGGAATGTTCTTAGAGGTCTTCATTTTCAAATTAACAAGCCTCAAGGAAAGTTGGTTAGAGTGGTTCGTGGCGAGGTGTTTGACGTTGTTGTCGACATCCGCAAAAATTCCACTACTTTCGGTCAATGGATGTCTGTGGTTCTGTCTGAAGCCAACATGCGACAATTATGGATCCCACCTGGTTTTGCTCATGGCTTTAACGTTTTATCTGATGTGGCCGATTTTGAATATAAGTGTACCAATTATTACGACCCTTCGGATGAGGGTTGTATTGTTTGGAACGATAAAGATCTGGGGATTACTTGGCCTACCTTAAATCCGATCGTGTCTGGTAAGGATGAAATAGCTCCATTGCTAAGGGATATAGAATGCTTAAAATATTAGTCTTGGGCGCTAATGGTCAGTTAGGACGGTGTTTTGCGGATCAAGTTGCTTTATTAGATGCGTCGGTTAGATTGGCAGGGCGCGCCGATGTTGACATTACTGATGACGTATCTCTAAGGCATGCACTGCAGTTATTTGGCCCTGATATTGTAATTAATGCAGGTGCTTACACGTTGGTTGATGAGGCAGAAATTAATAAGGAAGAGGCTCGATTGGTAAATCATATAGCAGTTGCAAACTTGGCGCACGCGTGTTCAGATTTTAACTGCTGGTTGATTCACATTTCTACTGACTATGTTTTTGATGGAGAAGCCTTTAATCCATATCTCGAGAGTTGTGAAACAAATCCAAAGAGTGAATATGGCCTGTCTAAGCTTAACGGCGAGTTAGCCATTCAAGCATCAGATTGTCAGCATTTAATTATCAGGACGTCTTGGGTGTTTAGTGAGTACGGTAGTAATTTCATGAAAACGATGCTTAGAGTTGGTTCTACAAACGCACAATTAAGCATAGTTGATGATCAGATCGGTTGTCCTACGTATGCGCAGCATTTGGCACATTCAGTTGTTTGCCTATTACCTCGTTTACTTGAGGCTAACTCGTTTTCTGGGATTTACCATTACTGTGGTAGCGATGAGTGTTCTTGGTATGATTTTGCTCAAGTTATTTTTGAAAAAGCTAGACATCTAGGTTTTAAGGTCCCCGATCATATAATACCCATTAAAACAGAGGCTTACCCAACACCCGCACGGCGACCAAAATATTCCTCCCTTAATACAGATAAATTTTTTAATACTTTTGGTATTTCGGCGCCTGATTGGAAAGCTGGTGTTGATAATGTGTTTTCGAAAATTTAATTATATTCAGTGGGCCTGTCTTATTCAGCGTGTTCGGCAGATTTGTTGTGTGGATATAGTGTTGCGTTATGCCTTGTGCTAATTCATAACCCCATATTTAGTTCCGGCTTTATCAGTTTAGTGACAGAATTATTTCACAAACAAGGTCTCATAGTTTGATTTGCTTGCATGCTTGTTATTTACTGCTGCCAGGCGCTTAAATGTTTATTATCTTATTTTTATTGAGAGGCTAAAATTTCGCAGAATATAAAAAGGTATTTAGTATTTTTATTCCTCGAAGTAATCATTTAATAGATTAATAGTTAGTGATATATGCGACGTATTTTTGACCTAATTCTTGTGCTTACGCTTTTGCCCATAGTAATTATTGTAATTGCAATATGCGCAGTGTCAATTATTCTTGAATCGGGTGGCCCAGTCCTTTATAAGTCCGAGAGAGTTGGTAGGCAAGGAAGCTCATTTGTTATTTATAAGCTTAGGACTATGGTATTGGAGGCCCCTTGTGTGCCTACTGCCAATAGTTCAGTTGCCGGATATGTTACTAGGGTTGGTCGAATTTTGCGGTTATTTAGCTTGGATGAATTGCCACAGTTCTTTAATATTCTCAATGGAAGCATGACTTTTATCGGCCCAAGGCCCTGTCTTTCATCTGAAGTTGAGCTTATTAAGCGTCGTGAATATGAAAATATTTTTGCCTTGACTCCGGGGTTAACTGGATTGGCACAAGTCAGAGGAAGAGACACAAATTCTGCGCGCAAAAAAGTGCGTTATGAGACTTTTTATCTAAAGAAAAAGTCTTTTTTATTTGATTTAAAGATTATTGTAATCACAATGAGAACTGTTTTTATTTTCTCTGATGTGAATCACTAAGGAAATTATTATGAGCTACTTGGATTTAATCGGTAGAGACGAAGAGTTATTTTCAAACGATGTTTCTTCATTGGAAGAAATACTACTAAAAATAGTAGCTAGCTCAAGATTTTTGATAATAGGTGGCGCGGGGAGCATCGGTCAGGCCGTATCCAAAGAGATTTTCAAACGCGATCCGAAAGCCCTTCACGTTGTTGATATCTCCGAAAATAATATGGTTGAGCTAGTCAGGGATATTCGGAGTACGGTTGGATATGGGACTGGTGAATTTAAAACTTTCGCATTAGATTGCGGCAGTGTTGAATTTGAGGCCTTGATGGTCAACGAAGGACCTTATGATTACGTGTTTAACTTATCGGCTTTGAAGCATGTCAGAAGCGAGAAAGACCCATTCACCTTAATGCGTATGATTATGGTGAATGTTTATAATACTATTAAGACGCTACGCTTGGCGCGTGATAGCGGTGTGAAAAAGTACTTTTGTGTTTCCACTGATAAGGCGGCTAACCCAGTCAATATGATGGGGGCAAGTAAGCGTATTATGGAAATGTTTTTAATGCGTGAGAGTCTTACCCAGAAAATCTCCATGGCACGGTTTGCTAACGTAGCGTTTTCCGATGGGTCGCTCTTGCATGGTTTTAATCAAAGATTCGCTAAAAAACAGCCGTTTTCAGCACCAAATGACGTGCGACGTTATTTTGTAACCCCTCAGGAGTCCGGTGAGCTTTGTCTTCTATCTGGTTTGTTAGGTGAAAATAGGGATATATTTTTCCCCAAGTTGAGCGAAAAACTACATCTTATTACTTTCTCTGAAATCGCGGTTCGCTATTTAAGAGAGAGAGGGTATGAACCCTATGAATGTGAATCTGAGGATGAGGCGCGTGATAGAGCTGAAGAGTTGATCGCCAATAAACAATGGCCTTGTTACTTCTTTAAAAGTGACACTACGGGTGAAAAGGACTTTGAGGAGTTTTTTACTGATAACGAAGATTTAGATATGGAGCGGTTTGAGACGGTTGGGGTTATCAAAAATCAGCCTGATTTTGATGAGGCTAAGTTAGACGATTTTATGAACGGAATTGAAACTTTAAGGAATATAGGTACTTGGGCCAAAGATGATATCGTTAAATTGTATTTTGGCCTCTTACCTGAGTTTGCTCATAAAGAGACCGGTAAATACCTAGATCAGAGGATGTAACAATGGACCGTTTTTTTGACATTTTATTTTCTTCGATAGCGTTATTGCTCCTTTCTCCTTTGTTGGTTCCTATAGTAATAACACTAAGACTCACTGGGGAGGGCGAGGTGTTCTTTTTACAGGAACGTATCTGTAAGGGCGGTAAAAAGTTTAAGTTGTTTAAGTTCGCGACTATGCTAAAAAATAGTCCAAACATTGGTACTGGCACGGTTACCATGAGAGGTGATCCTAGAGTGCTACCGGTGGGCTCATTTTTGCGTAAAACCAAAATAAATGAGCTACCTCAGCTGTTGAATATCTTTTTTGGCGATATGAGTGTTATTGGGCCAAGGCCACTAACTACCCAAACATTTGGGGCTTATTCGGAGAACACTCAGAGTCTTATAAAGCAAGTTCGGCCAGGCCTCTCAGGGGTAGGTTCTATTGTATTTCGTGGTGAGGAAGAGATAATGCACGGTGCAACCGCTTCCGTTGATTTCTACGCAAATGTTATAGCCCCATATAAGGGGTCGCTTGAGGAGTGGTTTGTCTTGAATAAGAGCCTGTATATTTATTTTGTGGCGATTTTTGTTACAGCTTGGGCGGTTCTTATTCCAAGCACAAAAATAGCGTGGAGAGTTTTTAAGGATTTGCCAGAGCCGCCGACAGAGTTGAAGCAAGCACTTAATTATACCGACTAACTGTCCAGTCTCAGCCGTTAGCCGAGGCGCTGTCTAGTTCCCGTCAGGTGATCGCGGCAAAGCATGCGGCCTATACAGACAGGCTGTATGAAGATCGTCTGGGTAATATGTCGATTGAGGTGGTGGGGGAGTTTGTACTTGAACTAGACCAGCCAGGGTCTGGTGTCACTCAAGCGGAGCGCAGGGCGATTGTTGCTTTGCTCGCTAAGTAGGCGGGAAAGGATAATGATCTTCCGGACTTACTGTATGAGAAGTTCGAGACGCATCGAAAATTAATGCGCTATGAGCAGCGAGCGTTTAATCAGCTGCGCAAGATCAGTCAGGTCAAAAAATAAAAAAACGAAGCCAAAGCGTTTAACATGCGATAAATACCCTTATCGGTAATGAAGGTTATTGAATCAAATTCCAAACTCGCTCATGGCCATAATAAGTTATAAATTTCACGACAAATTCTATGCCGCCAATCATCGCAGCCATAGACAGCTCGCCGGTCACGATGTAGGCAATAATAGCAGTTGTGAGAGTCGCAGTGACTCGCCAAGTGAATGCTTTTGTTAGGCTACGAGCATGGGAGTTTGGGTTTTTTAAATCTTCTCGCAATGTCATACATTACCCCTGTACATTTCTTGTTATCAATTCAATAAGTTCTGTGGCAGAGTCATCGACTGTCTGATCTTCTGTATCGATGATCAAGTCCGCACTCGTTGGTACTTCATAATCACTGTCGATACCCGTAAAGTTGGGGAGCTGGCCGCTTCGTGCTTTTTTGTACAGCCCCTTAGGGTCACGCTCTTCAGCCACCGCTAGTGGCGTATCCACAAAGATTTCAAGAAAGTCCCCCTCCTCGAAAAGGCTCTTTGCCATGTCTCGCTCAGCCCTAAAGGGCGAGATGAAGGCAGTGAGTACAATGATTCCTGCATCCATCATCAGTTTTGCCACTTCTGCAATTCTGCGAATATTTTCTACCCTATCTGCCACAGTAAACCCGAGGTCTTTTGATAGGCCATGGCGGACGTTATCGCCATCCAAAATATAGGTTCGATAACCCTGCTTATGTAGGATTTGTTCTGCAGCACTAGCAATGGTTGATTTACCAGAGCCTGAGAGTCCGGTGAGCCATGCGACTCGACCCTGATGTCCTGCTAGTTTCTCCCTTGCTGGTCGATCGACAGAGAGCGCCTGCCGGTGCACGTTAGATGCTCTTCGGAGTGCAAAACGAATCATGCCCGCGGCAACGGTGGCGTTGCTGTAGCGATCGATTAATACAAAAGCACCAAGGCCTGGGCAGTCTGTGTAGGCTTCAAAAGGAATTTCAGCATCTAAGTTGATCTGAACCGTGGCGATTTCATTCAGAGCAAGGTCTCTGCCAGGTAGTTGCTCAAAGGTGTTGATGTCATATTTAAATCGGATGTCAGATAAGCTGGCATTGACTTGGGTGGTGCCCAATTGCAAGGCATAACGTCGGCCAATATAGCCGGGTTCGTTGTCCATCCACACCAGTTCTGCCTCAAATTGATCTGACACTTCACAGGGGGCATCTGCCGAGACAATCAGGTCTCCGCGAGAAAGGTCGATCTCTCGATCCAGAGTTAATGTGACGGCTTGGTCGGTGACGGCTCTGTCCAATTCTTGGGTTGAGAGAACGATTTGGTCGATTTTAGCTAGCTGTCCCGAGGGTAATGCTCGAATTGAATCCCCAGGCTGAACACTGCCAGCCAATACAGTACCTGAAAAGCCTCTAAAGTCAGCGTTGGGTCGATTGACCCACTGCACAGGGAATCTGAAGGCGTGCTGATTGAGTCTCTCTCGAATATCAACTGTTTCAAGAAACCCCAGAAGAGTAGGGCCTTGATACCAACCCATGGGTTTAGACCGGTCTATCACGTTGTCCCCTTTAAGGGCAGAAAGAGGAATAGGTGTCACTGACTTAAATGCCAGATGCTTGCGCAAGGTATTGTAGTCCTCACAGATTTGATTAAACCGGCTCTCAGAATAATCCACTAAATCCATTTTATTCACCGCTAACACCACGTGCTCGATTCCTAAGAGAGAAGCAATAAAGGAATGGCGGCGAGTTTGGGTAAGGATACCTTGGCTGGCATCGACTAAAATAATAGCAACGTCTGCGGTTGAAGCACCGGTAACCATGTTACGAGTGTATTGTTCATGCCCTGGTGTATCGGCCACAATAAATTTGCGACGATCGGTATTAAAGAACCGATAGGCAACATCAATGGTGATACCCTGTTCACGCTCAGCGGCAAGACCATCAACGAGCAGAGCAAAATCAATGTCACCACCTTGTGTGCCCACTTTTTTAGAGTCATTTTGTAATGAGGTCACCTGATCTTCAAAGATCAGTTGGGCTTCATACAGCATCCGGCCAATAAGGGTACTCTTACCATCATCAACTGACCCGCAGGTGATAAAGCGCAGAAGTTCCAGTTGAGACTGAGTTTCAATATAGGCATCTACCTGAGCCTGAATATCTTTATGGTGCTCTTTAACGGTTGGCTGATCCATTAGAAGTAGCCCTCCTGCTTCTTTTTCTCCATTGACGCGTTGCTATCAGAATCAATGGCCCTGCCTTCTCGCTCGCTAGTCCGGCTTTGCAATAGCTCTAGAACGATTTGTGATAAGTCTGTTGCTGATGATTCAACAGCACCGGTTAATGGATAGCAGCCTAAGGTTCTAAAGCGCACCTTTCTAAGCTCTATGGTTTCTCCAGGTAGTAAGTTGAATCTATCATCGTCCACCATAATGAGCATGCCATTGCGTTCAACTACCGGGCGCTCAGCTGCATAGTAAAGTGGCACGATAGGGATGCTTTCACGATAGATGTATTGCCAGATATCCAGTTCTGTCCAGTTGGACAGCGGGAATATTCGAACACTTTCGCCGGGAGACTTGCGACAGTTGTAGAGATTCCAAAGCTCGGGTCTTTGGTTTTTGGGGTCCCATCGATGGCTACTGTTGCGGAAGGAAAATATACGTTCTTTTGCGCGACTTTTCTCTTCGTCTCTGCGTGCGCCACCAAAGGCTACATCGAAACCGTGTAGGTCTAACGCTTGTTTAAGCCCTTGGGTTTTCATAATGTCAGTGTGCAGGGCACTACCATGATCGAAAGGGTTGATGTTTCTTTCAATACCCTCTGGGTTAGTGTGTACGATCAGGTCCATTTTTGATTCTTTTGCCATAATATCGCGGAAGTCATACATGGCTTGAAACTTCCATCGTGTGTCCACGTGCATCAAAGGGAAGGGAGGGGGGCTAGGGTAAAATGCTTTGCGCGCGAGGTGCAGCATTACAGCAGAATCTTTACCTACTGAGTAGAGCATTACCGGGTTCTCAGCATGGGCCATTACCTCTCGAATAATATAGAGACTCTCGGCTTCCAATCGATCGAGGTGAGACAGCTTGGTAGGCTGACTTTTCATAGTAGTATTGTCTTTGGGCAGGTCAGTGCTGTTTGATGGAGCGGCTTCAGAAAACTGGGCAATTGCTATCTCAATATGCTGATCAATACCCCTATCTTTCAGTTCACGACAGCTACTGACGAGCTCGCCTGAAGGGAAAAATGTGGTTGGCTTGTCACCCGCTAAAACTAGTAGCCCGGTTCGAATCGAACTAATTGTTCCGTCATGTAACAAGCACCAGCGTTTAGCCCCTTTACCATCTTCAGTAACTAAAACTTTAGCTCCGCTAGATTGTAAACCACCGTCTTTAGTTTCAAGGCTATGTGTTTTCACAAATAACGCCGCTTGACGCTTTTTTCGCGCCCCTGCGACGAGAGCATCCAACACAAGGTGTATTGCAGGACGACCTAGCTCATCTAATTGCTCGCTTGCTTGACTTGATGTTCCAAGCCAAGGGATTGCAGAGACCCAGCGTTCTAGGGTACGTTTAGTTGGGGTTTGATCTAAATCTGCCATTGCATGCCTTATATCTTCAAGGCGCCAGACCCTGTCAGAGCCCTTAGCTAGAAGTTCGGCTGCATGCTGTAATTCAAATTCTTGCTGAGACATAGCTTTGTCGCAAAGTGATATAAAGAACAAATATTACACTAATTATTTAATTTTATCGATATATTATATTCTATTTGGCTATAAATACATTTCGCGACATATTGCGAGTCAAGATCATTTGCTTTTTAGGCGATAGCTTTGGAAGCGGCCCAAGTTAGATTAGAGTGTACTAACTGGTAGTACAGTGCCTAATCAATTGGTTCTACCATAATATGACTATTAAGAGATAACCTATATCACTATTGAACCTTAATTCTATCGAGCACGCCCTATGACAGATGCACACTCCAATAAAGATATCATTAGCACTG
>Ga0315339_1000903_pt1 | contig 30707 bp, 26 predicted proteins | sample ASW17metaG_FD_204514 | JGI IMG/M metagenome (GOLD analysis project Ga0315339, IMG submission 204514) | Ammonia-oxidizing marine archaeal communities from Pacific Ocean, United States - ASW #17 | ecosystem: Environmental > Aquatic > Marine > Oceanic | place: USA: California | collected 2016-12-05 | reverse complement strand
CTCCAGTCGATCGCATCCGAGGATGATCGACTGCTCCTGATCGAGAATGATGACTGTCCGCCGGACTGGGCAGGCAAATGCAATGCGGCGAAGATCGGTTCTTCACGGGCAGGCGGGGACATGCTGCTCTTCGTCGATGCCGATACCGATGCCCATCGAGATGTCGTCCGTGCTGCCGTTGGGCTGGCAAGGGAACGGGGGCTCGATCTCCTGAGCCTTCTCAGCACGCTTACCTGCAACAGCGCCTTTGAGCGCAACTCGCAGCCGGTTGCATCGATGACGCTCATGAGCCTCTACCCGATGGACATCATCAACAGGCCGTCCCAGAAGCGATCCTTTGCAAACGGCCAGTTCATGCTCTTTGAACGTGAACGGTATGAATCAATCGGGGGGCATGACGCGGTCAAGGAAGTGCTTCTGGAGGACATTGCGTTTGCCCGCTGTGTGAATCGTGCTGGGGGCCGGATACACATCCTCAATGCCGATGGAATGTTCAATTGTTCCATGTATTCCACTCCAGAGGCATTTCGAAATGGATGGATGCGAATCTTCATAGAGGGATGTCGTCGGAAGCCGGCACGAATGCGAAAGATCGCCTTTCGTGTCCTCTTCACTGGCTGCATTCTTCCACTTGCCATGGTGCTTGCAGTCGGGACAGGCCTTGCCACGTTCATGCTTTCGAACCATCTGGTCGGACTCATGACCATGTCTGCGGGGTTCTTCTGCCTGCTGATGCAGTTCGGCACGCTTGCCGAGATTCATCGCATGGGTCGCCAGCCGATGAGCTCGGTTTGGAGGCATCCACTCGGGGCGGTTGTCGTTTCGGGTATTCTCAGGCGTGCTGCGGAAGTCATATCTTCCGGTACACCAGTTGTCTGGGCAGGCAAAACGTACATTCTCGAACCGAGGTAAAAGGTGCCATGCGTATTCTTCTGACCAATGACGATGGAATCCAGGCAGTCGGATTCAGATCACTTCATGCGGCGCTCGCCGGCCTGGGTGAACTCGTTCCGATTGCTCCACTGACCGTGCAGTCTGCAACAAGCCATGGGATCACGTACCACGACCCGCTCTTTGTCGAAGACATGGACATTGCGGGTCAGTTTGTCGGAACGGCTGTTGACGGTCGCCCTGCAGACTGCGTAAAACTCGCCATCACGACTCTCTGGGAAGAGCGATTTGGTGCAGGCGAGCGACCTGACCTTACGATCTCTGGATTGAACTCGGGAGCCAACGTCGGCATCAACGTGCTGTACTCGGGCACCGTTGCGGCGGCCATGGAGTCCGCGTTCCTGGGCGTACCCTCGATTGCCGTCAGCCTGCTCATTGCGGACAAGTCGGCAACTCAATGGGACAGGGCGGCTGAAATAGCCAGGGAGTTCATCGATCGAGTTCTCTCCATGGGACTCGAGCCATACGATGTCGTGAATCTCAACCTTCCCCGGACCGAGTCACCCCGGTTGCCCGTGCCGGATCTTCGCATCGTTCCCATGAATACGGCGCCGCTTGCTGAACACTACGAACACCGCAGCAGTCCTGCAGGACAGAACTACTTCTGGGCTGCGGGAACGGGCCTGAACTTCCAGCACACTTCAGTCGGGTCGGATGTGGAGGCCATCTTCGAGGGAGCCGCCACCATTACGCCCCTGTCATTCAACATGACCGACCACGATCGCCTCGAATCAATGAAGAAGCAACTGGAACCTAGCGACGCTTCCGTGTCATGATCAGTTCCAGGCGGATATCGACCGTTTCGTCTTCATCGAGTCCCTTGAGCCGCTCCCCACGGGCTCTCCATCTGTAGAGACTTGCAAGCACGGCGGTGTCAATGCTCTGGCTGCCGCTGGAAGAGAGGATGGCGGCATTCTCTGGTTTTCCATTGCCATCAAACTCGATGACGACCACCATGTTCGCTGCGCCGCTGAGTGTCTGGAGTGTCGTAAAGATGGGCTTCCTGGGTACCAGTTCAAGCCCCTGGGAAGCAAGTGGCTTGCCCGACATCCAGTTCGAGCGGGGAACCTTGATGGTCGATGTTGCATCGGATTCCCTGTCGGAAGCATTCGGTTCTGGAGGGGTGGGTTCGTCCGAGGGATTGGATGGTGGTGCACCACCACCGCTTGCAGGGGCTTCGCCGGGCTTCTCCGGAGTGTCTGGAGGCGTCGGTTCAGGGCTGTCCCCGGAATCCGGGGTGGTTCCCCCATCCTCTGCCGGACCTGGTTCAGTTGGAGACAGTGGACCCTGGCCCTGCGAGGGAAGTCCGCCACCTTGTTCCCCTATTCCGTCGATAGGCCCTCCTCCTGCGGGAGTTTCCTGTTGCTCTGCAGCAGGCCTTGGACGTGCACCGGCGGGTGCCACAGGGCCAGGCTGGGGAGCGGGTGTTTCTCCCTCGGTCGTTGCATTCGCTGGTGACGATGCATCGACGAACTCAGCCTGATCGAATTCGGAAAGTTGGGCAAGATGTTCCTTGTAGGTGTCGTACCCGATCCATGTCATGGTTGACTGGTCTGATTCCTCGAGACCGAGTCGTTCCGGTTCATCCTCGGGCAGTCGCTCCTGCGTTTCATCTGCAAGTTCGTGTTCAAGTTCCGTATAGCCTGCTTCCGCTGTTGCCGCAGCGACAAGTGCAGGGAGCAGAACCATCGCATGAATCAGAATCGAAACAACGACCGAGAGGACCATCACGAGACGATGCGAAGCACGAGTCATGGTGCTGTTGCGGGCGGGGGGTCATGTGGAGTTGGAGCACCTACCAGTTTGATCTCGATACCGGATTCACGAAGATGATCCCAGAGTGAAGTAAGAATCGGCCCACGGTCGACATCCGCTTCGCCGGCTGCCATGACGATGTAGATCACGGTATCGGGACTGGCCTCGAGGAGGTTCTTTACCTCCGGCAGAACCTGCTCCAGTTGCACGGGATCCTGCCCGACGTAGATGCTTCCATCGAGATTCAGTGTGATGCTCGTTGCGGGGACAGGATCAGCTGCTTCGCCGGAGATGTACGATTCCATTGGAACTGGAAGGACATCCACCTGGACCATCAGGACCATGGCGTAGATGAAGAAGGTGAGAATCAGGAAGATCACGTCGATGAGGGGCATCAACTCAATTCGCGCTTCGGGTTCACTTTGCCTGATTGAAAGCATCGTCGTGTCCTCCTGCCGAACTCGTGATCAACACTCCATCTGGAGTCGGGCAAGGGCAGTGGTTACATCGGCATCGAACGTGAATACCCTGTCGAGTCCAGTTGCCAGGAGCGCTGTCCAGACTCCATCCGTTACGGAGCAGATGACAAGACGCTTGTCAGCTTGGCTGAGGGTGGTTCTCAACTTGAGGAGTGCTCCGAGATTCGAGGAGTTGACGGTGGTGACTGATTTCAGATCGACGACGATGCATGGCAGGGGTGCTTCGTCGCGTGCAACTTCCTCCAGCTTCCGGTGGAGATTGTCCATGTCTTCCGAGAACAGTGGCTCGTTATCAAGCTCGGCGATGAGGATGTCCTCGTTCCATGCATTCAATGGCATTCCAGTTTCTCCACATCGACAGCACATGCCGTGGGCCACAGTCTACTCTCCATGAGCCCGCTCCACTCGAAAGATGTCTCGGGGTCATTCTTCTTCGTCATTTGACTCGAAGACGCGTGCCGCGGTCATCACTCGATCGCCATCCTTCACGTTGACGAGGCGGACACCCATCGTATTGCGTCCGATGCGACTGATCGTATCGGCCGCAATCCGGACCAGCATTCCACCGGCACTTATGAACATGATGCTGTCCTCGTCGGTGACGCTTCGGATGGCAACAACATCACCGTTTCGACTGCCCGTGCGAATGTCACGTCGTCCCTTGCCGCCCCTGCTCTGGCTGCGTGTCGTGCCATCGACGGAGTGAACAAGGTATTCATTCATGCTTGTTCGCTTGCCATACCCGTTGGAGGTGACCGTGAGAAGGTCGGCTTCATCGGTTGCGACCACGCAACCGACGACCTGGTCACCTTTGCCAAGCTCGATTCCCTTGACTCCCGCGGCGGTACGACCCATCACGCGTGCATCATTCTCGTCGAACCGGATCGACATGCCCCCAGCCGTTGCGAGCAGTACTTGGTTTCCGCCATTGGTCTGGATGATCCCGACAAGGTTGTCGTCCTCCTTGAGATTGATGGCGTTGATGCCACTGCTCCGGACATTTCTGTAGTCGGCCAAGGCGGTTCGCTTGACTCGCCCTTTCGATGTGGCGAAGAAGAGGAAGTCCTCTCCCTTCTCGAAATCACCGACATTGAGAAAGGCGACAATGCATTCGTTTTCCTTGAGTTTCAGGAGATTGACGATTGGCCGTCCTCGACTGCTTCGACTCATTTCCGGTATCTGGTAGATCTTCTGCCTGAAGACCCGCCCGGTATTCGTGAAGCAGAGGATGTCATCGTGGGTCGATCCCGTGAAGACGTGCTCAGTGAAATCCTCGTCACGCGTCGTGCCACTTCGAATACCGCGACCGCCCCGTCCCTGCTCCCGGTAGGTGGCCAGTGGAAGTCGCTTGACGTAGCCAAGGTGGGAAATGGTTACGACAACATCGTGTTCCGTGATGAGTTCCCCGAGGTCGTATTCTTCCACCTCGGAATCCTCGAACCCCGTGAGCCTCGGCGTCGAGAAGAGTTCCTTCATCTGGAGGCAGTCCTCGCGGATGATCTCCAGGACTTGCTCGTGATCGCCGAGGATCGATTCGTATTCAGCGATCTGGTCCAGGAGTTGTGTATATTCGGCGGTGAGTTTTTCAATCTCAAGTCCGACCAGTTGAATGAGGCGCATGGCACCGATCGCGTCAGCCTGTACGCGTGTCAGCGAGATGCCATCATCCTGGTTCGAACGCTCGATTAGCGAGGCCGGTACGTGGGCGGCGTGCTCATGATCACCGGAAATCCGGAATGCCCGTTCCATGAGTTTCTCAATGGCTTCTTCACGTGTGCGTGATCCACGGATCAGTGCGATGACCTCGTCGATGTCGCAGACCGCGAAGATGAGTCCTTCAAGTCGATGTGCCTGCTTCTTGGCCTCCCGCATCAGATACTCGGTTCGTCGCCGGATGACTTCGACTCGATGGTCGATCCAGCACTGGATCATCTGCTTGATCGCCATCGTGCGGGGTCGTCCATGATCAAGCGCAATGTTGATGATCGAGTAGGTCGACTGCAGGGGAGTGAACCTGTAGAGCTGGCGCTCCACGACGTCTGGATCAGCATCCCGTTTTAGGTAGATGACGATCCGCGTCCGGTGATTCTTTCCGGAGAAGTTCTTGATGTCGGAGATCCCGTCGATGCGACCGTTTCTGGCTGCATCAACAATTTTCTCGATCAAGGCGTTCTGCACGACCTGGTATGGGATGGAATTGATGACAAGGGTATCTTTCTTGCCGATGGTTTCCTGGCTGACGGTGCCTCGAACGATGACTCGCCCCCTGCCGGTCGCATAGGCCTCCGCGATGCCACGCTGCCCGATGATCATGCCTCCGGTGGGGAAATCAGGTCCGGGGACCAGTTGAAGAAGTTCTTCGAAGGACAGCTCGGGGTTGTTGATGACCGCGATGATCGCGTTGCAGATCTCACCGACGTTGTGGGGAGGAATCGAACTTGCCATCCCGACGGCGATGCCACTGGAACCGTTGATGAGCAGGTAGGGAAACCGTCCGGGAAGAACGGTCGGTTCCGTCCGGGTGTCGTCGTAGTTCGAAATGAAGTCGACGGTGTCCAGCTTGATGTCATCAAGGAGTTCGACGGCAGCTCGCGTCATGCGTGCCTCGGTGTACCTCATTGCAGCAGGTGGGTCGCCGTCGATCGAACCGAAGTTCCCCTGCTTGTCTATCAGGGGGACTCGTGCCTTCCAATCCTGTCCAAGATTGACGAGGGTCGGGTAGATGACCGATTCACCATGGGGGTGGTAGTTGCCCGAAGTGTCACCGGCGATCTTCGCACACTTTCGATGCTTGCGGCCGGGGGAGAGATTCAGGTCGTTCATTGCAACGAGAATGCGTCGCTGGGATGGCTTCAGACCATCACGAACGTCGGGCAACGCCCTGTCCGTAATGGTTGACATGGCATAGGTGAGGTAGCTGGTATGCAGCTCATCATCGATGGGTTGTTCGACAACGGTACCGATCATCGGCGCATCGACAGCCTCGTCATCTGCCGGAATCGGTCCGTTTTTCGGTGTGTCCGCGTCGCTCATGTCGCTGTCCGTACCGGCATGGATGCCGGTTCCAGTTCACCTGTTCAGGGCCGAACATTGTACCTGAAATCGGTCGTGTTCGACTCGCAGAAGTCGGTCCTTCAGCCACCGGGAACAGGGGATTGGAGAGCTTCCAGGAGGAGGAGAAATTCGATGTTTCCGCCTTGTTTTCTACGACTGCTTTTTGCCCCCCGAAGCGGCGAATCCACAGTGTCGATGACACGGGCCCCGAGCTCCGGCATGGCATCGACCACCTCCTCGAGTACGGCTCGTGCGGAAGCGTCATCGATGTGTCCATCGGTTCCGCCCGGAGTGTTCGGCCGTGCACTTCGCTCGTAGTGAGGCTTGACGAGGGTCAGGATTTTTCCGCCTGAAACGAGCCAGGGAAGGGCCGCTGGAACGACACGAGCCTGCGGTGTCCAACCCACATCGGAGACAAGCAGGTCGACACCCTCCTCTGGAAGTTCTGCATGCAGGACATTCGTCCGTTCACGGACCTCAACCCGTTCATCATTCCGCAGTTTCCATTCAAGGACTCCGTACCCGGTATCGATCGCGATGACATGCCGTGCCCCACGTTGAAGGAGGCAGTCGGTGAAGCCGCCGACATTGCAGCCGAAGTCTGCGCAGCGGAATCCGGTCGGGTTAAGTTCGAACGCATCAAGTGCATGAGCAAGTTTCACACCTGCCCGTGAGACGAATGACGGAACCTCGTTCATGCAGATTCAACGCCGACAACGGCGATGCCGGCCTTGTCGGCCGCCTTGAGGACGGCATCCTTGTCGATGAGGATGACGCGATCTGCGCCGAGCGCGATGCAACCACCACCGGCCTTTGAAATGGCCTCGATGGTGGGAACACCGATGGAGGGGACATCCGCCCTTCGATCGTGATCCATGGCCGCGGTCTTGAGCATGGTCCATCCCCGCGCGGGGCACAGTGAACCTGCCCGTTCGATCATCATGTCGGTTCCCTCGACGGCTTCGACCGCGATGACATCCCCCTCGCGTACGGCCATCGACTGGCCGATATCCAGTTCCGCCGCCCGTGAGACCAGGGGCCATCCGAACTCGATATCCGCCTGCTGCCTTGGAGTTGGATCAACGCTGCCCATCCTGCCAGCGGAGGCAAGTTGTTCAGGGATGAAGCTTGTCGAGTCCATGAGTCTGATCCCCCCTCGATCGAGTTCGTCGATGACGGCGGCAAGCACGGCCTGGTCGCGGCGATCATGACGGAGACGACGATACCACAGCATGATGGCACGCCAGTCCGGCAACTCCCGTACAAGCCTGAAGGGGTCATGCATGCGTGTCTTGGCCACTCGGCCGACCATCACGGCATCGGAAGCGCCCCAGCGTCGAAGTCGCCTTGACCAGGACCCGATGCGATAGACCCCGACCGGTTTGAACTCGTCACAGCACTCGACCAGTTCCGGGTCATAGTGACCACGGAAGGCAACGCAGCAGACTCGGTGTCCATGGGCGCGCATGCCCCGTGCCACGATGACTGGCAGTCGCCCTTCGCCGGCGATGAGACCGATGGTCTGCATGGTGGACAGGGTACTCAGTCGCGGCCGGATGGAAGGAATCGATCCTCACCACCTCGAATCCGCTCCGTGTTCAGGATATGGTCGACGGCTGCCTGGACATCCGGCACGACTTCATAGAGTTCGCAGGCAGCGGCACGGAGAAAGCCGTGGCCGATGCTCTCTTCGAGTTGGCTGGCCATGGAATCGAACCAACCAGCCGTATTGACGATCGCGATGGGCCCATCGACATTCCCCAGGACACGTTGTTCGAGTACGACGAGCAGTTCCACGAGTGTTCCCAGTCCACCGGCAAGCACGATGGTGGCCTCGCTGCGTTCCATGAGGAGTGTGCGGCGGTCGAGCATGGTTTCCACGGCGATCAACTCGCAAGCCTCCGGGTCAGCCTGTTCCTTCTCCTTCAGAAACCGTGTCGTGATGCCGATGGTTCGTCCACCACCTGACCGCAGGGCACGTGCCAGTTCGCCCATGAGGCCGACACGACCTCCGCCGTAGACCAGGTCGAGTTGCTCGGAAGCCATGCGTACGCCGAGTGCTCGAGCGGCTTCCTTGTGCACGGGGTCGATCCGATCGGAGGAAGAACAGTAGACGGCGATGGTCTTCAGGTCGGCGGGCATCGTGATCAGGTACCCCCAGCTTCGCGGACGGCATCAAGAACCTGGTCAACCGTGTAGAAGTCGCCACGGAAGACCTCGCGGCCGTCGGGTGCAATCACGATGAGCAGGGGGATACGCAATCCACCAACTTCGGCGAGTTTCTCGTTGCCGAGCGTGTTGTTCCCGGTGAGGTCGACCTTCATGGGGACGGCAACTCCATCTGCGAAGAGCGCGACAACAGCCGGGTCGGCCAGGACTATCTGTTCCAATGCCTTGCAGTTGAGGCACCATTCGGCGGTGAACTCGAGGACGACGATGTTTCCTTCCTCAAGGGCCTCTTCGTACCGATCCGGCTGGTAGTACACCCAGTCGATGGGCCCCTTTTTGGTCAACTCGATTCCACCAAGGACCGCGGTCGTCATCAGCAGGCAACCGATGCCACCGAAGAGCAGTCGCCGGCTCCAGGACCGTGTCAGTCTCCATGTTCGAATCGCAAGCCAGGCACCTCCAGCAATCACGACAAAGCTGACGATCCAGAGATACCCTCGACCGGGTGGCTCAGGCGGGGTGACCATGAGTCCACTGAGTCCGACGCCGACGAAATAGGCCGCAGCGGCAAGCATGAGCATGCCCATGACCTGCTTGATGAGTTCACTTGCAGGCCCAGCTTTGGGCATGCGATCCGTCAGACCGGGGAAGGCGGCCAGCACAAGGTAGGGCAGGGCCATCCCCGCCCCGATGCAGGTGAAGACCAGCAACGTCGTCGAGGGTGGTTCCGTCGTCGCCCATGCAGCCGCGGCTCCCATGAAGGGAGCCGTGCAGGGTGTCGAAAGCACTGCGGTCATGACCCCGAAGAGGAACGACCCATGAATCGTGTCGTGTTTGGGATTGACCATGTACAGCTTGCCTGGCAGCCGGATCGTGAACAGACCACACATGCCAATGGCCATCAACCCGATGAACAGCCCCACGGCGATGGTGAACGCCGGGTACTGAAAGAGCTGGTTGATGGCGGTGATCGCCGTGCCCGCAATCAGTCCACCAATCACGAGCCAGAAGCTGATGATGCCGAGCATCATGCTGGTGCCCAGGAGCAGTGTTCGACCTCGGTGCTCGGCGCCGGCGCTGAGCGCCATGATCTTGATCGGAATCACGGGAAGCACGCAGGGTGTCAGGTTCAGGAGAAATCCACCGAAGGCCGCGACAAGCAGGAGGAGCAGGAGTCCCCACCCGCTGGCGTCAAGGGAGAAGTTCAGTCCGAATGCATCGAACGTGACATTCTCCGGAAGGGCTTCACCACTGTGGATGCGACTGAAGACAGTTGGATCGAACCCGATGAAGAGTGATGCATCGGGATTCGTGGACGTCGTTTTTTCAGACAGGGGGACGACCTCGAACTCGATATCAATTCCATACTCATCCCAACCCGGTCCACCGGGCATCGGGCTTGGTCTAAGGCAGGTCGTCTCATCACATGCCTGGAAGACTGGTCGTATCCTGAGTTGCACGGTCCCAATTGGCGCATCGTTGGCGATCGTTACCGGCAGGTATGCGATTGCACGACCCTCGTACACTGCGTAGTCGACCGGGGTTCCTCCAAAGGCGACCTTGACGACATGTTCCTCGGGCCACTGGATGAATGGTTCATGGACCTCGACACCCGATGAAGCTTCCAGTTCGAAGTAGATTTCAGTGTCTATGTAGTCCTCGGGATCTCCCAGCGCGGGGGGAATCACCGGTACATCCGTATGGATATGCCACCCCGTGTCATGTTCGAAGATGACCGCGATGACCATGTCTTCCCCGGGGACAACGATCATGGAGTCGGCAATGGCCCTGACACTGACCTCGTCCCTTGAATCGTTGAACCTCGGTCCTTCCGATTCAGCCACAGGCAGGGGTCGCGGCAGGATTCCGGGGCGATCAGGCAGGTCCGCCGCCACCGTTGCTCCTGCAAGGAGGATGACCAGGATTGGAATGATGTTGTTGATGCGATTCATTTGGAGTTCACCAGGGAAGTGGGCAGGATAGCCTGCACATGCCATGCAGTGCCCCGGGTCCTGCAGGAGAACGCAGGCTGGACGGGCTTCACTGCCAACTATTCCGGAAGTTTCCAGAAGTCGAAATCGCCTTCCGGGGCACCCGGTTTCACGCCCATGCAAGGCTGTGTGCATGCATGCAGGTGGAGGACTTTCTTGTCCCAAGTGCCGGGGGTTCATGGAGATGGAGATGCATTTGCCCTTGAAGCAGTTGCTTGTCCACATGGAACCGTCCTGGAGGCCTGAAAACGAGGCTTCACGGCGAGCCTGCCTTGAAGTTCAGGGGGGTGGTGGATACCCTGCACAACTTGGTACATAGGTTGCCGGGCCCTCGGGTCCGGTTTTTCAGAGAAACGGAGTGATGCCGGATGGGCGAGTTCCATCAAACGTGGCTAAACACGCATGACGGTTAATGCCGCCATGCTGTTTTGTCCACTGTGCTGGGCCGGAGAAAAGTGGTCCTGGCACGAGGTCCGTGCATTGCGCAAGGGCGAGGTTGCGGCCTTGTTCTGAGCAAGATCCCAATTCGGGAACGCTCAGGGCCGCGCCCCTCACTGTGGGGGTATCGTCCAGGCGACACGGACCACGGGGTCTCCATCAAGGAGGCGCCGTGGTTTCTTTCGTAGGGCTGGGGCATCCGGTCATTCCAGGAGTGGGACTTTCGTCTCGACAACCAGGCAACTCAATAACTTGACATCCAGAAAAAGATGCAGAGAAGACAATGAATCCAGAGACCATTCGAATCATCGATTCCATCGCCCGAGACAGGAACATAGATCGGGAAATCCTGATCAATGATCTTGAGCAGGCGATGGTCAGTGCAGCTCGCAAGCATTTTAACTCGCTCGATACCGAGGAGTTCACCTGCAGCATCGAACCGATCTCGGGAGAGATCCGGCTGTGGCGACACGACGATTTTGGTGAGCAGGAAGAAATCCCGATCGAGGACCTGGGTCGCATTCCCGCACAGACTGCGAAGCAGGTCATGATCCAGCGATTCCGGGAGGACGAGCGAGCGAGCATTCTCGAGGAGTTCTCGAAGAGACTTGGCGATGTCGTGACTGGAACAGCGCATCGATACGAGGGTGGTGCACTCATCGTCCAGGTTGATCGCGCTGAAGGATTCATGCCTCGCAGTGAGCAGATTCCGGGAGAGGTCTTTCATCCCGGTGACCGTGTTCGTTGCCTCATCCGCGATGTTCGCGAGGATGGAAGCCGAGTCAAGGTTGTTCTGTCCCGCAGCCATCAGGACTTCATTCGGCGGCTCTTCGAGGCCGAGGTACCCGAGGTCGCCGAGCACATCATCGAGATCAAGGCGATGGCGAGGGAACCGGGCTTCCGAACCAAGATCGCCGTTTCATCGATTGATTCGAAGGTGGATGCTGTCGGCGCCTGTGTCGGCGTTCGAGGCAGCCGGATTCGCAACATCGTCGACGAGCTCGGTGGCGAGAAGATCGACATCGTCCGCTGGAATGAATCCAGCCAGATCCTCATTTCCAACTCGTTGAAACCAGCGGAAGTCGAGGAAGTCAGTCTCTGTTTTGAACTTGGACGGGCCACCATCATCGTCCGCGATGATCAACTGTCGCTGGCTATCGGCCGACGTGGGCAGAATGTCCGCCTTGCAGCACGCCTGACTGGATGGGATATCGACATTCTCACTCCCGTGGAGTTCGCGAAGAGCCTTGAAATCCTTGAGCAGTCGGTGCGTTCAATCGAGGGTGTCGAGGACGAGATGCTCGATCGCATGGGAGCCCTTGGCATGATCAGCATCTTCGATATCGAGGAAGTTGGCAGTGACATCCTTGTCAACGAGGTCGGCATGCCTGTGGAAATATCGGGCAAGGTCATCGCTCACTGCAGTGAGCGAGCCAAGGTCGTTGCCGAGGAACAGCAGAAGGAAAAGGAAGAGGATGAACGACGTCGCGCCGAGGAAGCCAAAGCGGCGGAGGCCCTGCTTGGAACAGACCAGGACCTCGAAGGTGACGCGGTTGCCGATTCGATACTCGGAGGAGGTTCTTCTGCACCGAAGGTCAATGCTGATGAAGCGAGCACGGTTGCATCTCAGGAGCAGGAAGAGGAACCAGCCGTCGATGAAGCAACAGAAACAACAGAAGCAGAAGAGCAGCCCGCACCTGCTTCCGAAGAGACTGTTCTCGATGCAACCGAGCCTGATGACAGCGATGTTCCAGTATCGGAAGACGATGTGGAAGTTGTCGACGAGGAATCGGCTGCGGAAGCCAGTGGTGAATCGTCTACAGGCGACCAGCTGTCTGAGACTGGAAATGTAACTGAGGAGTCGGTAGAGGAACCAAGCCAGGAGAGTTGATCAACTCCCCGATTCAAGGAGCCGTTCGTGGCAAAGAAGGCAGGCACAAAACGAGTTCACCAGATTGCCAAGGAACTTGGCGTTGCGTCGAAGGACGTCGTGAACAAGTGCATATCGGAAGGTATTCCTTCCGTTTCGAATCACATGTCGACCTTGTCGGCAGGTCTTGCTGCAACTATTCGCGAATGGTTCAACGAGGGCGGGGAGTCTGCGTCTGCAGTGCAGGTTGCTGCGCCGGTTGATGTAACGAAGGCACGGGCAAAGGCAAAGAAGAAGGTGCGAAAGAAGTCCCCCTCCATGGTCGAGCAGATGGATGAGGACAAGGCCACGGAACCTCAGGAGGAACTTCCTGCGGGCCCACCTGATCCCGTTCCCGAGGAGCAGGCTCCCGAGTTTCCTGTTGAAGAACCTCAGGAGGAAGAGGTACCGACCGCGAAGCCTGAACCACCTGTTGAACCACCTGTTGAACCACCTGCTGATCCTCCAGAGGCCGAGGTGAATCCTCTACAGAGGGGGCGAAAACTCAATCAGCCTATCAAGACCAAGTTGGCTGGTCCGAAGGTCATTCGTGTTGAAACACCGGACGTGGTCCCCAAGCCACGTGCGGCACGAGGTCCCAAGACCGTTGCGGACAGATCTGCTCCCTCTTCGGGTGGCCCCCCCTTGCCACGGGCTCCCGGTGACCCCCCGGCCGGAGAAGGGCGACGGACAAGTCGTCGGAACAAGCGTCGAAGTGCCAGTGCCAAGCAGGAGGCAGGGCGTGCCGGTGCCAGCGCCCGTCCACAGCAGCAGGAAAAGGGGCAGTCCAATTGGCGCAAGCAGGATCTTCTTGAGCGGGAACGTCGTCTTTCACGTGCCGGAGGATTCTTCAAGGCAGCTCGCCGAGACAGCCAGAAGCGAGCTTCAGGAACGGGAGGAAGGCGAGCGCAGACGGCCTTCGAACGTGGAGGCCCCATCACGCTTCCTGAACCGATCACGATCAAGGCTATTTCGGGCGAGAGTGGCATCAAGTCCAACGAGATTCTCAAGCAGTTTCTCCTGGAGGGTCACACGGTCGACATCAACAGCGTGCTCGATTTGGACTTGGCAGTCGAGATGATGGAGATCCTGGGTATCGAGTTGACCATCGTGGAACAGGTCAGTGCCGAGGCAGAAATCGCCAGGGGATTCGAAGATCGGGAAATGCACGATGAACAGTCACGTTCCCCAGTGGTCACGATTCTCGGCCACGTCGACCATGGCAAGACATCGCTCCTGGATTGCATTCGAAATGCCAAAGTTGCTGATGGGGAGGCTGGCGGCATTACCCAGGCAACCAGCGCCTTCCGAGTTCCTGTCGAGATTGGTGAGGAAACAAGGGAAATCACGTTCATCGATACGCCGGGGCACGAGGCCTTCACGGAGATGCGATCCCGCGGGGCCAAGGCGACGGACATCGTTGTGCTTGTCGTGGCTGCCGATGACGGAGTCATGCCACAGACGATCGAATCCATCAACCATGCCAAGGCTGCCGAGGTGCCGATCGTCGTGGCGCTCAACAAGATCGACAAGGCCGAGGCGACCGATCCCAATATTCAGCGCATTCTTGGACAGTTGGCGGAACACGAGTTGAACCCGACGGAGTGGGGTGGTGACATTGAGATCGTCCGAACAAGCGCCGCCGAGCAGACAGGCATTTCGGATCTGCTTGAAGTTCTTGATTACCAGGCCCAGTTGCTCGATCTGAAAGCTGATTTTGATGGTCCCGCGGAGGGTGTTGTTCTTGAATCACGCATCGAGGATGGTCGCGGACCTGTCGCAAATCTCCTTGTACAGCAGGGCAGGCTCAACAAGGGTGACTGTATCGTCGTTGGTCGTGGTTATGGCAGGGTGCGTGACATCGTAAATGATCATGGTGACCGCAATGATGCCAGCCTTCCATCGACGCCGGCGACGGTCTCGGGAATGAACGTCGTCCCCGATGCTGGTGACAAGTTCTATGTCGTCAAGAATCTCCGCAAGGCAGAATCAGCTGCGAAGGAGCGAATCCAGACCGAGCGGGAACGTGACCTTGCAACCGAGAGGGTGACGCTTGACAACATCTTCGAGAAACTCGAAGGCGCATCGAAGAAGGAACTGCCCATCATCGTCAAGGCTGATTGCCAGGGTTCGGTGGAGACACTCAAGGCTTCTCTTGAGAAGTGCACGACGGATGATGTCACGGTTGTCGTGAAGCACACGGCCGTCGGTGGTGTGAATGATTCGGATATCTCACTCGCCGAGGCTTCGGGTGCCATCATCGTCGGCTTCAATGTCACGGCATCCGGGAGTGTCCGCAAGGCAGCCGAGAGTCATGGAGTCGATGTCAGGTTCTACGATGTCATCTACGACATCACCAACGATGTCGAAAAGGCCATCCTCGGGCTGCTTGATCCCATCAAGCGACTTGAGATTCTCGGCCATGCCGAGGTTCGTGAGGTCTTCAAGATCTCGAAGGTCGGCATGATTGCCGGGTGTTACGTGACCGAAGGCACGATCGAGAGGAATGCCCTGGTTCGCGTCACTCGTGACGAGATCGTGATCGAAAGTGACCGGAAGCTTTCCCAGTTGAAGCGGTTCAAGGACGACGCTAAGGAAGTGAAGTCCGGGCAGGAATGTGGCATGAAGATCGATGGGTATGACGACATCAAGGTCGGAGATGTGCTGGAGTGCTACAAGGTGCACCATGTCCAGCCTGGAACCTGAACGACATCGACGCCATGACCAACCAGCACGCCAGCCAGATCGAGTCGGTTCTGCTCCGCGCAGTACAGGATGTTCTTGTGCGTGGACTGAATGACCCGCGTGTACGGGGGCTGGTTTCAGTCACCCGTGTCGATGTGACTCCTGATTACTCCGACGCGACGATCTGGTGCTCGGTCCTGCCGGAAAAGCACGGTGACCTGTCGATCAAGGGAATCGAGCATGCGGGAGCCTGGATTCAGCGGGAGGTTTCCTCGAAGGTGAATCTTCGTCGGATGCCACGCCTTCGATTCAAACTCGACGGAACATTGAAGAAACAGGCCGAGGTACTGAGTGCCATCAGCGACGGTCGCCGTCGTGATGAAGCGCAGCGTGCCTCGAAATCGTCACATGGAACAGACCCGGATGAACACCAGGGAGCCCAGGAGCAGAAAACGTGAAGAACTCGACGCAGTATGCGAAGAAGATGACCACCATCCTTCGAAAGCTATCTCCCGGAAAACCCCGGGGGGAACCTGAGCGAGAGGATCCAATCGGAGTCCTGGTCTATTCCTTCATGCTCTGGGAATCAACAAGCGTGAAAGCTACATCCGCCTGGACGAAGCTCCAGGAGGAGCTCGTCGATTACAACGAGCTTCGAGTCTGTACGCCGGATGAACTCATGGTCATCTCCGGAGACACCAGTGGCGAGGCCCATGATCGAGCGACGCGACTGCGTGCGACGATGCGAGACATCTACAACCGTGAGCATGGTATTTCTCTTGACAGCCTGAGGGACATGAAGCGTTCCGATATACGAATGTATGTGGAATCGCTCGACGGCATCGTTCCCTTCGCCGCCGCCCGCCTGCTCAGTTGCTGCTTCGATATTCATGGCGTACCGGTCGATGAACAGTTGAAGCAGTTGCTGGTGGAATCGAACGCCATTGATCCTGCCGCAGAAGTGGATGAGATCTCCGGCTGGCTAAGCCGGAACATCAAGGCTGATGATGGCGTTGGAGCACATCGCTCATTCCAGGCGTGGGTAGATCAGGAATCACGTCGACTCAAGCAGACTGCAGAGCGTCGAAGCATCTCGGATGCCCGTGAACGAGATGAACGGATCAAGTTGCGACGGAACGAGAGAACCTCTGTCGCAAAAGCTCGCCGCATCGATCGAGAGGAAGCAGCTGCTCGAAGGCTTGCAAAGGCCGAAGCATCTGCTCGCCGCAGCGAGGCTCGTGAGGAATCTGCAGCAATAGCAGCAGCGAAAGCAGTCGCATCGAAATCAAGCAAGGCAGCCCCGAAGAAGAAGGCTGCTGCGAAGAAGAAGGCAGCTCCGAAGAAGAAGGCAGCTGCGAAGAAGAAGGCAGCTGCGAAGAAGAAGGCAGCTCCGAAGAAGAAGGCAGCTTCGAAGAAGAAGGCTGCTGTGAAGAAGAAGGCTGCTGGGAAGAAGAAGGCCGCTTCGAAGAAGAAGGCAACCCCGAAGAAGAAACCTGCTGGGAAGAAGAAGGCCGCTTCGAAGAAGAAATCAACCGGGAAACGACGTAGGAAGTGATGCAGATCATGATGACAAGGCGCCTGGTTCTGTCAGTGAGTGCCACTGTCATTGCGGTCGCCTGTTGTCAAACTGCAACCGCCTCGCTTGAAGAACCCTACCGAGTCTCTGCTGAGTTGCTTGGTGAGACATGGGAGGTCTTTACGGAACACCACGGGCAGGAACCTGGAATGGATGATCCAGTTCCAGGAAATCTTCGCCGTCGAAGTGCGACGGCCTACATCCTCGGCCGTGAAGCGGCAGCTATCGAACAGTATCAAGCCGCAGAGCAGTTCTGGCGAGAAGCAGTTCAACTGGATCCGTTCAACAGGGCTGCCTGGGAAGAGCTGGGCGATCTGCTGGTTGAGACCAGGCGACACCGTGCAGCGGTCAAGGCTTGGAGCAATGCCCTTGCCGATCCTTCCATGAAGAATGACGAGTTGCTGTTGAAGTGCGGCTTGATGGAACTCATGCTTGAGAAGCATGTCGATGCGGCCGGCCATCTCATGAGGTGTCGCATGCTCCAACCGGATCCCATGCCTGCATCACGGGATGTGCTCATCCAGGATGTTGCATTGATCCATGTTCTCCGGCAGTTGGGCAATGTAGAGCTTGCGGATTCGCTGGAACAGGAGCGAGCCAGCTTGCTCGAAGATCTGTCGTCAAAGGGTCTCGGCGACCTGAAATCAGGCCGTCGTCGGATGTCCCTTATCGAAGAACTCTTTGCAATCGGCGACCTTGAGACTGCTCGTGATGCCTCGAAGATGCTGCTCATGCGACAAACACCGGAAGGAGAGCATGCCGGCTACATGGCGGCCAATCTCAAGATGCGGTTCGTTCTGCTTGCTGCTCTGACTGGAGGCGGGGGTGATGATGTCATCGAACTCATCAACTCGCTCCAGGAACGGGATCTGCTTCGTGGAATGCCACCGGACTGGCACAAGCCGATCGACCTTGCCGAGGCCCTGTATGAGGCTGGAGCCGATTTTGCGACGCTCAACAACAAGGAAGGGGCAATCAGGCTGTTCTCCGAGGCTCTTGTTCATGATCCGACACATGTCCTCGCCCGGAACAACCTTGGATACTCCGCGCTTGAAGACGGCCCGATTACTCCCAGGGACGTCCAGATGATCGAGTCGGTTGAACTGGATGCGCGCAGATCCGGTGAATCCCTTGCTGAGGTACTTGATACGGTTGGATGGCTTCGGTACATGCAGAACCGGCTCGAGGATGATGAACGAGGTTCGGGTGCAATCAGTCTTCTGTCCGAATCGATCAGCTTGCAGGAGATGGGCGATCCGATCGTGCTGGATCACTTCGGGGATGCAGCGTGGGAAGCTGGCAGACGCGAAGAGGCGGTCAATGCCTGGTCGACGGCACATGCGAGACTCACCGACCCGGCCTTTCGTAATCAACAATTGCGGAATTACAATCTGCTCCAAGGAGGCCTCTGGCAGTTTCACGTTGTTGACTCGGAGTCGATGTATGATCAGGAGTACGGGGTGCTCGTCGAGAAACTGGCTGCCAAGCTTGCGGCAGTCCGCGAAGGGCTGTCCCCCTCGGTAACCATCCGGTACATCTTCACCGACTGAGCACAGGGAGAGAACGATTACATGGCCGGTCACAGCAAATGGGCGAACATCAAGCACCGAAAGGCACGCCAGGATGCCGTGAAGGGCAAGGCCTGGTCGAAATGCAGTCGCGCCATCATGGCGGCTGTCAGGCAGGGAGGGCCCGATCCCGAGACGAACCTGAAACTTCGATACTCGATCGAGGATGCGAAGTCGGTCAACATGCCCAAGGACACGATCAGCAAGGCCATCAAGAAGGCAAGCGGTGAGGGAAGTGACGCAGCCAACTATGAAGAGGTACGGTACGAGGGCTATGGTCCCGGCGGTGTTGCCGTCATTGTTGATTGCCTTACCGACAATGTGCAGAGAACGGCGCCGGAGCTTCGCCGCTCCTTTGAGAAGCATGGAGGGAACCTCGCCAAGCAGGGTGCGGTTTCGTTCGGATTCAACTCGAAGTCTGTCCTCCTCATCGAATGTTCCAAGATCGATGAGGATTCAATCATGGAACTGGCGATGGAAGCCGGGGCAGAAGACATCAGGAACGAGGATGGTGCCTGGGAAGTGACCGGTGATCCTGCTGATTTCATAACGTTGAAGGAAGGCTTCGAGCATGCGGGACTCGAAGTCGATTCCGCCGAAGTAACAATGATTCCTGGTTCGGTGGTGGCGTGTGACGTCGTGGCAGGACGAAAGGTACTCCGGCTGATCGATGACCTGGAGGAATCCGATGATGTCCAGAAGGTCTATACGAATGCAGACATTCCAGAAGAATCGATGAACGAGTGAGCGTGCGCCCCTCCATTCCCGGGATTCGCTGCATCTTGCTGCTGCTCCCTGTACTGCTCGGAGCCTGCGGTGTTCAATCGACTTTTACAGGAGAGGACACTGCGCAACTCTGGCGTGCCATGCAGGCAGCTGCAGAAGCACCGGACTATGACAAGGGTGACATTACGAAACGATGGACTGTCGTCGAGAACATCGTCGAGGTCGACAACGTGGTTTGGCGCATCGACATCACCAGGCATTTGAAGCGGCTCCTTAGGCGTCCGGGAGCGAAACCACTCTACGAGGATCTGCACTGGCGATTTGAGATTCAGCTTCTTCACGAGGATCCCCCACGGGTTCAGTTCAGTTCCATCGACCTTGCCTTGCCGACGAAGGTGCAATACGAAGGCGACCGCTACTTGGCAGAGGTCCGATCGATCCTGTCTGGATACCCGCGTCCTGCACATCTCAAGGAAGTGCAGGATCCTCCCACTGATTAAAATCAACGCTTGTCGCTATACTGGATCGTTTCCACACAAACCAGAACCAGTTGGAGCCTCTGTACGATGGCGGACAAGATCACCATGACGGATGCGGGCCTGAATGTGCCCAACGAACCCATTCTTCCCTTCATCGAGGGTGACGGCATCGGGCCGGACATCTGGGCAGCTTCCGTCCGAGTCTTCGATGCCGCCGTTGAAAAGGCATATGGTGATTCGAGGCGAATTGAATGGAAGGAAGTCCTGGCTGGCGAAAAGGCCTTCAACTCCACTGGCTCATGGCTTCCGGAGGAAACCCTTTCGGAGTTCAAGTCACACCATGTCGGGATCAAGGGTCCGTTGACTACCCCGGTTGGAGGTGGCATCCGTTCGCTGAATGTCGCCCTGCGACAGGAACTGGATCTCTACACCTGCCTCAGGCCGGTGCGATGGTTCGAGGGAGTTCCAAGCCCGGTCAAGAGACCGGACCTCACCGATATGGTGATATTTCGTGAGAACTCCGAGGATATCTACGCTGGCATCGAGTTCGAAGATGGTTCGGAGGAGTGCGACAGATTCAAGGATCTGTTCAAGGAAAACTTCAGTGAACTCTATGGCAAGATCCGCTTCCCCGGGTCCAGTGGTATTGGCATCAAGCCTGTATCGAAGGAAGGGACGACTCGGATCGTGAAGGCGGCTATCGAGTACGCGATTGCAGAGAATCGCGACAGCGTGACCCTCGTTCACAAGGGAAACATCATGAAGTACACCGAGGGTGGCTTCCGCGACTGGGGGTATGAAGTCGCCAGTGAACTCTTTGGTGGTACACCACTTGACGGTGGTCCATGGCATGTCATAGAGGTCGATGGCAGGACAATCACGATCAAGGATGTCATTGCGGACGCCTTTCTTCAGCAGATCCTGACCAGACCATCGGAATATTCCGTTGTTGCCACGATGAATCTCAACGGCGACTACATCTCGGATGCCCTGGCCGCCTGTGTCGGTGGCATAGGTATTGCGCCGGGAGCGAACATCAACTACGACACGGGGCATGCGATCTTCGAAGCCACCCACGGTACTGCTCCGAAATATGCGGGTCAGGACAAGGTGAACCCCGGATCGCTGATCCTTTCAGGGGAACTCATGTTCCGATACATGGGCTGGCACGAGGCGGCAGATCTCATTATCGAGGGGATCTCAGGTGCCATCGCAGCCAGGACCGTGACGTACGACTTTGAACGCCAAATGGAAGGCGCGACGCTTGTCTCCTGCTCTGGATTCGGTAACAGGATCATCGAGCACATGGGCGCTGGCGTCGGCGCAGGAGCCTGACCATTCCTGCTGGGCGATCATGATGATCGCAGGGGCCTTCCTGGTTGCCCTGGTACTGCTCTACTGGCTGGTGCAGGTATCGATGCTTGTTCGATGCATGCATGTCGTTCCGATACTTGAGGTCGAATCGCGTCCGCCTCGGGAGAATGACGAAACCGTAACCGTTGTTGTTCCGGCCCGGGACGAGGAATCCGTTCTCGAATCTGCACTTCGTTCTCGACTTCTCGACGGGGATCCACATCTCCACTTCATCTTTGTGAATGATCGTTCCAGTGATTCGACTGGATCCATCATGGAGCGTGTCGCTTCGGACGATCCGCGAGTCGAGGTCCTGCACGTTGAACACCTGCCAGAGGGCTGGCTGGGCAAGGTGCATGCAATGCAGTCCGGCGTCGAGAAGTCCTCCTCCGAATGGCTGCTGCTCAGTGATGCTGATGTGCATTTCAAGGCGGGAACGATTCGCAGTGCCGTCGATCTCGCCACTGCAAGGGAAGTTGATCACATTGCGTTGATACCGAGCATCAAGTCTCCATCCACCGGTCTCCGGTTCTGCCTTGTTCCATTGCTCAGAACCCTTTCATTCATGGTTCGACTCTGGTCCGTTCACGATCCTGCCTCGACGGCTGCGATGGGCGTGGGGGCGTTCAACCTGGTTCGCCGCGGAACATTGGATCATGCAGGCGGGCTGGAGTCCCTGAGAATGGAGGTCATTGATGACATCGGGGTCGGAACGATCATCAAGCAGCATGGAGGAGCTTCTCTTGTTGCCGCGGGTCGTAAGGGCATTCTCATCTCCTGGTACGACCGTTTCGACGAGTTCCTTCGTGGAATCGAACGAGGAACAGCACACCTGCCCCGGGGGATTCCCAGGATTGTCCCGGTCATCTTGTGCCTGATCCTCTTCCTGTTCGAAGTTTTTCCATTCCTCTTCCTGCTTGCCTGGCCCTGGTCCTCGGCCCTGGGGTGGATCGGGCTTGTCGTATCGACGGTTGTCGTACTGCTTTCAATCGCTCTGGCGAGACACTTCGGCCTGCCACTTGCAGCCAGTGCGGCGGTTCCGGCAGGGGTTTCACTCGGCCTGTATGCAGCCGTTCGCTGCATCATGAAAGGCGGGCGTGACGGTTCGATCAATTGGCGAGGCACTCGATACAAGGTGAAGGATCTGCAGGCGGGAGAACGTGTCAAATTCCATGCAGATCGTTTCCGCCCAAAGGGCGAATGAAACAGCCCCGGGCAGTTGCCCGGGGCTGCATGATTCAATAGGCACGTACTGGTCGTATCAGCCGGCTTCAGCTCGTGGATGGGCGTGGTCATAGGCATCACGCATTCGTTGAGTCGTCAGGTGGGTATAGACCTGGGTCGTCGACAGAGACTGGTGCCCGAGCAGTTCCTGGACTGCTCGAAGATCGGCGCCATTGTCCAGCAGGTGGGTTGCAAATGAATGCCGGAGCGTGTGAGGACTGATGCTCGGGTCGAGGCTGACCTCTTCGAGGTACTTGCTGACTTTCCGACGTATCGACCTCGTGGAAATGCGAGTGCCCTGTTTGTTTACGAAGAGAGGTCCGGCAGGGTCGAGCGGATTGCCCGTGGTAGTTCTCCGCATGGAGAGGCAGTGCCCGGTGGCTGCAATCGCATGGGAACCCAGCGGTACGATCCGTTCCTTCCGTCCCTTGCCCCGGACGACCAGTGCCTGCCCGGCTTCATCAATGTCACCGATGTTGATGCCGACCAGCTCGCTGACGCGGATCCCCGTCGAGTAGAGCGTTTCCAGCATTGCCCGATCGCGAGCTCCCAAAAGGGTGCTCGTATCCGGAGCTGAAAGGAGTTTTTCAACGTCTTCGACACTGATGGCCTTGGGCAGTCGCTTTGCCTGCTTCGGAGTCCGGATCAGGGTCATGGGGTTGTTTTCGATGACGTTCCTGGTCTCAAGCCACTTGTGGAATGAGCGCAGCGTCGCAATCTTTCGAGCCATGGTTGCGGGAGAGAAGTTTGATTCACTCAGGTGCGCAAGAAAGCCGCGGATGCGGCCGACATTTACCTGGATGATCGTACTCGTGATCGTCGTAGTTCCGATTGAACCAACGATGTCTGGACGTTGCCCATTCGATGCGGCGGTCCAGCAGGCGGCTTCAGTGGCATGGTTCACTTCTTCACCACGTTCCTCGGAAAGGAACTCGACGAATTGACGAAGGTCGACACCGTAGCATTTTGCGGTGTACGGACTGAAATGCCGTTCATCGAGCAAATAGGTCAGGAAGTCATCGATGATCGGGAGTGTGGAGTTCTTTGTATTCATGTGGTTGTCCCCGGGAAGGAGTAGAAGGTCATTGTCAACTGTCGTAACCGGCAGTTTCATTCTGGCAGAGAGCCAGGTGGTGCCGCACCATCGCGGCGTCGAACCAGTCAAACTCGACGCATTGATCTGCGGCGAGATCCGAGAGAATGGAAATGAGCCCATGCTCATCACCATCCTTCCAGCGGAACTGCCAGCAGTGGTCCCCCTTCATCAACTTCAACTGGTGCTGGGACTGATCTTGCAGTGCACTGGGGTCTGTTCCTGAACCGACGTCGGCCATCCTGGATCCTCACTGAAGCGGAGGTTCCGAGAATGACCTCCGTTTGCTTGGTTGTTCTGCCTGGATCGGGTTCTTGGCTCTTTCAAAGGGGGTACTCGGCCCGATCCATGCATTTGTTCCGGCATCCTGCCTCGTAACATTTCGTGGTATCCACCATGAATACAAGCGGGGAAGCTTATTCCCTGCACTTTCCCACTCTCCTGATCAATGGCCCATTTCCCCTGTGTTTCATGCTTGACCCTGCCGTGAGGCACGCTCAGCAAACCAACAGGGTGGTGGGCACAATCCTGATATTGATCAATAGGAGGGGTCCTGAACGAGTTTCCGGCTCCGCCTGGAAACACGCAAATCCCTGCTGTCAACTGACTTCCAGTCAGTTGCTGGAGGCGGAAACACCCGCTTCCAAGGCCCTTATCGGACGAACTGTCGCCCACCCTTGAGGGGTTGAGGGTTTGCCTCGATGTTGACAATCAACCGGCGAGGCCATGGTTTTCACCTGATCTCCAGATCTGTTATTCGAGGGAGAAGAGGGTTCGTAGAACATAAATACAGCGTTTTCAATGCTTCGGGGATCGATTGTGGGCAGCAAAGTCACACAGAGGCGGGGTACACTGTTCCGTTCGAGATCGCGTAGCTCAGTTGGTAGAGCAACCGCCTTTTAAGCGGTAGGTCCTGGGTTCGAGCCCCAGCGTGATCAGTCATTGGCCGGGGCCGGCATTGAAGGGAGAGGGTCGACAATTCATGCTCGTTGTCCTGCATGCCAACTGGTACCAAGGGTCGCTGCATCTCTGGGGGGAGTCTGCCCGGAAGTTCGTTCTTCTTCCGGATCGGGATACCCCTGTTCGCGCCTCGAAGGGTGATACCTCCGAAAGACCAACCCGGGCAGAAGCCATTGATCGCATTACTGACCTGTCGGTTCACCCCTATGCAATTACAGGAATCGAACTGGATGGCCTTCTCCGCGGAGAGTGCGGTATCAGTGATGGAATGCTCAGGGATGTCAGTACGATCGAACTTCGCCTGCCTCGCGATCTCCTCGGTCCCTGGCCAAGTGATCGGCTTGCCAGTGCAGTGGGTGGCATTGAGGCACGCCAGGATACGTGGCTTGGTCCATTCGCCGTGCCGACCATTAAAATCGCTCCTGAAGATCTGCTTGGAAACCTTCTTGAGTTCAGCGATGTCATTTCCGGCAAGGGCATAGAGCATGGCCATTCGATCAACTGGTTCAACTCGGTTGCTCGATTCGTACTTGAGTTGATGGCGGATCAGCGTTTTATTCCATCCATGCACAGGGATGACGATGGGGTGCTCCAGGGACTCTGGCGACCATGGCTGCTTGACGAGGAGATCGCTGAACACCTGTCCGGATTCATGAGAGGAATGCCGCCGGTTCTCAGGGCCGTTGTCGGGGGAGAGGATGATCCTTGGTTGCTGCTCGAGTCGGTAACAGGGACCCTCGTCGAACTGACGATTCGTCAACTGCTCGTTGAAGACGACTTTGCCGACTCACTTGACGACCGGCAACTGGATGATCCACACGTGGCATGGCTGCATGGACTCCTCAAGAACGAGAACGATCTTCCAGTCAACGGGGAATTCGGTCATTCCCTGTTTCTTGATGTGCGACGTTGGATTGGTCGACTGGATGAAGTTGATCGCAACAGGGCGCTGCGGGGATACCTGTCCCTGCAGGATCCACCGGCAGAAGACCCCGATGTTCCGAAGACCTGGCATCTCCTGCTTGGACTTGAAACGAACGAATCCCCCCCCGATCACATCTTCGCCGAGGAAATCTGGCAGCAGACACGTGATGCCAAGCGATTCAGCGGCTCGGGCGATCTCGATCCGCAGGAAACACTGATTGCCGAACTGGGTCGTGCCGCAAGGATCTATCCGAAGCTCGAACCGCTCCTCAATGAACGAACACCAAGTCGCCTGGAGTTGACGACCCAGGAGGCGAGCGCATTCCTGGGCGAAATACATTCGCTGCTCGAGGAATCCGGGTTTGGAGTCGACGTTCCCGAATGGTGGGGCTCTGAAGATCACCGGGTCGGGCTGCGACTGCTGATTGATACTCCAGAACTCGAGGAACTCGATGGGCCGGGCAGCGGCATCGCTGGCCTGGACAGCCAGGTCCAGTACAGGTGGCAGGTCACGGTTGGCCGGACACCATTGTCGATCGAGCAGTTGCAGATGCTTGCGAAACAGGATTCATCCATCGTGTCCCTGGACGGCAAATGGGTACAGGTCGACCAGGCACAGGTCAGGAAGGCACTGGAGTTCTTCGCAAGCCATGAAGATGATTCGATGTCCCTGGTTGAAGCAATGCGACTTGCCGCTGGTGATTCCGATCACGAAACAGGGCTGCCCATCTGGGGACTTGATGCAACGGGCTGGGCATCGCAACTGCTGTCCCCCCTTGAAGGCGAATCGAGTTTCGAGGAGATTGCCCAGCCTTCCCGGTTCAGCGGTACGCTCCGTCCATACCAGGTTACGGGTCTCAGCTGGCTTCGGTTCCTTGACCGCTTCGGCCTTGGTGCCTGCCTTGCAGATGACATGGGTCTCGGGAAGACAGTTCAACTCATCGCCCTCCTCCAGGAGGAACGGGAGGACCTGGAAGAGGGGTCTACGCTTCCACCGACGCTGCTGGTGGTGCCGACTTCTGTCATGGAGAACTGGTCTAGAGAGTTGAAACGGTTCTCCCCGGAGTTGAGTTCGCACATCCACCATGGCCCGTTGCGTACATCCGGGAGTGAGTTCGGTAAAATTGCCGTTGAGAACGATGTCGTCATCACGACTTATGCCCTCGTTGTGCGTGATCTTGAATCGATCCAGAAAGTGGCATGGCACAGGGTCGTCCTCGATGAAGCCCAGTACATCAAGAACCCGCCCACGAAGCAGACGGTAGCCATCCGCTCCATCAAGACTTCAAGGCGGATTGCTCTCACTGGTACGCCGGTCGAGAACCGGTTGACGGAACTCTGGTCCATCATGGAGTTCTGCAACCCAGGGTACCTGGGAGATTCGAGTGATTTCCGGAGGCGGTATGCACGCCCGATCGAGCGTCATCGAGACAGCCGCCAGGCCGACAAGTTGCGGAGGCTCGTACAGCCCTTCATCCTTCGCAGGCTGAAGACCGACAGGAACGTGATCTCCGATCTCCCGGATTGCTTTGAAACGAAGGAATACGCGACTCTTACCAGGGAACAGGCCACGCTCTACGAGGAAGTCGTGAATATGATGATGGGGGATGTTGATCGGAGCAGCGGGATTCAACGTCGGGGCATCATCCTTGCGCTCCTTGGACGACTGAAGCAGATCTGCAATCACCCGGCACAGATGAGCGAGAAGGAGGAGTTGAATCGATTGGTCGCCCCGGATGGGTCGGATGTGCGACAGCTTTCAAGTCGTTCTGGAAAGGCGCGGCGACTCATGAGGCTGCTCGAGGAGGTCGTTGCGTCGGGTGAACAGGCTCTTGTCTTTACACAGTATCGACGAATGGGGCAGCTTCTTTCGGGCATGATCGAACATGATCTTGATTGCAAGACGCTCTTTCTCCATGGAGGCACCCCGGTTCCGCGCCGCCAGAAGATGATTGATCAATTCCAGGAGGGCGACGGGTCCGCACCGGTCTTCGTACTTTCGTTGAAGGCCGGCGGCCTCGGCTTGAACCTGACTGCGGCGAACCATGTCTTCCACTTCGATCGATGGTGGAATCCCGCGGTCGAGAGGCAGGCAACGGACAGGGCGTATCGGATCGGGCAGTCGCGGGCAGTCCACGTTCACAAGTTCGTCTGCCTTGGCACCCTCGAAGAGCGGATCGACGAGATGATCGAGGAGAAGACCGCTCTTGCTGAGAACATCATCGGTGCAGGTGATGCATGGCTGACCGAGATGTCGACTACGCAGTTGCGTGAGATACTGACCTTGCAGAACTCTGCCGTGGAGATCGAAGCATGACACGCATGGATCGAAATACGACCGGACAGGATTCAGCGGACACCCCTCGTCCCCAGCGTCGTACGGGTCGTGGAGGGAAGCTCCGCCTTGAGCCAGAGGTCATGCAGTCACATCCGGTTGCTGGAGCATGGCTGGAGTCGGTACGGTCCTCCATCGGGGATGCCAACTTCGAATGGGGCCTGAAGACGGCGCGATCGGGCCGGGTGCGAGTTCTCGAGATAGGCCCGGGGCTTGTTGCAGCCAATGTCAGCGAAGAAGGTGGAGGTGGCAAGCGTGTCATCATCACCGTTCCGATGCTGACGGAGATGGCATGGAACAGGCTTGAGGAACGGATGGCGGATGAAGCGGTCTGGACCGCAAAGCTCAGCGAAGGGGAATGCCCAGAGAACCTGACCCAGTTGTTCATCGACTGTGGTGTCACCTTTGCTCCCTCGCCGGAAGAAGCACTGAGTTGCAGGATGAACGGCCCGGCCGATTCAGGTCAGCGTCGAGCTGGTGCAGTCGCCTGGTTGGCAGCTGAACGATTCACGATCGAGCCGTTGTCCATGCTTGAAGTGCGTGGACGATCAGTGGCCCACATTGTCGAGCGGATACGCAGACATCGGGCGCTGGATCTTTCCGATGGGGCTAACGCACACCCGGATCCGCACATCCCGTTTGATGCCGAGTTGGATGAGTCGTTGAACGACTCCGTCGATCATTTCTGGCGATCGAGGTTCGAGTTCAACCAGTCGCTGACACGATCACCCGCTCAGCACATTCCACATGCTCTCCTGCGTCGACTTGGCCCCAGTACGATGGAGGGGAAGTTTCCCCTTGCCGGTCTCCTTGCGACGATCTATGACCACGTCAGCGAGCAGTCCCGTGCCATGCTGGACGAAGGTGCAGGTTGAACGTCTGTTTCAGGCGTGCAATGTGATTCCACCTGGTCCACCTGTGCGGGTTGTTCCATCTCCAGGAGCGACCTTGGCGGCGGGGAACAGTGAATTCGACCAAACTGGCCTCTCAACCAGTCCGATACGGTTCGTGGACACGGAACAGAATTCAGACAGGGGGATATCCAAGTCATGAACTATCAAACCAGCAACTCTGATGAAATACGACCAATGCTTCGGGCCATCGAGGCCCGAATTCAGGATGCCAGGGATCGTCGAACGGGTGAGAAGAAGTTGCAGGGCATGCCGTTGTTTGCCCCGCCGATTCAGCATGCTGCAACCGATCACGAGCGGGCAGGAACTGAACCAGCCTCCGTTGATCCCAACGCACCATTGAAGGCGAAGCGGAAGTCGGCAAGCAGCTTTACGACCCCGATGCCGACCAGGAATATCTGGGATCGCCGGGTGGGCTGAAACAGCCGATCACGCAGGATCCTTTCAGACGAACATGAAACAGGCGTCCGCTTACGCGGACGCCTGTTGTTCATGGATCTCGACATGCCGTCGATCAGGAAACGTGCTTCATGCCGCGTCGTTGATCACGAAGCCTGCGACTCTTGCCAACGCGCTTGCGGAGGAAGTAGAGCTTCGCACGACGTGCATCGCCTCGCCGTACGACCTCGATCCTTGCGATGCGAGGCGAATTCAGTGGGAAGATGCGTTCAACACCTTCGTTGGCAACGATGCGACGGACGGTGATGGTTTCGTTGACGCCCCGGCCATTCCTGGCGATGAGAACACCCTGGTAGACCTGGATGCGTTCTTTTTCACCTTCGATGATCCTCACGTGGACATCGAGCGTGTCGCCGATGCTGAAGACCGGGTACTGGTCATCGTTCTTGACCTGATCTGCGGTTACGGATTCGATTGTCTCTTGCCTGCTCATGCTTCTTCTCCAGGGCGTGTGCCCCTCTGGTACATGCCTTGCTCTGATGGTCAGTTGTTGCACTGCTCCAGCAGATCAGGGCGTCTTGATCGAGTTCGTTTCATCATCTGGTCTTGCCGCCATGCCGCGACGGCTTCGTGGTTTCCACTCAGGAGCACCTCTGGAACGGGCTGGTTCCGCCAGGTGCGTGGACGGGTGTAGTGGGGTGCCTCAAGCAGTCGTTCCTGGTTCTCCCCAAGTGCACAGAATGAATCCTCGGAAGCCGAATCCTCGTGACCGAGGACTCCTTCCTGGAGTCTTGTGACCGCATCGATCAGGAGCATCGATGGAAGTTCGCCGCCCGTGAGCACATAGTCTCCTACGCTGATCTCAAGAGGATCAAGTTCCGTGACGACCCGTTCGTCTATTCCTTCGTAATGCCCGGCGATCAGCATCAATCGTTCTTCGCGGGAAAGTTCCTCGACCAGTTCCTGGTCAAGTCGCCTGCCCTGTGGAGTAAAGAGAATCCTGCGGCAGGGGGTCGGCACGATTGCCTCGACATCCTGGACGGCATCCCAGAGCGGCTGGCACATGATGACCATGCCCGGACCTCCACCGAACGGCCGGTCATCGATCTTCTCATGCTTGTTGTCCGCCCAGTCCCTGATGTCGTGAACATGACACTCCACGTGACCACTCGCAGCGGCACGAGCCTGGATGCTCGCGTCGAGTACGCCCGGGAACATGTCGGGAAACAGGGTGAGGACATCGATGCGCATGGTTTGAGTGCCTGCTGGGGTCATGTGCCCGTCGTTGTTTCGAGTTTCTTTCCTGGTGTGGGGTCGATCCCGGCTCGTTTCAGGAGTGACCGAACGGTGTCGGACGGTTGGGCACCGACACTCAGCCAGTAGTCGATTCGCTCATTATTGAGACTGTGCTGTTGGTCTTCAGCCGCCTTGGGATCGAACCAGCCGAGTTCTTCGATGACTCGACCATCGCGCGGGGAGCGCTTATCCATGGCATTCACACGGTAGAAGGGACTGTGTCGCCGTCCCATACGCTTGAGGCGCAATACAACCATTGTTCGGCCTGCTCCTTGCTGGCACCCGATTCGAGAAGTTTCGACGCATGTCGAATGCTCCACGGCACCCCGGGAAGTCGCTCGCAAGCCGATGAGGAGGAGCGACCCGTGGGGATTATGCTTCGCCGGGTGGACGAATCGAAGATTGTAGTGAAGACCACCTGATGGCTCAAGA
>Ga0315339_1000902_pt1 | contig 30733 bp, 29 predicted proteins | sample ASW17metaG_FD_204514 | JGI IMG/M metagenome (GOLD analysis project Ga0315339, IMG submission 204514) | Ammonia-oxidizing marine archaeal communities from Pacific Ocean, United States - ASW #17 | ecosystem: Environmental > Aquatic > Marine > Oceanic | place: USA: California | collected 2016-12-05 | reverse complement strand
GCGCGTCGGCGAGATCGCCGGAGAAATCGTCAACGATCTTGGTTTTGCTACGCAAGCTCTGGGTCGGGTCGTAGCCGTCAAGCCAGATGTATTCTAATTTCGATTTAGGCATAGCTAAGTCACCTTTACTAATAGTGAAAAAAACAGGTTTTGCAGAGGGGAATTAAAAGATGCAGAGTGCGCACTCCCCGTAGCGTGCACTCTGCAATCCAGTCAGCGGTCCAGTGCGGTCCGAACCCCGTATCCGTCTATCCATCTTCAGGAGATTTACTGTCGAATATTAGGGCTTACCGTTGATTGTTGGTGCCGCCGATCCGGATTAGAAGCTCTTGCCGAAGTCTGTGCCGCGCCAGACTAGCGGTTGACTACGTCGGCGCTTGCGGCGACCGCAGCTATGCGAGTGTTGAGAAAAGAACGATTGTTAAGATTGCGCGATTCATTGAGTGTACTCACTAAAAAAGGTGGGGTTGGTATAATGTCAAAGGATTGGCAGATAGTGTCATGCATCTGTATTGGGGGTAGGCGCCGGTGTCGTGGTGGAAGGGCAAAATTCCCGACACCGGCGCCCCCCATAGGCTTTCTATAGGGCGCTTTCGCCCGTTTCCCCGGTGCGGATTCGCACGGCTTCTTGGATGGGTGTGGCAAAGACCTTGCCGTCACCGACCTTGCCTGATTTCGCCGCGTCGACGATGGCGTTGATGACTTGGTCGCGGATAGATTCTTTGACGACGACTTCGACCTTGATTTTGGGGACGAAGTCGATGCGGTATTCGGCGCCGCGATAGACTTCGCGGTGTCCGCGCTGGCGGCCAAAACCGCGAATTTCGGTGACGGACATGCCGGCGATACCCAATTCGCCGAGGGCCTGTTGGATGTCTTCGAGGGCCGATGGCCGCAGAAAAGCTTCGATTTTGTACATCTTCGGTATCTCCTCTGCTTAATTGTTGATGTGCTGGAAGTCGGCGTAAGCGGGCTGGCCGTGTTCGCTGATGTCTAAGCCCTCATCTTCTTCCTCCACGTCGACGCGGAAGCCCAGCGTGGCTTTGACGAGCATGGCCAGCAGCAGCGAAAAGACGAAGGCGAAGGCGGCGTAAGACAGCGTGCCGATAAGTTGCGTGCCGATATTGTGCTCGGCGTTGGTGCTAAAGATGCCGACAGCGACCGTGCCCCATATGCCGCATATGCCGTGCACGGAGATGGCGCCGACGGGATCGTCGATCTTGATGCGGTCGATGAATACGATCGCGAATACGACAATTACTCCAGCGATAAGACCAATCCAGATCGCCCCTGACCAAGTAACGACATCGGCCCCAGCAGTGATGCCGACGAGCCCGGCGAGGATACCGTTGAGAGCCATGGTGATGTCGGGTTTTTTGAGATAGGCGAAGGAAGTGAAGATCGAAGCCATGCAACCGGAGGCGGCAGCCAGGCTAGTGGTGACAAAGACCAATGAGACAGCTGCGGGATCGGCGCTCAGTACTGAACCGCCGTTAAAACCGAACCAGCCCAACCAGAGTAAGAAGACGCCGATGGTCGATAGCGGCATGCTATGGCCCAAGATCGGCCTGATTTCGCCATTGACGTATTTACCTTTGCGGGGGCCGAGTACCAAAACCGCGCCTAGCGCCGAGAAACCGCCAAAGGCGTGTACCACCGTTGAGCCGGCGAAATCGTAAAAACCCATATCGTCGAGCCAGCCGCCGCCCCATTTCCAGGAGCCGGCGACCGTATAACCCAGGGCCACTAAGATCACGGCATAGAGCATAAAACCGGAGAGTTTGACGCGTTCGGCTACAGCACCGGAGACGATTGTAGCGGCAGTCGCGGCGAACATCGCCTGAAAGATGAAATCCGACCAGTAGGTGTAATCGGCATATTGGTTAGTCAAGTTGGCGACGTCGCTGTCAAAGCCTATGGCGCCTTTGAGGGCCAAGACGTCGGCGATGATCCAATCGTCGCCCGGGTACATGATATTGAAGCCGCAGAGCGCGTAGGTCAGGATCCCCGACGAAAGAATAAAGAGATTCTTAAAAAGGATATTGACCGTGTTCTTCTGGCGTGTCAGTCCGGTTTCCAAAGTGGCAAAACCGAGGTGCATGATAAAGACTAAAGCGGCGGAAATAAGTATCCACAGATTGTCTATCATGAATTTGGGATAGGCCAGAGGCATGGCTTGAAAGGCTTCTACGCTGGTAAAGCTCTCAGCTGAAACCTGTGCGGTCGATCCTAAAACCACCGCACCGATCCACGGTAGTATAGGGCGTTTATGAAAAATGGACATGGGTGGGTTGCCTCCATGTATGAGGTCTACAAAAAACGGTTGGATGCAAAAGGCTAAAAAGGACAAAATCGGCGCACTTGCGATCGTATCCAGTTTTTAGCAAGGGACATGCCAACAGTAATTTAAGGAGGCGTAGAGAGGATATGCGGCCATAAAACAATAGCTTATAATATCTGACGACATTGGCGGGGGATTATTAAATAATTACAAATTTGTCATCGTTTTGATTATTTGCGACAGTATTGTGACTAAAAATCAATTAACTCTTATGCTGCTTGGGATTTATGTCTAGCTTTTGCAAGCGATAGGAAAGTATTCGGGTAGTCGTTCCTAGCAGGCGAGAGGCTTTGGCCATATTGCCACGCGAATTTTTAACGGCTTCGACGAGAATTTCTCGCTCATAGGCTTGCATAAGCACTTCAAAAGAGCCGGCAACGGGGGTCCCCGTCGCATCGGCGGTTTGCAGTGATGGGGGTAGATGGTGGCCGTGAATAACGCCATCAGCACTGAGGATTACCGCTCTTTCGATGCAGTTTTCCAATTCGCGTACATTGCCGGGCCAATGATAGCGCATCATCATATCGATCGCGGGGGTGGAGATGCGTCGCAGCTCTTTATTATGGTGGTTGGCGTATTTTTCTAAGAAATGATCGGCGAGTTGTACAATGTCGGATTTGCGTTCGCGCAGCGGTGGGATAAAGACGGGAAAGACATTGAGGCGATAGAAGAGGTCGGCGCGGAAGGTTCCCGCTTCGACCGCTTTTTCCAAGTCGACGTGAGTGGCGGCAACGACGCGGACGTCCACTTCGATGGGGCCGCGCCCGCCGAGGCGCTCGACTTCGCGATTCTGCAATACGCGCAGCAATTTTATCTGGACAGTAGGGCTGAGTTCGCCGATTTCATCAAGGAATATGGTCCCGCCATCTGCTCGCTCAAATCGCCCGGCCCTACTGGCTGACGCACCGGTGTAAGCACCGCGCTCGTGGCCGAAGAGTTCGGATTCGATCAGTGTTTCCGGCAGGGAGGCAATGTGCACTTTTACGAAGGGTTTGTTGGCGCGTAAACTATTGTAGTGCAAGGCGTCTGCGACCAACTCTTTCCCCGTGCCGCTCTCGCCGCGCAGCATGACAGTCGCATCGGAGGGGGCCACATGGCCGATCTGTTCACCTACCTCTTGCATGGGGCGGGAATTGCCAATGAGATTGGTTGGATGAAAGCGTTCTTGGAGCTTTTTTTGTAGCCGTTGGTTTTCGGTGCGCAGTTGATCTTGCTCAGCGCGGGCGCGCTGGCGGGCGGCGACGGATTGGCCGATCATAACAGTGACGATCGTTAGTAGGCGCACGGTTTCCTGTAGGCGCAGATCGTTTTCATAGGGCGTGTCGACGCTGACGGTGCCCACTACTTTTTGTTGCAATAAAATGGGCACGCAAATAAAGGAGATCTGCTCTTTTTCCGAACTTTCGTGGGCCCTGGTGCGGTTGAGGAAGAGCGGCTCGCTGCTGATTCTGGGCACGATTACAGCCTTGCCCGATTCGACGACTTTGCCGGTGATGCCCTCGCCCACTTGATAGTGGCCTCTCTTGATTTCCGAGGCCGAGAGCCCATAGGCTATGTCAATTGAAACCTGTGTTTCTTCTTGGCTTAAGAGGCTGACAGTACCCAGGCTCATATCTAGTTGATCGCACATGAGTTTCAGTATGGAATTAAGCGCGTCTTCAAATTGGGTTGTCGAACCTAATATTTGTCCTATATCGTGTAGGGCAGATATTTGTTGCTGTGCGTTGGAGGTGGGCAGCGATGCAGACATTGTTGCCTTCCTTTTGTGACATTTTTGTCGTATCGGTATAAAATATAGACATTTTTATCGAATGATTGTAATCCACACTACCTGCTTTAGGGTAATATGTACTAAGTCCTGGGTAAATTAGCCATTGACCAATGGATTGCTCATTTAAGCAGCATAAAGTATGCCATGGAGCGCTTTAAGATAAAACTCGGAGTAGACGATGGGATATGGGCTATCAATGAATGCTTGAAAGTTACGTAGATCGGCGTTGAATTGACATACTTGAGCAGTCGGGGTATCATAAGTGACATCTCGGTAGTGTTGGCTTTTTGTCGTGGATTCTTGTGGGGATTACAATGTTTATGAGTTGGTGGTGCGCGAGGTCGGTATGAGGCAAGATATAACCGGAATCTTGAAGGAATGGTCATTTGATCCAGAGGCGAATGTGCGCAAAATCGCCGGTGAGGATGGGGTCGAGAAGATTCAGGTCCGGGTCGATCAGGGGGCGTTTCAGGGTATTTTACAGCTCAATCTCGATGGTAGGCCCGATGGCCGCAGGCCGCACGACCGCGATTTTGCTTTCGATTATTATTCGGGCAGTCTAGAGGGTTATCGAGGCAAGCACGAGGCTGATGACAAAGGTTTTCTGCTCAGTCAAGAAGCATGTAAGGAGTTGTTTGACGAAGGCGCCCGCGTCTCCGAACGCTATGCTTTTTTGTTACAACTCAAGGATTATCCGCGCGTCGTGCGCGATACCGAACGAAATATGAAGCTCTTTCGCTTCGTCAATCGCTATGCTGAAAGACAGGCCGATCGTGAAAATCTAGAAAAGTGGTGGCCCTACGTCCTGCGAATCAATGGTATGGCCAAAGCGCTGATCGCCGCCGACGGTGAAGATTATGGTCGCGCGCTTGAAGCGGTCTCTCAGGCCCGCGAGCGGATCAACAACTGGCCCGAAATTGAGGCTGAAGAGTTTTATGCCGAGCGCGAGCGTTCAGAGGCGGCGTTAGATGAATTGGAACGAGAGTTGTTAGAAAAGAAGCCACTAAGCCATCGCGAACAACTCGAGCGATCGCTGCAAGAGGCCATTGATAGCGAAGAATTCGAACGGGCGGCGGTTTTGCGCGATGAATTAAAAAACGTACAGATAGTAGAGGAGTGAGGATGGTGGTGATTCTGTCCGTCTGTGTTCGAGAGGAATCTTGAGCAAGAATACGGGGACCGCCGGGCTTTCGCCCTGGCATAAAATCGCGGTATTGATGATCGCATTGGGTCAGGAGGGAGCCAGCGAGCTGATGCGGCACTTTGGAGAGGACGAGGTCGAACAGGTGGTTCAAGCCATCGCTGACCTAAAGAATGTGCCTTCCGAGTTACAGGATGCCGTCTTGCTCGAAATGGAAGGCGCATTACATGAGGGGGTTCCGGCCTTGGGGGGGGTGGATTTCGCCCGTGGTTTGCTCGAGCGGGCGCTCGGTCCAAAGAAAGCGGCGGCTATGTTGGGGCGGGCTACCGGCGGTACGATCACCGGTTTCAAGATGCTGCGCAATGCCGATCCCGCCCAGGTGGCCCCGTTTATCGCGCAGGAGCATCCTCAGACCATCGCCTTAATTCTGTCGCAGGCTGAACCACCGCAAGCCGCTGCGATTCTCGAGCAGTTGTCCGCGTCGATGCAGGCTGAGGTCGTGCATCGCATTGCCACCTTGGGGCATATCGCCCCAGAAGTCCTTGAGGAGGTGGAGCAGACCCTCGAGGTGATCCTCAAGAATGTGATGGGGGGCAAGCGCGAAGTCGGTGGGTCGCAGGTAGTGGCTAAAATTCTCAACGTGGCCGGCGGTAGGCTGGAGAAGAGTGTTCTTGAACGCATCGACAATGTCGACCCGGAAGTGGCCGAAGCGATTCGCAAGCGGATGTTCGTCTTTGATGACTTGGCTCGTTTGGGGGATGCCGAGATGCAGATGGTCCTACGCTATATCGAGACCAAGGATCTGCAGATTGCGCTTAAGGTCGCCGGCAAGGCGGTTCGGGACCGTTTTTTTACCGCCTTGTCCGAACGTGCTCGCATCCGTCTATTTGAGGATATGGATGCCTTGCCGCCGATGCGGATGAGCGAGGTCGAGGAGGCGCAGGCGCGTATTGTTCAGCAGGTGCGCAAATTGGAGGAGCGGCAGGTTATTCGCATTCCCCGCGGCGGGGGAGATGACGAATACGTCTAGCCGTTTAGAGGCTCAAGACTTGCTCGGCTTGGGCACGACTTTCTGTCATAATAAATTGCTCGTTCCCAAGTGTCCGGTGTTTAGCGGTGTTTGACCAAGGTGATCGTCGTGCAGTTGCTGTCGGATTGAATATCGACGTCATCTACCAATCCTCGCAACAACTGTAGGCCCCAACCCCGGTGCCTTTGGCCGGTAGCTCGCCGTTCCCGCATCTCTCTCTTACCTCTTCTACGTCAAAATCGTATCCGCGATCGCTAATGTCGATGCGCAATTCCTCTGCGCCTATGGATTCGTGTATGCTCTTGAATTTACTGTATCATTGCGAGGTGAGTTCAAAGCTCTCTTGCCGTTCTGTGGCAATTTCGGGATCGACGAATATTTCCCCGGCGCCGGCTTTGTCTAGAAGCCGTGAAGCCAAATTGACGCCATTGCCGATCACCGAAATAAGCAGGTGGATGAAGATTGTTAAATAATCTCGCTGTCGCGCAGTGTGGCCAATAAGGGGTCGACCTCATTGAAAACGCGCAGTAGCGCCTGGTGTTCCGGTTGGAGGAAATCTGCAATAACCGCTTGTCGTAAAAAGGAAATAAGCGCATCGAAATAACCATCGACATTGAGTAGGCAGATCGGTTTGTCGTGTAGGTCGAGTTGCGCCCAAGACAGGGCTTCGCTCATTTCTTCGAGGGTGCCCAGGCCGCCCGGCAATCCGATTATTGCTTGGGCACGGGCGGCCATTTGCGCTTTTCTCTGTGGCATATCGTCGACGACAATTAGCTCACTCAAGCCATTGTGGGCCAAGTCGCGTTTGAACAAGGCGCGGGGGATAACTCCGATGACTTCGCCGTTTTCGGCCAGTGCGGCGTCGGCGAGCGCGCCCATCAACCCGGCTGCGCCGCCGCCGTAGATCAGGCCGATGCCGTGGTTGGCGAGTCCGCGACCGAGTGCACGGGCGGTTTCTTTGTAGGCCGGTTGCGCGCCGCTGCGGGAGCCGCAGTAGACGCAAACTCTGGAGCGGGAAGAATGCATGGGCGTTGCACCTCTTGTTAAGGCTCACTTTATGGCAAAAAAGAGCCGGATTCCACAGTGGGAATCCGGCTCGATATCTAATCAGGCAAAAGCCTTCGATGGGGTATTGGACTTGGTTTTCGGCATATGGCATGCACTGCCTTGGACCAACATCGCCATGGATTATTGCGGCTAGTAGACCTCAGTCTCGTCTACTAGGGCCAACAGCGCCTGGTAGCGGGTCGGGTGGCGCAGCTTGCCTAAGGCTCGCTCTTTTAACTGACGCACGCGCTCGCGGGTCAGGCCCATCAGACCGCCGATTTGCTCCAGCGTTAGGGCTTCGGTGCCGTCGAGACCGAAGTACAGTCGAATGATGCGCAATTCACGCTCGTCGAGGTTTTCGAGCACTTCCTCTAACTGGGTGCGGGCCGAGCTCGTGATGACATCGCTATCGGGCGTCTCTTGGTTGTTGTCGGCCAGGATATTGAGCAGGCTGCGCTCATCGTCCTCCTCGAAAGACTCGTCGAGGGAACGCACGGTGCGGGCGCTGAGCATCGTATCGAGAATCTCCTGGGCCGACACGTCCAACTCCGCGGCGATCTCCTCGACACCTGGCTCGCTCTCGCGGCCCTGGCCCAATTTGCGCGAGGCCTTGGAAATGTCCTTGAGCAAGCTGAGCTTGTTCAGTGGCAGGCGGACGGTGCGGGCGTGCTCGGCGATGGTTTGCAGAATGGACTGCTTGATCCACCACACGGCGTAGGAAATAAACTTGTAGCCTTTGGTACCGTCGAAGCGCTCGGCGGCGGTCAGCAGGCCTACATTGCCGGCGCTGATTAAATCCGAAAGCGAGAGACCGCGATTTTGGTAGTTTTTGGCCACGTCAATGACGAAGCGCAGGTTGGCCTGTACTAGTTCGTCGCGGGCTTCCATATCGCCTTCTTGGATACGGGCCGAAAGCTCGACTTCCCGCTCGCGGCTCAATGGCCGGGATTCGGCGATATCGTCAAAATAGAGACGGAGGGTGTTTTCCTCGTCACTCAGGATTTCCTGGATCGTGTAGGCCATATTTCTAACCTTCCTTAAGTGGTAGGTGAATGGTGGTCTAACTAAGTTGGGGCTCGGTGAGGAGCCGATACATTTCAGCCGTCGAATCAGTGAGCAAAAGTCCGTGTTTGAGCTCTGGGTTCGCCAGGGTGCGCGCCAAGGATGCCAAGAGACTCAAATAGAGATCCGGGGCGTGTGCTGGTACGGCGATGAGGCAGATCATGTGTACGGCGCAGCTATCGTCTCCGGAAGGGAAATCGATAGGCTGTATCGTCGTGCCTAAGGCCAAACCCAATTTGCTAGCCGAGCGGCACCGCGCGTGGGGTAGGGCTACATCGCCGCCGAGAATCGTGCTTTGCAGATTCTCGCGTTCGAGTATGGACTGTAGGAAGCTGAGGCTGTCGGTGACGATGCCACCGCGATGGAGCCGATCGACCAATTCTTTAATGCCGCCGATTTTCGAATCGGCTTCGAGTTGGGGAATTAGCAGATCTTCGCTTATTAAATCGGCCAGCTCGAAATTCCGTGCAAATTTTGCATTCATTTGGAATGCATCTGGGCTTGCTGCTGTCAAAGTGTTCGAATTTCTCTGGTTAGCGTATTGAGCCGTGCGCGTGAAAAGTGCATTATTTGCGTTCTATGCCATTGCACGTTTGGTGAACCGAAGTATTCACTTTGCGAACAATACCGGGTCAACTAAGTATTTATGCTCTATATTAACAAATATTTACGATCGATTTATTACGAGTGACTCCCGAGGTCATTGTGGTGGGGGCGCCCGTTGGTTTCGATCTTTATGCTATACTTGCAAATTCAGTGCCACTTTGGCTCTGGAAATGTTAAGATTTTGTTAATATAGAAGTTGTGAAGAGGTGACTGCGAGGGGGTATCGGATTGCAGATGATTAAACAGAGGGAAAGTGCAAATATTGCAGAATGTTCAGGAAGAGATTTTGTATTGCTTCAACTTGTATTGCAGGGAACGAACACTAATACCTAAGATTGCGGCGGCTTCGCGGCGATTAGAGGTAACCCGTTGAAGGGTCTGGCGAATGAGTTCGGCTTCGACCATTTCTAATGACGAGCCGATTTTGACTGAAAAATGACCTGGACCGGCGGCCAAATCGATCAATGAGCCGGGTAGGTGTTCGGGGCGGATCACGGTGTCAGAGCTGGTGACGACGAGGCGCTGGAGCAAATTGCGCAGCTCGCGCACATTGCCGGGCCAGGGATGCGCGAGCAGGGACTCCATGGTTTCGGGGCTTACTTTTTTCGGCGGCTGGTCCTGGGCCCGACAGGCTTCGTCAAGGCACATCTCGATAAGGATGGGAATATCTTCCTGGCGGTTGCGCAGCGGGGGGATATCGATGGGGACTACATTGAGACGGTAATAGAGATCTTCGCGAAAGGCGTTAGAGGCGACGGCGCCTTCGAGATCGCGGTTGGTCGCGGCGATGATGCGCACCTCGGCGCGGTGGACTTGCGGGTCGCCGAGCGGTTGAAACTCATGGGATTCTAATACGCGCAGGAGTTCGACCTGGTTTTTGATCGGGACCTCACCGATTTCATCGAGGAAAAGCGTCCCGCCTTCGGCTAGGGCGAAGCGGCCGGGCCGGTCGGCGTGCGCGCCGGTGAAGGCCCCGCGTTTGTGGCCGAAGAGTTCGCTGCTGAATAGCTCCTCGGTGAAGCCGCCGCAGTTGACGGCGACAAATGGGGCTTCGCGGCGTTTGCTGCGCTCGTGGATAGAGCGGGCGACTAGATCTTTGCCGACGCCGGTTTCGCCGCGCAAGAGCACTGGCACATCCGATTGCGCGACTTGTTTGATGGTGGCGGTGGCAGCCTGCATCGCGGGGCTGAGACGGACGAGGCGGCGGAAGGGCGAGTCCTTTTCGAGGCGGTTGTGCAGTTTGCGGTTTTCCGTCACCAATTCGAAGCGGTCGAGCGCGCGATCGACCATTAGTCGTAGGTGGTCGAGGTCGACGGGTTTTGTCAGGAAGTCGTAGGCGCCCATACGCATCGCCTCCACCGCGGTGCTGACATTGCCGTGGGCGGTGAGGATAATGCATTGCATATCGGATTTTTGTCGGCCGATTTCTTGCAATAGATCCATTCCCGAGGGGCCGGGCATGCGCAGGTCGAGGATGACTAGGTGGAAATCCCGCTCGGCCAGCAATTGCCGGGCTTGGTGGCCATCGGCGACGGTTTCGATCGCGTAGCCGTTTTTTTGCAATGCTTCCTGTAGGCCTTCGCGTATGAATATTTCGTCGTCGGCTATGAGGATTTCGGCTTGTTGTTTAGGCATGGCTTATAGTGGGTCTTAGAGACGTGGTTGAATGCCGGGCAGGCGAATGGAGATCTGGGTGCCCTCGCCTTCGCTGCTTTCGACGAGCAGCGTGCCGCCGTGTTGGTGGACGATGCGTTGGGCGATGGAAAGCCCGAGGCCGGTGCCCTCGTCTTTAGTCGTGTAATAAAACTCAAAGACGCGTTCGAGGTCCTCGATCGGAATGCCCGGGCCGTTGTCACTGATGTTGATGAGGATGTCACCATCGTCGGCGTGGGCCGCTAAGCGAACTTGGCCTTGTTTGCCGACGGCTTGGAAAGCGTTGATAAGGATGTTGAGTAGGCTCTGGCTGAGCTGATTCTCGTCGGCCTCGGTCATGGGTAACGAAGCGTCGAGATTCCAGTGTAGATCGATGCCCTTCTCGCGGGCCTCAGGGGCGACGAGGTCGCGGATATGGCGCAACATGTCGTTTGGCGAGGTCTGTTTGAGGTGTAGGGCCGGGGGGCGCGAGAAACGCAGAAAATTCTGTACTATGCCGTCGAGGCGGCGCATTTCGGTGCGGGCGATTCCGAGGCGTCGCAGGACCTTGGTGGCCAATTCGCCATTGGCGACGACGATGTCCTCTTGCAGTAATTGTAATTGGATGTCGATCGCGCCGAGTGGATTGCCGACCTCGTGGGCGACTGAAGAGGCCAAGCGGCCGAGGGCGCTCATCTTTTCGACTTGCCACATATGGCGTTCGGCGCTCTTGAGTTCGGAGATTTCCTTGAGGGTCAACATGGCCCCGTGGACCTCGTCGTGCTCGTCGCGTAGCAACATGGCATTGACGCGCAGCCAACGGGTGACCCCGTTTGGGCTGCGCAAATCGATATCCTCATCTTGTGCGAGCGTACCGCTTAGTGCCTGTGTGGCCAGGCGATGGAGGTTGCTCGCGACGGGGAAAAATTCGTCCAAATGACTTGGGTTCCCGTCGGCCAAGTCGAGCATGGCTAATAGCGCTGGATTCGCCGTCAGTACGTGCCCGTCCGCGGTGAAGACGACAACACCCTCGGTGAGGCTGGCGACGATGCGGGCGGCGAAGGCCTGGTCAGTGGGGGGGGAATCGACGTTCATGGCGCTCTATTGACAGGGGCTTGGGGTGGACTAGCTTCTCATGCATGGAGAATAAGGAAAAGATCGTAGAACACAAGAGGCGCAATCGGGACATGTTCAATGCCATCGCCCAACGCTACGACTTGCTTAATCACCTGCTGAGCGGAGGGGTGGACATTTACTGGCGGCGGCGCGCCCTCGACAGTGTGCGAGGTGAAGCTCCACAGCGGGTGCTAGATTTGGCGACCGGCACTGGCGACTTTGCCCTTGCCGCGGAGCGCCTCAGTCCAAGGCAGGTCGTCGGTGTCGATATGGCGATCGAAATGTTGCGGTTGGGCGCCGATAAAGTTGCGAAAAGATGCCCGCCGATGCTGGTCGGTTTGTTGGTCAGTGATGCGGAGGGATTGCCCTTTAAGGCCGAGACCTTCGATTTGGTAATGGGTGCTTTCGGAGTGCGGAATTTCGGGGATATTCCCAACGGTTTAGCGGAGGCCTATCGAGTGCTCAAGCCTGGCGGTGAGATTCTGGTCCTCGACTTCTGCCAGCCGACTACGCCGCTGTTCCGTCAGTTGTATCAGTTTTATTTTCACCGGGTACTGCCGCTCGTCGGCGGGTTGATTTCCGGGCAGCGACAGGCCTATGCCTATTTACCGCGCTCGGTTGGGGAGTTTCCCCAGGGCCAGGCATTTGTCGATTTGCTCGACGCGGTCGGATTTGCCGAGACGGGTTATACGCCGATGACCTTGGGCATTTCGGCGATCTATCAGGGTGTTAAAAGGCCGGTTGACTGAAGCGACACCCATTGATATTATGTACTGAAGTTTAGGAGAGATACATGGTTTACGACGAACTTATTGACCGGGTCGGCCTCGGGGATATACGCGACAAAGTATTGGCCGGCGAGCGCTTGCAGGCCGACGACGGTCTGCGCTTATACGCATGCGACGAATTGCCTATCTTGGGCTATCTGGCCAATATCGTTCGCGAGCGCAAAAATGGCGCGGCGACCTACTATGTGCGCAACCAGCATATCAATTATACCAATGTCTGCAACAAACTGTGCAAGTTCTGCTCTTTCTATGTAAAATCCAAAGACGAACTCGGTTATGTGCTGTCGCCCGAGCAAGTCGCCGCGCGGGTCACGGATTACGCCGAAGCGCCGATCACCGAGATCCACATGGTCGGTGGTGTCAATCCGAAGCTGCCCTACGATTATTATATTGATGTCTTGCGTGCGATGAAGGAAGCCCGCCCCGCCGCGCACTTAAAAGCATTTACCATGATTGAGATCGCCCAGATCCACCGCATTGCCAAAAAGCCGCTGGAGGAGATTTTCGCTGATATGAAGGCTGCCGGATTGGAGTCTTTGCCCGGTGGGGGCGCCGAGGTTTTCAGCGACCGGGTGCAGGGCGATCTATTCTGGACCAAGGCCGATTCGGAGGAATGGCTAGAAATCGCGGCGACAGCACATCGGGCGGGTTTGCCCTCCAACGCTACTATGCTCTACGGGCATATCGAGAATACGGAAGAAAAAGTGTATCATCTCGCCAGGTTGCGCGAGGTGCAGGACGAGACCGGAGGATTCCTCTGTTATATCCCGCTCTCCTTTCATCCCGAACGCACCGAGTTGGAGGAATTGCCCGGTCCGACGGGGTGCCTGGACTTAAAAGAGATCGCGGTCGGAAGACTGATGCTCGACAACTTCCCGCATGTCAAAACCTTTTGGATTATGAATACCATTGAGATCTCGCAGACGGCGTTGTGGTATGGGGCCGACGATATCGACGGCACGGTCATGGATTACGAGATCACGCGCAAGAGTTTTGCCGAAACCCAGCAAAGGTTGACGCAGGCCGATCTTTTGGATCGCATCGTCGAGGCCGGGCGCGAGCCAATCGAACGCGACTCCCTTTACAATATAGTAGCCGATACCCCGGCGCTCTTGGCGGTCGGTTAAGACGATGATTACCGATATCGCCGACAAGGTCTACGCGGGCCAGCGTATTACGATAGAGGATGCCCGTCGTCTCTATGCGCATCACAATCTCGCCGAGTTGGGCATGTTGGCGCATTGGGCGCGTCTGCAAAAGTATCCCGAACAGGTCGTCACCTACAATGTCGGCCGCAATATCAACTACACCAACGTCTGTTGGGTCAAGTGCGATTTCTGCGCCTTTTACCGGGCTCCGGGCTCCGACGAGGGTTATGTGCTGCCGCACGAGCAGATCTTCGCCAAGATAGACGAATTGGTGGCCTTCGGCGGCCACGAGCCCAAGTCCTGCGAAATTCTGATGCAGGGCGGACTCAATCCGAAACTGCGTCTCGATTATTACGAGGATTTGCTCTCGCAGATCCGGGACCGCTTTCCGCAGGTGCAATTGCACTGTCTTTCGGCGACTGAAATTATTTATATCGCGCATCTGTCCAAGTTGCCGCTCGACGAGACGATTCGCCGCCTGCACGAGGCCGGGCTGGATTCGATTCCGGGTGCCGGTGCCGAGATACTCAACGACGAAGTGCGTGATATCATCGGTTTCCGCAAGGATCGTACCGAGCAATGGCTCGAAGTGCATCGCGTGGCGCATGCGTTGGGGATGCGCACGACGGCAACGATGATGTATGGTCATGTTGAGACGGTAGAGCATCGGCTGGAGCATTTCGATCTGTTGCGAAAATTGCAAGATGAACGCGGCGGGTTTACCGCCTTTATCACCTGGAATTTTCAGCCCGACCACACTGACCTCGGTGCCGATGCCGAGCGTTGGCACGGCGCTAAGGCCACCGGCTATGATCATTTGCGCACGGTGGCCGTGGCGCGCCTGTTCTTGGATAATATAGATAGTTTCCAGGCCTCTTGGGTGACACAAGGGCCGAAGATCGCTCAGGTCAGCCTGCGTTATGGCGTCAACGATTTTGGCAGCACGATGCTGGAAGAAAATGTTGTCAGCGCGGCCGGTACAAGCCATACCACCGAAATGAACCTTGGCATGATGGAACGGTTGATCCGCGACGCCGGTTTTGATCCCCAGCGGCGCAATACCCGCTATGATCGGGTTGCGACACCCCCTCGGATCGACGCTTTGCCAAAGCCCGTTCATTCATGAGACCGCGCCTGGGGGCGGTCTCCTTTCTCAATACCCGCCCTCTCGTTTACACCCTAGAACGCGACCCCGTGCATTTCGATCTGAGTTATTCCGTACCCTCTCGTTGCGCCACTGAACTGGCTTCGGGGGCCGTCGATGTCGGTCTTATCCCCACTATAGAATATGCCCGTAGTGCTGAGCCTTATTCTATCGCGCCGGGCGTGGCCATCGCTACGCGGGGAGCGGTGTTAACCGTGCGGCTCTATTATCGCGACGATGTACAAGATATTGAGAAAGTCGCCCTGGATCTAAGTTCGCGGACCTCGGCCGCCTTGCTCCGGATATTGTTGCGCGAAAAATTCGCGCTGGACCCCGTCTTCGTCGACGCCGAGCCCAATTTAGGGGCAATGCTGGCGACTGCGGATGCAGCGCTGGTTATCGGTGATCCGGTTTTCGCGCTTCTGGATCAAGAGTATGAGAGCTTGGATTTGGGGGCAGAGTGGGTTGAGATGACGGGGTTGCCCTTTGTCTTCGCCTTCTGGACCGGTCGGGCTGGGGCGCTTGATTGCGCGCAGACACAAGCGTTACTTGAGGCAAAGATCCAGGGCTTGGGCCATATTGGTGAAATTGCTAGAACCTACAGCGGCGAGCACGGCGGCGATCCGGTGCTCTATGAACGATATTTGCAAGAGCATATCGAGTTTGATTTGGATGATCGGGCTTTGCAGGGACTGCGCCTGTTTTACGCTAAGGCCAATGAACACGATTTAATCCCCGCGGAGCCGGAGTTACGTTTTTTTACGGCGGCGGACGGAATATGAGCTTGCTATCCAGCTTGTTGGCCTATGGCCGCATGATCAAGTTCTCGCACAGCATTTTCGCGTTGCCCTTCGCCTTCAGTGGTGCGGCCTTGGCAGCGGTTGAAGGGGGCATCAGCTTCGCGCAGATCGCTTGGATCGTATTGGCGATGGTCGGTGCGCGCAGCGCGGCGATGGGGTTCAATCGACTGGCGGACCGCCATCTCGATGCGGCTAATCCCCGCACCGCAGGGCGCGAATTACCGCAAGGAGTCGTCTCGCCGGTGTCGGTGGCGCTCTTGGTGGTGCTTTCGAGCGCGGCGCTGGTTTTTGCCGCCTGGCAACTCAATCCGCTTTGTCTTTATCTGTCACCCTTGGTATTGGCGGTGCTGTTTTTTTACTCGCTGTGTAAGCGTTTTACCTGGACGTCACATCTGGTGCTCGGATTGAGTCTGGGTGGGGCGCCTTTGGGGGCTTGGATCGCGGTGACGGGTAGTTTCGCCTGGCCCCCGATTTTGTTGGGGGTGGCGGTGCTCTTATGGGTCGCCGGTTTCGATATCTTCTACTCATGCCAGGACTACGAACACGACATCAGTGCCGGTCTGCACTCGATACCGGCGCGCTTTGGCATTGAGCGGGCGCTGGTCATGGCCTGCGTCTTGCACCTATTAGCCGTAGTGGTGATGGTCCTCGTCGGTCGCAGTGCGGGTCTGAACTTGGTCTATTGGGTTGGGGTTGGCGTGATCGCCGCATTATTATTGTACGAACATCGCCTGGTACGGTCCGATGACCTGACGCGGGTCAATGTGGCGTTTTTTAATTTGAACGCCGTGATCAGCGTGCTCTATCTGTTGTTTACCCTGGCCGACTTGCTCGTCATGGGCAAAGCGTCGACGCTTTGGCGGGCTTCCTGATTTTTATTCCTTTTACAAGCCATAACGAGGTAATATGAGTACGGAGCAAGGTCCAGCGATCTCCTTTGCAGAAATCGTTGGCGAGACCGGTGATGCGATTTACAAAACGCGAACCCGTGCGCCGGGCCCGGGCGGTAAACTGCCTTTGACCATTGAGCAAGTCGTCGACTCGCCGAGCGGCCATATTTTCGGCTATAGCCAAAATGCCGGTATGGGGTGGGATCCGGCAGAACTTGGGCGCCGCGAGTTTCTTATCCTCAGTACGCAGGGCGGTATCCGCGCGCCGGATGGCCGGCCGATCGCGCTGGGTTTTCACACCGGGCATTGGGAGATCGGGTTATTGATGGAAGCCGCGGCCGAGGAGATCCATGCCCGGGGCGGGATTCCCTTCGCCGCCTATTGCTCGGATCCTTGTGACGGTCGTACACAAGGTACGGAAGGCATGTTCGACAGCCTGCCGTATCGCAATGACGCGGCGATCGTTTTGCGCCGTCTAGTGCGCTCGCTGCCGACCAGGCAAGGTGTGATGGGCGTAGGAACTTGCGACAAGGGGTTGCCGGCAATTCTCATAGCTTTAGCTGGTACGCCGGATCTGCCGGTGATCGTCGTGCCCGGTGGAGTGACTTTGCCGCCGGAAGAAGGCGAAGACGCGGGCAAGATCCAGTCGGCTGGTTCACGGCTGGCCGCCGGCGAGATGAAGATCGAAGATTTCCAGGAGTTGGGCTGTAAGGCTTGCGCTTCGCCGGGCGGCGGCTGCCAGTTTTTGGGCACGGCGGCGACGACGCAGGTCGTTGGCGAGGCCTTGGGCCTCTCGTTGCCGCATTCGGCCCTGGCGCCTTCTGGTGAGGAGGTGTGGCGGGATATGGCGGTGCGTTCGGCTCGGGCGTTGTTGGCATTAGAGGCGCAGGGGGTGCGGTCACGGGATATTATTACCGACGAGGCGTTGTACAACGCGATGGTCGTACACGCGGCTTTCGGTGGTTCGACCAATCTGATTTTGCACGTGCCGGCCATCGCACATGCGGCGGGGCGCAAGCGGCCGGAGGTGGGCGATTGGGATCGTATTAACCGCCAGGTGCCGCGCATTGTTGACGTATTGCCGAACGGACCTGAATTCCACGTGACGGTCCGGGCCTTTTTGGCGGGAGGTGTGCCCGAGGTGATGTTGCACTTGCGCAAGATGGGGCTGTTGAAAGAAACCGCGATGACGGTTACCGGGCGCACGCTCGGAGAGAATCTGGATTGGTGGCAGGCATCCGAACGCCGTGTTCTCTTTCGCGACAAGTTGCGAGAGTTGGACGGAGTTGATCCTGACGACGTGATCATGGATGCGGATCGAGCCCGCGCCAAGGGTTTGACCAGCACGGTCTGTTTTCCGGTCGGCAATATTACGCCGGAAGGTTCCGTGGTAAAAGCCACGGCGATCGACCCTTCGATGCTGGACGAAGAAGGCGTGTATCGTCGGACCGGGCCAGCGAAGATTTTCACCACTGAACGCGATACCATCCAGGCGATCAAGGTGGGCAAGATTGAGAAGGGCGACGTGTTGGTGATGCTCAGTTGCGGTCCGATGGGCACCGGTATGGAAGAGGTCGCGCAGGTGACGATTGCGCTCAAATACACCGATGTCGGCAAGCATGTAGCACTGATCACCGACGCGCGCTTCTCCGGATTTTCCTCCGGGCCTTGTATTGGTCATATCGGGCCGGAGGCTTTGGCCGGTGGTCCGATCGGCAAGCTGCGCGACGGTGACCTGATCGAAATAGAAATCGACTGTCGCAATTTACACGGTCGAATTAATCTGGTCGGCTGTAATGGCGACGATTTTGGCGCGGATGAGGGGGCGCGAGTGCTCGCCGAACGTGCCTTTCGCGAGGATCTTAGGCCCGAAGCGGAGTTGCCTGACGATACTAGGCTCTGGGCGGCGTTGCAGAATGTAGGCGGTGGCACTTGGGGCGGTTGTGTCTACGATGTCAACGCGATTATCGAGACGCTCGAAGCCGGTCGTGAGGCGCTCGCGGCCAAGACTGAACAAAAATCATGAGCCAGGTGGTCGTCGGTGTTACTGGGGCGAGTGGCGCGATCTATGCGGGGCGGTTATTGCGCGCATTGTTGATCGGTGGCCATACCGTGCATCTGGTATTGTCGAAATACGGGCGTTACCTATTGGTCGAGGAGTTGGGTTTTCGCCCTGATAAAGAGAACCTACGCGAGTTTTTAGCGCGGCTTTACGGGCAGGAGACCGAAGCCGGTACGCTGTGCGAATACGGCGCTGGAGATTTGGCGGCGATCATCGCCAGCGGTTCGGTAGCGATCGACGGAATGGTAGTGGTGCCTTGCTCGGTCAAAACGCTGTCGAGTATCGCCCGGGGTGCGGCTGCAAGTTTGATTGAGCGAGCTGCTGATGTCAGTTTGAAGGAGCAACGGCCATTGGTATTGGTCGTGCGCGAGACGCCGCTTAACTTGATCCAATTGCGCAATATGACGGCGGCCGCGGAGGCGGGAGCGATTATTCTGCCGGCGATGCCCGCCTTTTACCAAAAACCGCAGACCTTTGATGACTTGGGGGATTTTATCGCTGGGCGCGTTTGCAATATGCTGCACATCGAGCATCAGCTTTTCCTTCCCTGGGAAGGTGCTGGGACAAACAAATAAAACGGGCGTCCATGGCCCAGGGGAGCAGGCCACAGGCGCCCAATGTGAGTCTCGAAGGCCCGCTGGGGAGAGAGCTATTGAGACTCGTGTAAAGACCTCTCGAAGCATCTATGGCCTTGGGGAGAAGGCCACAGACACTCGCGGAAAGACTGTTCGTTTATAAAAGCGGGCCGCCTTTTGCACGGCGCACTCCCACGCGCGTTTGCTGGGCAAACTGCCCCGGTGCATCCCACGCAATAACTCTTGGCTCATCTTCTCTTTGCTGTCTGTTGGTAGTCTGTCCAACTGAGCTTCATACCATCTCAGCTTCAACATTTCTCTGTCCTATCTATTTGAGCGCCAAGGCTGTGTTATTGCCGATAGCTGAGTGGTGTGCCATATCCGCATCGGATCGGGTGTGGCTCGTGATTAGGTAATTGCTCTCTCTGGTGATTTGGATGAAGAGAGCAAAAACACTGAAGAGCAACGTCAGAAAAAGAAAGAATCGCACGTGGCTCAAATACGGGTGATAGCGACGCATAGCATTCCTTTGCGATACGATTAAAATCGAGATCCGGGAGCTGCATCTGCGCGAGGAGCGGCAGATGTGAAAGGAGGGGAGTTCCCGCCCCCGGATCTCATAGACAAGAGGACTAAGTCTGTCTGCCAATCCTTATCGCAAGGGCTGTGCCAGTTCAGCTCTGGGAATTCGACTCTAATTATAACATGTTATTTATAAATGAAATATGAGCGAAAATAAATCATGAAAAACTATGTAGTATTACGTGTTTTTTCATAGGACTTATCAGCCTATATAGGGCGGGGGTGGTGCGTGGATACAAGATGTGGCAAGCGCGAGGAAATTGGAAGAAAACAGAAGGGAAAAACCTGCTACGGCTAGGCACAATCTTCCCTATTGCACTCAAATGGCGGCGATTCGAGCGATTAAAGGTACAAATGAGAGATATTTGTCTGTATTTTGCTTATTTCTGGTGGGATGAGAGGAAAAAAGTGCTTTTTAAACGAGCGTGCGCAGATTATTGCGGAAGAAATTGCGCGGTAACATGCCATCGAGCAATAAGCCTTCTCCTTGTACTATTGCGCGGCAGGCTGTCCAGGGGCCAAAGCGGCAGAGAACCTCGCCTTTGAGATCGGTTGCCCGATCCAGTTGTGCCAGTTGTCCTTGAAAGATACTCTGCAATTGCGAGAAATTCAGTTCGATGCTGGGGCCCAGCATAAGATGTCCGCAAAGAGCGACGGTTTGTTGGCTGATGAAACTGTAGCCTTTGTGGTGGCGGGCAACGCGCATGCCGCTGCGAACGAAGTGTGGGAGGTGTTGCTGGATGGCCGGGCCTAGTGCCGGTTGCAGAGTGAGCAGGCGGCTACTGAGGGTGTAAATCTGACCTGGGGGGCGGGGCAAATCACATTGCCAGCGGCTTTCTATCGCGCGTCTCGCTTCATCGGCTGCAGAATCGCAGCTGGTCTGTGGCAACCAGCTGGCGGCGTCTCCGTCGCGGTGGCTGCTGATGGTCGGCTCGCGTTTGCAGAGATGGACGACAAAGGCGCCTTCGGTATTGTGGTGATGTGGCCAGACGCGGACACCGCGAGAAAAATCGGCTGGATATTGTGCGGCTATCTCGGCGGGCAGTGGCTGATTTTCATAGTTGTCGATTGCGCGAATCTCGACATTGGCTTCATAGCGGCGTATAAGGCCGAGCAGTACTTCCTCATTTTCTTCTAACGAAAGGGAGCAGGTCGAATAGACGAGGCTACCGCCCGGTTTCAGCATATGGAAGGCGGCGCGCAAAAGACCGATTTGCTGTTGTCCGAAGTGCCCGGCATTCTCGGAGGACCAGAAATTGAGCATATTCTTGTCTTTGCGCACGATGCCGTCTCCCGAACACGGCGCGTCGACGAGGATGCGGTCGAAGAAGTTGTGGAAGTAGCGGGCGAGCATCGCTCCGGGGGCCTGGCTCACGACGAAATTGGCGACGCCGCAGCGTTCGAGATTACCGACGAGAGAGGGCATGCGTTTACTGCGCATCTCGTTGAGCAACAACAGGCCGCTATTTTGCATTCGGGCGGCGATCTGGATACTCTTTCCGCCGGGTGCGGCGCAAAGATCGAGCACGCGTTCACCGGGGCGTGGGGCGAGCACTTCGACGGCCAACATCGGGGCTTTGGCCTGAACATAGAGTGCGCCCATCGCGTGTTCGAGCATTTGCCCGAGGCCTTTTTCGCTCTCGGGCATGACAAAGGCGTCTTCACACCACGACACGGGTTCGCCGAGTTGGCGCAAGAGGGGTTCTAGGGTCTGGGACTGGGTTTGCAGGGGGTTGAGACGCAGCGAGGCCGGTGGCGGTGTTTGCGAACAGCTATAAAAAGCTTGGCGTTGTTTTACGTCGGGCAGAAGACGTCCGAGATGCTCGAGCAGGGCCTGCAGTTTGGCCGGGTCGAACGCTTTGCGCGATGGTGCGGTTCTGTCTTTATTCATAAAATGTCAAATAATTCTATACATACCTTATAGATATAGCAAGGAGCATGGTCGTCGAACGCAGTTTCATCGTTAGTGATTTGCATTTGGGATCGGTTTATTTTCACCACGAGGCTTTCATCTCATGGTTGGATGCGTTGCCTAGGGGAGTGCAGTTGGTGCTCAATGGCGATATTATCGATGATCCCCGCTCTCCGTTGCCTGAAGATCACCGGGCTGTGCTTGATCGCCTAGTGAGCGAGTCTCGTAATCGGCAGGTCATCTGGGTATACGGCAACCACGACGCCGAAATTGAGTTGGCCGAAAAGGGAGAGATCGAATTTGCCGATAGTTGGGCGATCGAGGGACGACTGCTCGTCGTGCACGGCGACCGGCTCGATCGATTGATGCCGCGCCACGGAATATTCAAATGGCTCTTCCGCCGTTATTACCGCCTCCGCGTTATGTTCGGTTTTCGCAATATGCACGTCGCCGAATACGCCAAGAGGTGGTCGTTATTCTACCGCATGCTCAGCGAGCACGTCGCCAATAATGCGCTGAGCTCCGCCCGCGAACAGGGTTTTGGCGCGGTCGTCTGTGGACATACGCATGCGCCTATGGATATCGAGCGCCAAGGTTTGCGCTATTTCAATACGGGATCCTGGACCGAAAGCCCCCTGCATTTTCTCGAAGTTGCCCCCGATGATATTATCCTGCAGACACACGAGGATGGCGATGGTTAAGTCGGTGTTGCTGGCGCTCGTTGTTTTGGGTGTGCCTGGCGGTGCAGAGGAGAGTTTCTTTTGGCCATTGCGTCTCGAGCCGGCGCTCTCCTCGACATTCGGAGAAACGCGTGCGACGGCGTTCCATCTCGGTATGGATGTCAAAACTTGGGGCAAGACGGGGTATGAGGTACAGGCCCTGGCGGATGGCTATATCTGGCGGGTGCGTACTTCGCCTTGGGGGTATGGTCGCGCGGTATATTTGAAACTGCCGGATGGTCGGACCGTAGTTTATGGGCATCTCCAACGATTCGTTCCCCAGATTGCCGAGCGCGTCCGCAAGGTGCAAGTAAAGCGCGGAAGCTATAGTGTGGATTTGTATTTCAACGAAGGCGATCTGCCCGTTGAGGGCGGAGAGCTTATCGCCTGGAGCGGGCAAAGCGGAGCTGGGCCACCACATTTGCATATGGAATTGCGCGACGCGGATAATGTGCCCGTCAATCCGCTCTTGCACGGTTTTTCCATTGCCGATACGATCGCGCCGACTTTACAACGCATCGCAATCACGCCCTATGGCAGCGGTGCCCAGGTCGAGAGCGGTCATGACCCTTATGTGCTGGGTTTGCGTTTCAGGCCAGAGCGAGGCGAGTTTACGGTCGCCAAGCCGATACAGGTATACGGTTGGGTGGGGGTTAGTATACTGATGTACGATCGGGCCGATGGCGCGCCCAATAAACTTGCGCCCTATAGTGCCGCGTTGGAGTTGGATGGACGTGCTTATTTTGCTGCCCAGTACGATCGGGTTGCCATCGCCGATATGCACCAGATTGCTCTCGATCGCTCGTTGGTGAAATTTTCTGGCGGCGCCGGGCGTTTTTTCAATCTATGCCGCCTGCCCGGCAATCGGCTTGGATTTTATAAGGAGCGCGGTAATGGGCTGCTAAATACGGGTAAGGGCGCGTTGGGCAAGGGAATGCATGAAGCGGTCATTGTGGTCACGGATGTCAATGGCAACGAAAGCCGGGTGCGTTTTCGCCTGTTGGTCGATGCGCCGCCGCAGATCACTAACGCGCGAATTTCCATTTCGGCGGATAGTATTTATACAATAGAAGCGCAATTGACGGACGCGGACGATGCGGTAGTAGAGGTCGAACTGGCGAGTTCTCCCGATGGTGAGACGTGGAAAGAAGTCGACCGGCGACAGAGCCGAATGGGAGAGCTAAAATGGAGAATTCACCGCGGTGCCGCCTACTGGCGGGTTCGGGCGTTGGATCCGGCTGGGGAGGGGGCTTTCGCCATTTGCCGTCTGCCTGATGAGAAGGGCGAAGAGCCGGTGGGGGAAGCCCCAGTATCCGGCTTTGTCGTAGAGCGCCGTTCGCATCAGGATTTTGTCGAACTCGTTATGCGCCATGACCAGGTGCAGAGTGCCGCGCCGCGGGTGCGGGTCGGAGCGAATTGGCTCGATCCACGGCAGACCGGCTTGCGCGAATTCCGGGTCGCGGTGCCAATCAAACCGGGTGATTCGTCGCAAATACCGGTTGATCTATATGCACAGGGCTTGGAGGTTGAGCAAGTGTTGCTCGACAGGCAGTTGGTTCGTTCAGGCATCGCGCATGATCTATCCTTCTATGGCGGACGGATAAATTTGCGTTTTGGGGAGGCGAGTGTTTATACGCCCTTTTTCCCCCAGGTCGAGGTTTTTGAACCGCAAACGCCGGAAGAGTTACTCGTCGCCAGTGCAGCTTTTTCGGTGGGGCCTGAATTCAGCTTTGATCGCAAAGTAGAAATCCGCCTGCGTTACGAGGGGGGGGATTGGCCTGCGGAAAAAATCGGGGTTTATCGGGAGGTCGCCGAAGGCAAGTGGGTAATGGTGGGCAATGAGTGGGATGCGGCAAATGCGCAGGTCGGCGCGAAGCTGCGCATTTTGGGGCGTTATGCGCTCTTGGCCGACCTGGTTCCGCCCGAGATTGATGCTTTGCGGCCAGCCGCAGGCAAGGTCGTTAAAGCCCGTCCGGCAATTCGTGCCGTGATTCGCGATAGGGGTGCGGGCATTGGTCGCGAAGAAGATATCGAGTTAGTCCTGGATGGGCGTCCGATTATCGCAGAATACGATCCGGACGCGGGGTTGGTGCATGGGCACTTGCCGGAGGATTTGCTGCCGGGGCTGCACAAACTGCTGGTGAGGGTTCGGGATATGAGCGGGAACCAGGCCGAGGTCAGATCGGAATTCGAAGTGCGTTAGCCGATTTGCACCGGTGCACCGTTTTGGCGCAGCGATGCCTGAGCGGCTTCTAACACCTGAACGACCCGCAAGCCATCGCGGCCGTCGCTTATCGGCGTTTGGCCTTTGCGCACGCATTCGGCAAAATGCTGGCATTCCAACTTCAGCGGCTCGGCCATTTCCAGACGCGGGATGACCACGTCGCCAAAGCGCAAGCTGATGGAGTCACCGTAAGAATCGTATTCGGGGCGTTCCGCCGACTTGTCGTAGATCCTCACCTTCTCAGTGCTCTCCACATCGTCAAAGACCACCATTTTGCGGCTGCCGACCATGGTCAGGCGGCGGATACGGTGTGGATCGAGCCAAGAAAGCTGTAATTGCGCCATCTTGCCATCGGGAAAGTGCAGGTTGGCAAAAACAACGTCTTCGATGCCCGGCTGCAGATAACACTCGCCACGGGCGCTGACGGCATCGGGCATCTGGCCGAGCAGGTGCAGGATCACTGAGATATCGTGCGGCGCCAGGCTCCACAAGGCGTTTTCGTCCTTGCGGACGATACCTAGGTTAACGCGTTGGGCATATAAATAATATAGATCGCCTAGGTCGCCGGACTCTATTAGGCGCCGGAGCATCTGCACCGCGGGATGGTATTCGAGCAGGTGGCCGACCATCAGGACGCGGTCATGTTCTTCAGCCAGTTCGACTAGGTGTTCAGCGTCAGTGGAATTGAGCGTCATTGGCTTTTCGATATAGACGTGCTTGCCTTTTTTGAGGGCTTTTCGCGCCAATGCGTAGTGGTGCACGGCCGGCACGGCTATAACGACCGCATCAATCGATTCGTCCGCCAAGAGGAGGTCGTAGTCGGCGCCGGTTGCGATTTCGGGGTATTGTTGTTGGATAGTGGCGCGGATTTGGGGGTCGGCGTCGCAGACCTGGCTCAGGTGGACCTCGGGCAAGTGGTGGAAAACGCGCACCAGATTCTTGCCCCAATAGCCGGCGCCAACACAGGCTATATTCACGCGGTTCATTGCTGTTTTGCCGCTGCGATGGGTTCGAGTTGCTGTTGGAGGTTGCTAAAGGCTGCTTCGGGTGTATCCGCGTGGTGGGAAAATTTGAGATCCTCTTCGCTGCTGGTGCCCCAACGGGCTATGGCTTCAATTCGATGACTTCGTTCCACTACTGGGTGCCGTAGAGGACGGTAGGCTTTGATCGGCGGCATCAGGCGGATTGGAAATAGCTGTAGACGTCGCCGGCTAAACGCAGAAGCGCCTGACTGCTCGCGGCATCGGGGTGGGACTGCACGATCGGCTCGCCGGCATCGGCTTGGCGCCCGACGAGCGGGTCGAGCGGAACTTGGCCGAGGTAAGGGATGTCTAAGTGCCGAGCGGTCGTTTCGCCGCCGCCTTCACCGAAAATTGCTTCGGCGTGGCCGCATTGGTCGCAGGAGAAATAACTCATATTCTCGACCAGGCCGATTAGGGGGACTTCTGTTTGACGGAACATTTCGAAGCCGCGCCGGACGTCTTCAAGGGCAATCGCCGAGGGGGTGGTCACGATTAGGGCGCCCGTAATTGGAGCCATCTGAGTCAATGTGATTTGCACGTCGCCGGTGCCCGGGGGTAAATCCAGGAGCAATAGATCAAGTTCGCCCCAGTTGACGTTAAATAGGAATTGGTGGATCATTTTGGCCAACATTGGACCGCGCCAAATGACCGGCGTGCCCGGGTCGAGCAGAAGCCCCATCGAAATAACCGTGATTCCATGGGCCGCCAGGGGTTGGATGCGACCGCTCGACTCGTGCATTTCCGGGCGGCCGCTGAGGCCGAACATGCCCGGGATGTTCGGCCCGTAGATATCGGCATCAAGCAGCCCGACTCGCAGGCCCTTGCCGGCGAGGGCGACGGCTAAGTTGGCGGCGAGCGTGGACTTGCCGACTCCGCCCTTGCCGCTTGAAACGGCGAGCGTATCTTTAATACAGGGGATTGCCTGGCGGTCGTGTGTCTGTGCGGCGTTCACTAAAACTCCTGCCATAGAAGGCGTTGTGGAAATGAATGACTGAGTATAGAGGAAATACCCCCCTTTTGCAAGTGGAGGAATACAGGAGATTATAATGTATCGAATAGTGCTTTTGGCGGCGGTTTTGGCCCTGCCTGGATGCACCAACGTCAACCAGATGCACAAGCTTTATCTCGAGGGCAACGACGAGCAACTGTATAAGATCATGGAGATCGTGTCTCGTCAGGATTATCCATATGCCACACGACGCAAGGCGGCGCGAATACTCGGTGAGATCGGCGATCGCCGGGCGGTGCCGGTGTTATCGAATGCACTGCACTCCTTTGAACAGCGAACCACCCTCAAGCAAGATGCTCTTCGTGCGCTGGGGGCGATCGGCGATCAGAGTGCCACGCCTGATATTGGCCGTTTGCTCGATCGATCGCTCAATACCGCCGATGCCGAGTTGCGAATGGCTGCGGTTGAAGCGTTGGGAGCGATGGGCGGCGCCAAGTCGGCGGAGATTCTGGTCAATGCGCTGAGTTATTATAGTATCCTGATCTTGCGGAGCGAACAGCGGACGCAAAAGGGCGTATTCACGGGTGAAGAGCAGAGTTTTCCCTTTGGTCCGGCCGGTGTCGATTCGACGGGCGGCCCCCGGCGTTATCCCAATGTCGGTATAGACCCCTTTGGCCAGGGCGGTGAACCCCGTGTCAGCATGTTCGGCACACCGATCGAACGCAGCCAAATGCAATACAATCCGACGGCCGAAGAAAGGACACTGGCCCACGATGCCCTGGTGAGCGTTGGTGAGGAGGCGATTCCGGAGATCGAGGATTATATGGGTAACAACCGTTTGCACCCGACAATGCGTAAGGAATTGCTGTCTATTATAGCGGAAATAAGAGGCGATCCTCCTTCCGATACGAGTGATTCTACAGCCGTTTACTAATGTGTTGACAAGAACAAACGAATCGTATATTATAGGTCGATCTTAGCCGAGAAAAATTGACCTAAGCATAGAATTTTTCAAAGTTTTTAGCGATGATGGAAAGCGACATTGGTCCGCTCCTTGGAGAGTGGGAATACGCACCTGGTGAGTTGAGTGTGCGCAAGATTGACGGGGGGCGCGGCGGGCAAAAAATCCAGATTCGTATGGATCTGGGTTTGATGCAGCTGGAGTGGAGCGGCCGTCCTGACGCCATCCGTCCGCACGGTTATGCCTCCCTCTTGGATTACTACCAAGAGAAGAAGGCGGAGCGCGAAGGCGATCAAGGTCCAGGCACCTTCAGCTTGTCGCGCGAAGACTGCTGGGATCTCGCGCAAGAGGCCATGAAGTACTATTGGCGGCGAATTAGCTTTTTCGAGCTAAAGGAATATCAGCGAGCAGAAGAGGATGCAAAGCACAATCTGAAGATCCTCGATATGTGTTATGATTATGCAGAAAATGACGAGGATCGCCAATTGGCCGAGCAGTACCGGGTCTTCGTTACCGGGCACCGGATCCAAGCTCGGGCATTGGCTTATTTGGATGAGGACGGGCATGAGGAAGCTGTCGAAGAAATTCGCCAGGGCATTGTTGAGATTGAAGCCTTTCTCGAGAAGATTGGTCAGTTGGACCACTTAGATGATTGCCCAGAACTGCTCTTTTTGCGCGAATGGGAAAGCGAAGTAGAAACCAACAGGCCGCGCTCGCCTCGCGAGCGCCTCGTCGCCGAGTTAAAGGCCGCGGTTGAAGAAGACAAATTCGAGTTGGCCGCATCGCTTAGGGACCGACTGCACTCGTTGGAGACCGAACAGTCCGGCCAAGAGCTTTGAGGCGCCGGTCGACCTGGGCGCGATACCGGTTGTGGTGGTGGCTGAGTGGGCAAACCTCTCGGCCCTTTTGCTTTGTTTTATTAGGGCTGCTGGGTGCTTGCGGGCAGATTGGTCCGAAGGCGCCTTTGAACCCGACGGTTGAGGTGGTACAAGAGGAACTGCCCGTAGAGGGCGAAAATCTTCTGGGCTTGCGGTTGTTCAGGCCCGGTACGGGCTCGCGCCCACTATTGGTCTCTCTGGAATGGGAAGCGCCCTCGGGGCGGCGCAATAAAGTCGAACATCGCTTGCAAGTTCCGGGAGGAATTCCCGGGCGATATGCTTTGCCCTATCGTTTGCAAGAGGCCGGAATGCATCGCGCCGTCTTGCGGCTCTACGATTTAAAGCTTGGTACGCAGGTTCACGCCGTAGAGGATTTGCTGCTCTTTGCTCGGCCCGCCTGGGAATTGGCGGTGGATCGTTCGTATTATACCCGTGAAGGGCAGATACGCTTTCGCCTGCGATGCAATAGGCATGACTTCGCTCCGATTCACGCAATTGTGGAATTGCGCCGTGGCGCAAAGGTGCTGGATCGGGTGGATTTTAACCAAGTCGGTCGGGAGGCGCGCGGAGCTTTTGCCGCCGATGCTCTGGTCGAAGGCCAATACCGGGTCGTCGCTCGTTGGTCGGATACGACCGGTGCAGTGGATTCGCTGGAAGTTGGCTGCAAAAAGTTGGCTCGGGCTGAACGAGAAGTAAAGATAGACCAATTCAGCCAGGCCTTGCTCGTCGACGGCGTTCCGTTTTTCCCCGTCGGGCTCTATTGGTTACGGGCTGATATACTCGGCGAGATGCGGCAGTTGAATTTTAACTCCGGAGACTATTTCTACAAGCTCCGCGGGGAGGAAGTCGCCGAGCTTATGGATGTGGCCGCCGAGCAGGGTATGCAAATACTGCTCGAGCTGAGCGAACACGCGCGGCAACAGCCCGAGCCGGATTATGAGGCAATCGAAGCGGCTGTCAAACGCTATCGGCGTCATCCAGCGCTTTTGGCCTGGTATTTGGTCGACGAACCGGACGAAACTAGGATGGATCCTGCGGCTGCCCGTAGGATATACGAATTGATTCGGGAACTCGACCCTTATCATCCCGTCTATCTAGTCAATAATAGGCCGTATACTTATGCGACCTATGCAGGGGCCAGTGATATATTGGCCATAGACGTATATCCGATTCCGCGCTATCCGATTACTCGGGTGCGCGATTCTATGCGGCAAGCGCGCTGGGCTTCGTTGGGCCAGAAACCGGTCTGGCTGGTCGCTCAGGCATTTGGCGGGGTGGGGCATTGGCCGCGTGCACCGACGGCGGTCGAGTTGCGCAATATGGTGTATCAAGGTTTGATCCAAGGGGCTGGCGGCGTATTGTTTTACCGCCATTGCCAAGAGGATGAAAGGCATATTCAGCCTCTTGCCCTATGGAAGGAAGTGCAAACCCTTGCGGCCGAACTTGCTGAGCTGGGTCCCGTGCTTATGCAGCCAGCATTCGATGCTGGGGCGCGGGCGGTGGGTCGGGGGGTGGAAGCGCTAATCAAAAAGCACGGGGACGACATATATGTATTTGCCGTCAATGTGGATAAAGAGCCAAGGCGTTTTGAAATGCCTATAGAGGATTTGCCGCCCCTGAATCGAGTGAGAACGCTTTATGGACTCGCTGATTCGGTGCTCGAAAAAGGGCGGTTGGTTGCGGAATTAGAGCCGCTTGGAATGGCGGTTTACCGGTTGGAAATGGCCGGCATTTAAGTTTGCATAGGTGGTCCACCGGCTCTCGGGCCGTTAAAGAAAGAGGGGACTATGGCTAAAAAGGTAGCGCTTAACAAACGGGACAGAGAGAAGATTCGGAAAATACTCTTGGTGCGGCGTACCGAATTACTCAGCGATATGGACGGCACCGAACACGAGATTGACGAATTGCAAGACCCCAAGGCGGATGATCTCGATCGTGCTGTCGAAGCCGGGGCGATGGAACTCTTAGTGGCTCTCGGTGATACCGAACGCCGGGAGCTTGAAGAGGTGACGCTGTCGCTTGAGAAGTTGGATACTGAGACCTATGGCAAGTGCGAAGCTTGTCTGGAGACTCCGCTAAACCTGTGTCCGACCTGTCCGTTTATCCCTAAACCGCGCTTAGAAGCCTTGCCGACGGCTCGACTCTGTGTGAGTTGCCAGGAGGCAGAGGAACAGAACCAGATTCCGTCTTATACTCGTTTGCGTCCGCGGCGGATGTTCGGCGAGGATATTGAGGAATTTTCCCATCCGCTGATGGATTCGGATGACGATAGGTAGGTCTATCGACTTATCGCTAAGACGAGGATAATAAGAAGCGGCCCGGGTGTTATACCC